>Ga0268261_10003030_pt1 | contig 12213 bp, 11 predicted proteins | sample TergutNc150P1_FD_190353 | JGI IMG/M metagenome (GOLD analysis project Ga0268261, IMG submission 190353) | Nasutitermes corniger P1 segment gut microbial community from laboratory colony in Florida, USA - Nc150 P1 (SPAdes) (version 2) | ecosystem: Host-associated > Arthropoda: Insects >... | reverse complement strand
CCTGTGGATGGAACAGAAAGTTTAATGTGAACGTTTTGAATATTTATGTATATGTAACGAAAATGTATCTATTGAGTTACGCCTAATTGTAGATTTGTCGTTGCTGACCCAGGTTTTTGGATATATACCCGTATGTTGTATTCTTTTTCAGAATAGGAACTTGTGGGTAATACCTTCGCTCGAAAGGTTGGTACAACTTTACCTTGCAGACTATATTATATTAGTTAATATGTTCACAAGAATTTTTTTAGGATTTCTTGGACGACTGACTTAAAGCTTACACAATTGCAGGTGCGGGTATTTAAGAAATTTTAATTGGTGCAAATTTAAATTATGTGAAAAGAATCAAATTCACTTACTCTAATACACATTTGTATCAACAGTGTGGAGATTCTCAAACACTGAAATATCCGCAAATTCAGTATGATGATGATGATGATGATGATTATAATAATAATAATAATAATAAATAATCAACCCTGTTATCAACATTACCATAATTGGGTTGGGGATAAATTTCCCAGGAGGCTGCAGCAGTTTTTCTGTCATATTTTGGTAAATTTTTTAGTTTCCTTCTTTACTGCAGTTCCTAAATTATTATGTGTTTATTTCAGAACTCGTAACTTTTATGTAATTATTCAAGTTTTATTTACATACCACGTTATTTGATTAGTTCTTCATTCTTCACATCTGATATAGAAGCCTATTAACCATCCAAAGCCTACTGGTTACTTCATGCACCACCAGTTTAACTTTCAATACCTGTACACTGTGCCCACACTGTAGTTATATGTTTTGTATTTATCTGGGAATAAACAGCGACTTGTGCTGCTTACAGCATAAACTGATTGGTTTTTATAACCGAGATGAAAAGTGTTTATACCGAGGTAAGTGTTGGGTCTTTAAATAAAAATGTCTGCGCTTTGTCTTTAAATGGTTAACCTTATTCGCTGTACCACTGTGCAAACTGTGCTTCTTTGTAACAAACTAAAGGGGTTTTTCAAGTAAATTCGATAGATATACAGGGTATAGTAATTTGAAAGATGGATTGTGATGTGTGATAAATAAGCTATTTTGTAGGCAATCCACTAATTAAATTTCCTTATTTCGTAAATTACTTTGCTAATTCACACAGTGTTTATCCAATGATCACGAAATATTCCATACTGTCGTCGCTAGTTGCTACGACAGAATACTTCTATTGATAATAACACCTGACAACGTAGCCTGATGTAACATTATACTCGTATGTAATTTCATTCGTTATCTGTTGCTAGTCCTTGAGTCCTTGACATTTTCGAAATAAATGTGTATCATATAAAGAATTTAACGTAACAGGTACGGAGTCTTCTTTGTACTGAAGGTTTCTATGAATTATTAGTTAATTTTACATTTCATTTACTTTATTACATAATACTGTAGGGAGTGGGACATTTGCGCCGCCTCCTCATTTACCAGACTTCACAACATTAGAATTGTTTGACCTCTTTTACTCATTGAAGAGCGAATAAACTAATGCAAGTGTTTGTGGGAATTCGATGGTAACAGTATCATGCTATCGTGTTAAGGTGTGTATGTGTGTGTGTGTGTGTTTGGTGTGTGCGTTTGTGCAGGCGCGCCTGTGTTGTGTGCGTGCGTGCGGTGTGTGTATGTGTGTGTGTGGTGTGTGTTTGTGTGCATGTGTTTTTGGTGTAGTGTGTGTTTGTGTGTGTGTGTGTGGTGTGGTGTGTGTGTTTGTGGTGTGGTGTGGTGTGAGTGTTTGTGGTGTGGTGTGTCTTTGTGTGTATGTATGTGTGTGTGTGTGTGAGGTGTGTGTGTGTATGTGTGTGTGTGGTGTGTGGTGTGGTGTGTGTTTGTGTGCATGTGTTTGTGGTGTGGTGTGTGTTTGTGTGTGTGTGGTGTGGTGTGTGTGTTTGTGGTGAGGTATGTGTTTGGGTGTGTGTGGTGTGGTGTGGTGTGTGTGTGTGTTTGTGTGTTTCTGTGTGTGTTGTGTGGTATGATGTGTGTGTGGTGTGTTGTCTGTGTGGTGTGGTGCGTTTTTCTGTTTGGTGTATGTGTTTGGGTGTGTGTGTAGTGTGATGTGTTGGGTTTGTGTGTGTTTGTGTGTTTGCTTGATGTGGTGTGTGTGTTTTTGTGTGTTTGTGTGGTGTGGTTTGTGTTTGTGGTGTGGTGTGGTGTGGTGTGTGTGTGTGTGCGTGTGTGTGTGGTGTGTGTGTTTTTGTGTGTGTGTTTCTAAGAAACACAAGGCCAATCTTCGTGAAGTATAACGGAAAACTTAAATCACTGGAGAGATCTTCGTTCACTAATTTGGGTCCTAAAATTTGACTAAGTTATAAATAACAAATGTAGCCATGTAAAAAAATTGATTGTTATTTAATAATTACAAACATTGTTATAACAGAATTCTTCAACGTTGTGTCTTTGACATTTTACCTACAGGATTTGTAATTAAGTTGAAAATTTCTTTGCAGAAATGAAATAAAAATTGATAAAAACTCAGTAACAGAAATCTTGACTATAACAGTGTTTAGAAAATTGCTACATTTATGAAAACTTTTGGGAATTCCTGCTCACGAGGGTTTAGCAATTAAGGAAATTTACAGCGATACTAACCATAAGACGACAGTTTGCTGAATACTGGTAAGATATAATATCTGATATATAAAATATCTTGAATATTGTTGGCAAATTGTTCGGTACAGTTTAAGACAACAACATAATTTTGCGAAAAGGATTTTGTTTTAAACGTGGAGTCTGTGAGTTTTTATTTAATTTTACAATTCAGTTACTGTTACTGTTATTAGTCCAAAACTCTGATCAATTGCGTGGTCTCCTCTGTCTCCGAACTTCATATTTTTAGAAGATTGGACAAATCTTATTAGGAATGCATCAGGATTTCTTGTTAGCTGTGATTGTTGTATGGCTATGTTTATATTTTAGGCATTCCAAACACTTCTTTATTTAATGGACTTAAATCATTCGTCACTGATCCCTTTGGCTACACGATCTAAGGGGTGGGTCTGCGGCCGCTCGCCTGCCGAGATTGCGAATTCGAATCCCGGTGAAGACTTGGATGTCTGTCGCTTGTGAATATTATGTGTTGTCCTGTAGAGGTCTCTGCTTGTGTTCTCGGCTAAGGTTAGGAGGTCGGAGGGATGGAAGTTGTATTCCCAAAAGAGACAAGAAATATACATTCACATACGGTTCAAACCAGGTCTCGAACATATTAGGTTTCCTGTTACATGGGAACGGGATGCATTTTCCTCGGGATTAATGCGGTTAAGTCAAGGAGTTTTCCAAACACTGCCATCTGTTGCGGAGGTTAAGAATGGTTGGAGCTACACGCCCAATCCTCAATTTGCTTTTATTGCATGTTTAGAAACAAACTGGGCATAATGTATTGCGCTCTGATCCACTGTTATAACTTATGGCTGTTGTCGGGCGTTTCCAAATCAGATTTTACTGACTACAGAACCTGCGACTTTGAAACTTGATTGGAATTCTGCTTTATTTTACTGAGAGACTTGACTGGGCATAAAAACGTGCGTGCAGTTGGTTTGTGACTGGGGTTAATTGTATCATACTTTGCAGGCTTATATATAAATAAATAAATAAATATATATATATAGACAGTAAATTAAATGGCTTTACTGCACACATAAAAATTTATTCATTAATTTATTCCATTGTACATTCTGTACAGTACATGCAATATAATACAGCAATATTTTTCAGCAGTTCAACAACTATAGGTGCTTGGACTGTAATTTGCAGGTGTATGACACCGTGTGGACTGGTGTATTTCTACCAAACTTCTGCTTCCTTCTTCAGAATATTAATGACCACGCATAGAAACGCGCTGTCATAATTCTGAAGACGGCATTTAAAATATTTATTAGATTAGAAATTCAAAATTTAATCTTATATAGACAAGATTTATAAAATTTAATGTACCAAAAAACGCACATCAGCAAATTATGATTCATCCTATGTTACTATTCACAAATATTTTCAGTTGCTTCTTCTACCATCTTCAAGGTGTCACACAAGATCACACAACGTACAGGTAATTACACAGAGCACAATTAAACCCACCCTATACTATAGTTATATATACAGCACTCCTTGTAGCAACAAAATGTCAAATTATGTTGTCGTTAAAACAGAATATTTATGTTGCTTCTTAGCTATGTATAGCTGATACACACAGCTGATATTTAATAATGTTATTTACTGTAGCGAAGTTTGCTTAAGGTTTTGTTAATGTACATATATGACTTAGTATAAATAATCTTTAATTCACGTACATGGAACATATAAAATAGTTGTCATTTTTGTTTGTACACAAGTGGTAAATGAAGACTCTTTAATGTGGAGCTGTGTGGGAGGTCAATTGGGCAATTTGAGATACAGTTCATGCGGTCTAAATTCTCCTAAATGCTGGAATTGTCACCTGTACCCCTTCCTTTGTGGTCACCTCAGGAATATCACTTATGGGACCTTTGTGGAGACAGAAGAGGATCTGAAGCTAGAATTCTAGCAGCAAGGGGAGCAATTAAAACGGGGCTAAACATCTTTAAGCCTGTGCGCCAGAAGATGTGGCGTCGCTTCGAAGAGCTCATGTGAATTAATTTGAAATTATATAATTGAAAATAATACACAAAATATAAAAGAAAATAAACTTTTATAAAAGAGAAACAAAAATTAAGAATAAAAAATCTCTGATTTTAGAAGTCAGCCCTCGCTGTTTAATTATTTCCGCGGCCTTCCTATTGAAGCCAATTTAGATGCGAAGGCGACGATTCCGACCACATAGTTCCTATCTGAAATTAGTGAAATTAATGCGGATGTTCTTGTCAACCCTGGTTCAGATACAACAACAGCTATAGAAAAAAGATATAGAAAAACAAGATTGAAAAGTCATGTTCCTTTGAGACCCAAAAAGGTGGTATTTGTTTACAAGAATGGCTATAAGACGCATAAACATGACCAACGGGAGGGAACTACAAAGCACACAAATCCGTACATCTAAAGTGTACACACTTAGTAAGGCTGTCCACGGTTTTGCACACTTTGCGCACGGAACGTACCATTGTACTGCAAATTCAGAATATGGCAGTGTGCAGTCGGCACGCGATATGAACCTGTTAATTACTTTCAAACCTCCAACTGCAGTGTCCGTATACCCAGACACTGTTTCGTCAGTTAATTCGGCTTCCATTTCAGCCTGTGTTTTATTAGTTGAAACCAGAACTTTTTTCTATTGACAAGTTTAATTTATCCAAAATGCACCTCACGATATTTAATTCCGGTCCGCTTTATTTCTGTTTAGTGCCCTCAGCCAGTTCGACTATTATTGGTGGCAGAACACGTGTGGCCACTTTCACAGTACAGCCAATTGAATTTCCAGATATTTTGTTAGGGAATAAGTTTGTGCTTTTTAGGAATCCTTGACTATTCTCGACCAGCCACTTGTCGATGACGTCAACCCTGCTTACGTTACCGCACCTTCCGCTCACTAAAATCGGGTACCACGTATAAAGTTCAAATAATTTGGTACTGGAAACTTGAACACTGCGTAAGGCACTAGTGTAGTTTTTAGCTGTGTTGAAATAAGGAATTACAAGTGTGACGTCAATAATCTTGAAACTGTGCCACAAATCTTCAAGTATCCTCAATGCGAAATCATGAGGTGGTTGAGATGCCCTGGAACAAATAACAATAAGAAAGAGAGATTTGTTATTTAGCAGTCCTACGTCTTGTAGTGCCTGTAACTGGCTGGTAATAATTTCAGTTACAGTTCTGTTGGCCTGTGATTCCCAGATTATTATAATGTAGTTCCACTTGTGTTGTTGAGCACGAAATGCTTGTAGATTTGATGTCGGCCGTGAGATGTGAAGGGACCAACGCGATTCACTGTGTATGGTGTCCAGCAGAGCGTCGGTCGTCAACTTTTGTTTCCAGTAGGGCGACACTAAACTTGTATTCTTAGTGTTGTCGAGTCCGTTTGTTGTGACCGAAAGTGTTATAGAATGTGTGAGGCTGAAATGCCGTTGAACGATTGCTTTGACACACAGAACGAGCTGCTGATAATTCGTTGTATTTCGCACATTGCTGCTGCATTAACCGTTATTGCAGTTGCCAAAGTTAATGCTATCAGCAGTATCTGCATGTTGCTTATTTCGAAGCTTTACTAGACAATTATTCCCTTTGTTCCAGTAGATAATCTCAACGAACTTTACTTTACTCTACTATAAACTAAATTGGGTATGTACTTTTCCGTTCAAAGTTATGTATCCAATTTATGAAGGGAAAGACTGATATCAACAGACGTGATGGCAAGGAATTTCTCTCGGCTTATCCTGTTGATAAATATCGTCGTTTGTATAATAAAAATGTTTATTATTTTATCAAATTTTTGAATGGAAAACGTTAATCATTGAGCATTAAAGCGTCTGCTACTGTCTCAGTTTAAAGGCCGAAGTAAGCAGCGTCTGTAAGCAGTTTTGATTTTATTATAGACTGAAATTTGGATGTAACTTATAAGTGCAGAAAATATATAATAACCTTTTTGGCAGATTGAAAGACAGGTTATAAGCTGCAGTTTAATAGCAGAAACGTCTGAAGTGAAATTTAGATTAAATGTAAATTAGCCTTATAGATTGATCTGTTGTCTGATGTATACAGAATGGAGGAACAAGCAACAGTAGTTTACAAAAACGAAAAATGCTTAACACGATAGGAAAAAAAACAAGGAAAATATCGTAGCAGACGTTATTAACTGCTGTTTTATTTTTGTAAAATTCTTGGTCTATTTAATTTAACTCAAAAGTAATATTTCTGATGTAAATTGATATGATTGAAGTCCGAAAGATTACTGAAAAAATATATACTGAAGACAATAAAGATAAAGAAAATGAAAGGAAAAGGAAGGAAATAATGCAGGGCAACATGCTGAAAAGATAGAAAAATGTTATCGAATCATATAACAAGGAATTGCATTTTACCATTAGATTTTTGCTGAAATTTGATAAAAACTTAAAGTGAAGATGGATTTTATTTTCACTGCTACCAATCATACCGAGTTGCTTTATGTGTGGCTTCCTGTATAAGGCTGTCTTCCTTGTGCAGAATGAAATACTTTCGAACCAAACCTGGGAAATATTTTATCAAAACTTTTATAAGACACGTCGTGAGAGATAAAAATAGGCCATCAGCTGATTATGTTAATACTTTACAATGTAAATTTCATTGAAATAATACTTAATAATAAATAACAATAAGAAATTTATTTCGCCTCTTACAGAAAATATCGCATCTCTATTCCAAACAGTGCTTTGTAATTAATGCAAAGAAAGTTGACAGATCTTTAGTCTCAGAATTTAACGAAAAACATACATAAAATATTTAGGCAAAGGGCGAGGTTATATTAATGTTCAAACAGTTGGTACGTGCAGCTGCCATTTCCTATAAAATGTAAAATATGTGTAGGCATATAGGGTTTTATTAAAACTAAATCAAAACACATTGGTTTTTATGTTGTCGTACATGTACATTTTGTCGGTCAAATTTGTATAGTCCCCTATCTGCAAAATATAATCACAAAGATTTAGACCTAATTTATTGGTCACGTTGTGCACTGTACAGAGCAGTGGTAGTTGCTGCAGCAATGCAGAATCTATAATAGAGGACCTCTACTAAGAAAACTAAAGTGCTTAAAATTTGTCCTATTAGAAATACATAAAATAAAACTTGCAAGTGTATTAGTGAAAATGTCGAGTAATAAGTGTTTAATTTATTCGTTGCGAAGTCTGAGAAATTGATATCATCATCATCATCAATTGCATAATCATCTAATTTTGAACTGGACAAGTAATCATTCTGCCACTTTCCATACAAACCAGCTTCAAGAATACGGGTGATAATTGTATTAAATCTATGTAGAAGTGGATTTCCTTTTGCCATGAACATCGATACCCTATACATTATTACATCTTCTTCTAAAGTACAAACCGGCACATGAATGTTATGGAATAATAATTTGGTTCTGAAGTATTCTGCATGAAAACTGTCAAATATTGTAGCAAAATCTTTACGTTCTATAACACGCCGTAAGCACTTATACATCAAATTACACGGCTTTCGTTTTCTCTTGATAATATCGTACAGAGGATCCGACAGTTGTAAAGCATCGATATACCTAGCATATCCGTACTGTATCCCAGACTGCATTAGGTCGTTTAGAGTTGTAATACTTTTTTGAAATCCAGGATTTACTAGGAGGCCAATTATGTAAGCCTGATATACTGTTGTCATGGCGACGGCGTACCAAACCAAAGCTATGAAGAATATTCTGAGACTAAGTGAGACTGGTTTCTGCGGCACAGATACTCCAGTAAGTACGGCCCATGCATTGTATATGCAATGCATTATTGTCTTATAATTCGAGGATTCACGAACACGGAGTTTCGTCTCGTATTTTGCCAATAACCACATTATAATGATGGCTAGAATTGCAACAGCGCCGAAACATGTCCATACCTGCGGACCAAAAATCTTATATATAGGTGACCAACGTGAAGCCAGATTTGGGCATGGGACATACCACGAGAGTTTGATAAAAAGGTATGGAATTGTAGGTTCAGCAGCATAAATAGTAAGTGAATAAAAAGGGAGAACACCAATAGCAATATCTGAGGACGTGGGGTCAATTTCCTCAATAGTCCGTATGAACATAGGATAAATTGTTTCTTTCCTGTTAGGTGACACAATGTATTGTGCCGTCAAATTCAGCTCCGTAAATATAAGTTGAACAAAATTTACTTCAAGTCCTGTGTAATTCTTGTCGGAAATTTCCATTAAAGCAGGTGGGTTTATGAAAGAAATTACTCTCGTAGAGCATTTATGGAAAGTTTTAGGAACTTTTTCCGGGAACAAATTTACTTTTAGAAGGAACTCACCGTCGGAATTCCATCTATTCACCAACACAGCTTCTTTCAATTTGTCACAGTGTATGGATGACGTATAAGGGAACCAACTGAACAACTGTATGTCTATTTCGGAATTATTTCCTTCCGGTATCGCACTGTCAGCTACATTTTTGTTAAATGTGATGTTACTGACAGACATTACTGTCAGCACATCCATGACACTGTAGTAGGTCCACATTTCTTTAAGAATTTTGAAAGCCAATTTCTGAATGGACACATTGATGTGAACTGACGTCACAACAACAAATCTCGCCCTGTAATTCCATGATCCTTCTTTCTGTAACTCTTCCAATTGTTCACTCAGACTCAATATTATGTCACTTTCTTCTTTCTGAATTCCAGTGAAAATTATGTAACAGTCATGTTTGAGGAAATATTCGTTCATTATTTCCGGTTGTGTGGCTCCAATTCTGGATACTTCGACAGAGCACCGTCCACCCTCGGTTACAATCTGGAGAAAGTTGTCAACCATATTGAAATTATATTCTTGAAGATGTGTATGCATTTGTGTAGGTGAAGTTACATTGTGGTCTACAGGTGGCAGAGAGACACGGAGGGACTTTCTTGGCAACAAATGCTGATGTACGATGTTATCAACACATAGCACAATATGGCGCTGCTCTGCTGTTAAGTGTTCCAAATTGTTCATCGAAAATGTTAGATGAATTATTCCTAGGTATTCCAAGAATATAATTACTGTAGTGAGTTGCATTTTCCTGTGGATGGAACAGAAAATTTAATATAAACATTTGGAATATTTATGAATATGTAATGAAAATGTATCTATTGAGTTACGCCTAATTGCAGCCTTGCGGGTGCTGACACAGGTTTTTCGATATATACCGTTACGATATATTCTTCTTCTGATTAGGAACATGTGGGTAATACCATCGTTCGAAAGATTGGTACGTACATGTTTTCCTTGTAGACTATAGTATATTAGTTGACAGTATCACAAGAACTTTTTTGGGATTTTTGTACGACTGACTTAAAGCTTACAGAATTGTAGGTGTGGGTATTTAAGTAAATTTAATTTGAAGCAAATTTAAATTATGTGATATGAATCAAAGTCAGTTACCCTAATAGTGTCAACAGTTTGGTGAATCTCAACACTCAAATATCAACAGTTACACAATGATGATGGTAATGATAATAATGATAATAATAATGATAATAATAATGATAATAATAATGATAATTATAATGATAATAATAATGATGATAATGATAATAATAATGATAATAATAATGATAATAATAACAAATAATCAACTCCATTATCAACATCCCCATAATCGGGTTGCGGATAAATTTTCCAGTAGGCAGTATCAGTTTTTCAACCACATTTTGTCAAGGAATTTTTAGTTTTCTTCTTTATTGCACTTCCCAAATTATTATGTTTTTATTTCAGAAATCGTAACTTTTATGTAATTTTTTAAGTTCTATTTACATACCACGTTATTTGCTTTGTTCTTTATTCTTCACATTTGGTATAGAAGCCTATTAACCATCCAAAGCCTACTGGTTACTTCATGCACTACCAGTTTAACATTTAACACCTGTACACTCTGCCCACACTGTAGTTATGTGTTTTGTATTTATCTGAGAAGAAACAGCGATTTGTGCTACTTACAGCATAAACTGATTGGTTTTTATAACGGAGATGAAAAGTGTTTACTGCGCGGTAAGGGCTAGGTCTTTCAATGAAACAGTCTGCGCTTCGTCTTTAAATGGTTAACCTTATTCCCTGTACCACTGTGCAAACTGTGCTTCTTTGTAACAAACTAAAGGTGTTTTTCTAGTAAATTCGATAGATATACAGGGTATGAATTAATTTGATAAATTAATTGTGATGTGCTGATAAAAAAAGTTATTTGCCTGGTAATCCACTAATTGAATTTTCGTATTTGCTAAATTACACTGCTAATTCACAGAGTGTTTATCCAATGATCACGAAATATTCCATATTGTCGTCGCTAGTTGCTACGACAAAATACGTTTATTGATAATAACACCTGATAACGTAGCCTGATGTGGCATAATTCTCATACGCAATTTCATTCGTTATCTGTTGCTAGTCGCCGAGTCCTTGACATTTTCGAAATAATTGTGTATCATATAAATAATTTAACGTAACATATACGGAGTCTTTTTTGTACTGAATGTTTCTATGAATTATTAGTTAATTTTACATTTCTTTTACTCTATTAGATAATACGTTTGGGAGTGGGTCATTTGCGCCCCCTCCTCATTTACCAGACTCGACAATATTAGAATTATTTGACCGCTTTTACTCCTTAAAGTACAAACACACTAATGCAAGGGTCGTACCGAAAGTCATGAGCGACAATTTTTTGTAAAGTAACATGCTTTATTATTAACAAACCAAATACACCACCTTAATTTACATACCTTTCTTTATTTTTCCACTTAATCGCCACTTCTTTTTACACATTTCTCCAAGCGTTCTGGAAGTTTGAAAATTCCCCTGCGGTAGAACTCCGTTCCAGCCATCCGAAGACACTGACGCACTGCTTTCTGAATTGCCTCCGATGTCTCATAACGTTATCCACGCAGTTGATCCTTCACAAATCCGAAAAGATGGCAGCCGGAGGGTTCCAGATCAGGGCTATAGGAGGGGTGTGGAAGAACTTCCCACCCCATCTTTGCAATTGCTTCCGATGTGAGGCGAGCGGCGTGGGGACGAGCGTTGTCATGCAGGATGATGATGTTTCGTCCCGGACGCTTATCGCGCAATGCACGACGGAGCTTGTGCAGTGTCTGGACATAACGAGCAGCAGTGATGGTTTGCCCAAGTTCCAGAAATTCGGCCAAAATCAACCCCTCTGCATCCCAGAAGACTGTGCCCATCACCTTCGCAGCTGATGGCACTGTCTTTGCCTTCTTTTTTATGGTGAATGCAAATGGTGCCATTCCATACTCTGCCGTTTCGTTTCAGGCTCGAAATGGTGAAACCAGCTTTCGTCACCTGTCACAATACGGAGCAAAAGATCGTCGCCTTCGTGTCGATATCTCTGCAGCAGTTCTGAGGTGATGGCTTTTCGCTGACCTTTGTGGTCTTTGGTCAATAACCGCAGGACCCAACGAGCACAAACTTTCCTACAGCCCAAGCTTTCAATCGTCTCCTGTACTGCATTGTGCCCTATTCCAAGTGTTCGGGCTATTGTGTCCACAGTCACACGCCTGTCATCTTGAATGATCT
>Ga0268261_10003029_pt1 | contig 12222 bp, 5 predicted proteins | sample TergutNc150P1_FD_190353 | JGI IMG/M metagenome (GOLD analysis project Ga0268261, IMG submission 190353) | Nasutitermes corniger P1 segment gut microbial community from laboratory colony in Florida, USA - Nc150 P1 (SPAdes) (version 2) | ecosystem: Host-associated > Arthropoda: Insects > Digestive... | reverse complement strand
GAAGTGAAACTAGATACATCTGTAAAATTTGCGTTGTTCCGCTTCATAAAGGGTCTTGTTTCGAGAAATACCATTCAGTGACGAACTACTAGACTATCTGCATGCAGTTTCTGCAGTCTGGGGCTCACGAGCGTAATCTACAGTGTCATACCGTAAGTAAGAATATGTTATGTGGTTGAACATTCAAAGGGTTTAAAAGGTCCGGGAACTGGGGGTATTTAATTAAAAGACCATCCGGTCGGCAAGGTGTTAACATGCCGAAGAAGTGGAAATTGTTCAAGCAACGATATTATTGGAACATTGACAATTTATGCCTCTGTAGGCAAGAGTTACTTTCAGGTAACGTGCAATCTGAACATGTCGCAGCAAGTGAAAGTGTTAAAACAAATATATTATCGGAACGTTAACGTTTTAAGCCTCTGTAGGCCAGTGTTACTTTCAGGAAACGTCCAATTTGAACATGTCGGAGCACGGGAAAGTGTTCAAAGAACGATATTATTGGAACGTTTACGCTTTAACCCTCTGTAGGCCAGTGTTACTTTCAGGTAACATCCATTCTGAACATGTCGCATCAGTGAAAATGTTTCAAAGAACGATTTTATCGGAATCTTAACCTTTTAAAAATGTGTAGGCCAGTGTTACTTTCAGGTAACTTCCAATCTGAATATGTCGCAGCAGGGGAAATGTTTCAAACAACGATATTATCGGAATGTTTACAATTTCACCCTCTGTAGGCCAGTGTTACTTTCAGGTAACTTCCAATCTTAACATGTCGCAGCTGGGAAAAGTTACAAACAACGATATTATCGGAGCATTTACACTGAAAGCCTCTGTAGGACAGTGTTACTGTCAGGTAATTTCCAATGTGAACATGCTGCAGCAGGGGAAAGGTTTCAAACAACGATATTATGGGAACATTAACAATTTCAGCCTCTGTAGATTAGTGTTACTTTCAGGTAACGTGCATTCTGAACATGTCGCAAAAGTGGCAAGTGTTCAAGCAACGATATTATCGGAATTTAAACAATTTGAGAATCTGTAGGCCCGTGTTACTTTCAGGTAACGTCCAATCTGAACATGTCGCAGCAGAGGAAATGGTTCAAACAATGATATTATCGGAACGTTAACACTTTAAGACCCTGTAGGCCAGTTCTTAATTTCAGATACGGTAAACTCTGTGCAGGTCGCAGCAGGGGAAGTGTTCAAACAAAGGTATTATCCGAATATTAACACTTTAAGCACCTGTAGGCTAGTGTTAATTTCAGGTAACATCAAAATTGAACATTTCGCAGCAGTGGAAATTGTTTCAACAAAGATATTATCGGAACATTAACAATTGAAGCATCTGTAGACCAGTGTTACTTTCAGGTATCGTCCAATCTGAACATGTCACAGCAGGGGAAGTGTTCAAACAACGATATTATCCGAACATTAACAACTTAAGCTTCTGTAGGCCAATGTTAATTTCAGGTAATGTCCAATCTGAATATGTCGCATTAGGGGAAAGTTTTCAAACAACGATATTATCGGAACATTAACACTTTAAGACTCTGTAGGCCAGTGTTACTTTCAGGTAACCTCCAATCTGAAAAAGTCGCAGCAGTGAAATTTGTTCAAACAACGATAGTATTATAACCGTATCAATTTAAGCCTCTGTAGGCCAGTGTTATTTTTAAGGTAACGTCCATTGTGAGCATGTCGCAGCAGTGGAAATAGTTCAAGCAACGATATTATTGGAACCTTAACACTTTAAGGCTCTATGGACCAGTGTTACTTTCAGGTAACGCCAATCTGAACATGTCGCGTTAGTGGATAATGTTCAAACAACGATATTATCGGAACATTAACACTTTAAGCCTCTGTAGGCCAGTGTTACTTTCAGGTAACTTCCAATCTGAAAATGCCGCTACATGGAAAAGTTCAAACAACGATATTATCAGATCCTTAACAATTTAAGCCTCTGTAGGCCAGTGCTACTTTCAGGTAACGTTTAGTTTGAACATGTCGCAGCAGGGGAAAGCGTTCAAACAACTATATTAACGGAACTTTTACACTTTAAGCCTCTGTAGGCCAGTGTTACTTTCAGGTAACTTCCAATTTGAACATGTCGCGGCAGGGGAAAGTGTTCGAACAACGATATTATCGGAACATTTACACTATAAGCCTCTGTAGACCAGTGTTAGTTTCAGTTAACTTCCGATCTGAATATTTCGCAGCAGGGGAAAGATTTCTTACAACGATATTATCCGAACATTTACACCATAAGCCACTGTAGGCCAGAGTTACTTTCAGGTAACTTCCAATCTGAACATGTCGCTGCAGGTGAAAGCGTTCAAAAACGATATTATCGGAACATTAACATTATAAGCCTCAGAAGGCCAGAGTTACTTTCAAGAAACTTCCAATCTAAACATGTCGCAGCAGAGGAAATGTTTCAAACAAAGATATTATCGGAACATTAACAATTTAAGCTTCTGTAGGCCAGTGTTACTTTCAGGTAACATCCAATTTGAACATGTCGCAGAAGTGGAAAAGTTTCAAACAACGATATTATCGGAACATTCATAATTTAAACCTCTGTAGGCCAGTGTTACTTTCAGGTAACATCCAGTCTGAACATGTCGCAGAAGTGGAAAAGATTCAAAGAACGATATTATCGGAACATAAACACTTTAAGCCTCTGTAGGCCAGTGTTACTTTCAGGTAACTTCCAATCTGAACATGACAGAGCAGGGGAAAGATTTCAAACAAAGATATTATCAGAACAATAACATTTTAAGTTTCTGTAGGCCAGTTTTACATTCAGGTAACGTACCATCTGAACATATCGCAGAAGGGGAAAGTGTTTAAACAACGATATTATCGGAACATTAACAATTTTAGCATCTGTAGGCCAGTGTTACTTTCAGGTAACGTCCAATCTTAACATGCCGAAGAAGTGGAAATTGTTCAAGCAACGGCATTATTGGAACATTGACAATTTAAGCCTCTGTAGGCAAGAGTTACTTTCAGGTAACTTCCAATCTGTACATGTCGCAGCAAGTGAAAGTGTTAAAAAAATATATTATCGGAACGTTAACGTTTTAAGCCCCTGTAGGCCAGTGTTACTTTCAGGAAACGTCCAATTTTAACACGTCGGAGCAAGGGGAAGTGTTCAAAGAACGATATTATAGGAACGTTAACGCTTTAAGCCTCTGAAGGCCAGGGTTACTTTCAGATAACACCCAATCTGAACATGACGCAACAGTGGAAATGTTTCAAAGAACGATATTATCGGAACCTTAACACTTAAGTATCTGTAGTCCAGTGCTACTTTCAGGTAACGTCCAACCTGAATATGTCGCAGCAGTGGAAATGTTTCCAAGAACGAGATTATCGGAACTTTGACACATTAATCCTCTGTAGGCCAGTGTTACTTTCAGGTAACGTCCAATCCGAACATGTCGCATCAATGAAAATGGTTCAAAGAAAGATTTTATCGGAACATTAACCTTTTAAACATGTGTAGGCCAGTGTTACTTTCAGGTAACTTCCAATCTAAACATGTCGCAGTAGGGGAAATGGTTCAAACAACAATATTATCGGAATGTTTACAATTTAAGCCTCGGTAGGCCAGTGTTACTTTGAGGTAACTTCCAATCTGAAAATCTCGCAGCTGGGAAAAGTTTACAAACAACGATATTATCGTAGCATTTACACTTTAAGCCTCTGTAGGGCAGTGTTACTGTCTGGTAATGTCCAATCTGAACATGCGACAGCAGGGAAAAGGGTTCAAATAAACGATATTATCGGAATATTAACAATTTTAGCCTCTGTAGGCCAGTGGTACTTTCAGTTAAGGTCCAATCTGAACATGCTGCAGCAGGGGAAAAGGTTCAATCAACGATATTATAAGAACATTAACAATTTCACCCTCTGTAGATTAGTGTTACTTTCAGGTAACGTCCAATCTGAACATGTCGCAGGAGTGGTAAGTGTTCAAGCAACGATATTATCGGAATTTAAACACTTTGAGAATCTGTAGACCCGTTTTACTTTCAGGTAACGTCCAATCTGAACATGTCGCAGCAGGTTAAACTGTTCAAACAACGATATTATTGGAACATTAACAATTTAAGACTCTTTAGGCCAGTGTTACTTTCAGGTAACGTCCAATCTGAACATGTCGCAGCAGGGGAAATAGTTCAAACAACGATATTATTGGAACGTTAACACTTCAAGACCCTGTAGGCCAGTTCCTAATTTCAGATGAGGTACAATCTGAGCATTTCGCAGCAGGGGAAGTGTTCAAACAAAGATATTATCCGAAGATTAACACCTTAAGACTCTGTAGGCTAGTGTTACTTTCAGGTAACATCAAAATTGAACATGTCGAAGCAGTGGAAATTGTTCCAACAAAGATATTATCGGAAAATTAACAATTTAAGCATCTGTAGGCTAGCGTTACTTTCAGGTATCGTCCAATCTGAACATGTCACAGCAGGGGAAGTGTTCAAACAACGATATTATCGGAACATTAACATCTTAAGCTTCTGTAGGCCAATGTTAATTTCAGGTAACTTCCAATCTGAATATGTCGCATTAGGGGAAAGTTTTCAAACAACGATATTATCGGATCATTAACAATTAAACCTCTGTAGGCCAGTGTTACTTTCAGGTAACGTACAATCTTAAAAAGTCGCAGCAGTCAAATTTGTTCAAACAACGATATTATTATAACCGTATAAATTTAAGCCTCTGTACGCCAGTTTTATTTTCAAGGTAACGTCCATTGTAAGCATGTCGCAGCAGTGGGAATAGTTCAAGCAACGATATTATTGAAACCTTAACACTTTAAGACTCTATGGGCCAGTGTTACTTTCAGGTAACGCCAATCTGAACATGTCGCGTTAGTGGATAGTGTTCAAACAACGATATTATCGGAACATTAACACTTTAAGTCTCTGTAGGCCAGAGTTACTTTCAGGTAACTTCCAATCTGAAAATGCCGCTGCAGGGAAAATTTCAAACAACGATATTATCAGATCCTTAACAATTTAAGCCTCTGTAGGCCAGTGCTACTTTCAGGTAACGTTCAGTCTGAACATGTCGCAGCAGGGGAAAGCTTTCAAACAACGACATTTTCGGAACATTTACACTTTAAGCCTCTGTACGCCAGTGTTACTTTCTTGTAACTCCCAATCTGAACATGTCGAAGCAGGGGAAAGTGTTCGAACAACGATATTATCGGAACATTTACACTATAAGCCTCTGTAGACCAGTGTTACTTTCAGTTAACTTCCAATCTGAATATATCGCAGCGGGGGAAAGTTTTCATACAACGATATTATCCGAATATTTACACTATAAGCCACTGTAGGCCGGTGTTCCTTTCAGGTAACATACAATCTGAGCATGTCGCTGCAGGTGAAATCGTTCAAACAACGATATTATCGGTACATTAACATTATAAGACTCTGTAGGCCAGTGTTACTTTCAAGTAACTTCCAATCTGAACATATCGCAGCAGAGGAAATGTTTCAAACAACGATATTATCGGAACATTCACAATTAAAGCTTCTGTAGGCCACTGTTACATTCAGGTAACGTCCAATCTGAACATGTCGCAGAAGTGGAAAAAGTTCAAACAACGATATTATCGGAGCATTAATATTTTAAACATCTGTAGGCCAGTGTTACTTTCAGGTATCGTCCAATCTGAAAATGTCGCAGCAGGGGAAATTTTACAAACAATGATGTTATCGGAACATTAACACTTTAAGCCTCTGTAGGCCAGTGTTACTTTCAGGTAAATTCCAATCTGTACATGTCAGAGCAGGGGAAATATTTCAAACAAAGATATTATCAGAACAATAACATTTTTAGCTTCTGTATGCCAGTTTTACATTCAGGTAACGTAAAATCTGAACATATCGCAGAAGGGGAAAGTGTTTAAACAACGATATTATCGGAAAATTAACAATTTTAGCATCTGTAGGCCAGTGTTACTTTCAGGTAACATCCAATCTTAACATGCCGAAGAAGTGGAAATTGTTGAAGCGACGATATTATTGGAACATTGACAATTTAAGCCTCTGTAGGCAAGAGTTACTTTCAGGTAACGTGCAATCTGAACATGTCGCAGCAAGTGAAAGCGATAAAACAAATATATTATCGGAACGTTAACGTTTTAAGCTTCTGTAGGCCAGTGTAACTTTCAGGTAACGTCCAATCTGAACATGCCGCAGCAGGGGATAATGTTCAAACAATGATATTATAGGATCCTTAACATTGTAAGACACTGTAGGCAAGTGTGACTTTCAGGTAACGTCCTATCTGATCACATCGCAGTAGGGTAAAGTGTTCAAACAACGATACTATCGGAATATTAACACTTTAAACCTCTGCAGGCCAGTGTTACTTTCATGTAACTTCCAATCTTAACATGTCGCAGAAGTGCAAATTTTTCAATCAACAATAATATCGGAATATTAACAATTTAAGCATCTGTAGGCCATTGTTACTTTGAGGTAACGTCCTATCTGAACATATCGCAGCAGGTGAAAGTGTTCAAACAACGATATTATCTGAACATTAACAATTTAAGACTCTGTAGGCCAGCGTTACTTTCAGGTAATGTCCAATCTGAACATGTCGCATCAGGGGAAATGGTTCAAACAATTATATTATTGAACACTAGCAATGTAAGTATCTGTAGGTAAGTATTACTTTCAGGTAACTTTCAATTTGAAAATATCGCAGCAGGGGAAAGCTTCAAACAACGATTTTTTCGGAACATTAACACTTTAAAGATTTGTAGGCCAGTTCTTACTTTCAGGTAAGTTCCAATCTGAGCATGTCGCAGCAGATGAAGTGTTCAAACAACGATATTATCGGAAGAATAACTATTTAAGCCTTTGTAGGCCAGCGTTACTTCAGGTAACGTCCAAACTGAACATGTCGCAGCAGGAGGAATTTTTCAAACAACGATAATATCGGTATATTAACATTGTAAGCCTCTGTAGGCCAGTGTTACTTTCAGCTATCGTCCCATCTGAAAATTTCGCAGCAGGTGAAAATTTCAAACAACGATATTATCGGAACATTAACACTTTAAGACTCTGTAGGCCAGTGTTACTTTCAGGTAACTTCCAATCTGAACATGTCGCAGCAGGTGAAATGCTTCAAACAACGATATTATCGGAATCGTAACTTTTTAAGCCTTTGTAGGCCAGTTTTGCTTTCAGGTAACGTCAAATCTGAACATGTCGCAGAAGGGGAAAGGATTCAAACAAGGATAATATCGTAATCTTAACACTTTAAGCCTCTGTAGGCCAGTGTTATTTTCACTTAATTCCAATCTGAACATGTCGCAGCATGGGAAAGTTTTCAAACTACGATATTATCGGAATCTTAACTCTTTAAGTCTCTGTAGGCCAGTGTTACTTTCAGGTAACTTACAGTCTGAACATGTCGCAGCATGGGGAAATTGTTCAAAAAACGGAATTATCGGAACTTCAACGATTCATCCCTTTGTAGGCCAGTGTTATTTTCAGGTAAATTCCAATCTGAACATGTCGCAGATGTAGAAAGGATTCAAACAACGATATTATTGCAACATTAATACTTTAAGCCTCTGTAGGCCAGTGTTACTTTCGGGTAACGTCCAATCTGATCATGTCGCAGCAGGGGAAATTTTACAAACAACGATATTATCGGAAAATTTACACTTTAAGCTACTATAGGCCAGTGTTATTTTCAGGTAAATTCCAATCTGAACATGTGGCAACAGGGGAATTTTTTCAAACAATGATATTATCGGAAAGTTAAAGCTTTAATCTGAAAATGTCGTGGAAAGGGTTAAAACAATGATATTATTGGAATTTTAACAATGTAAGACTCTGTAGTCCAGTGATACTTTCAGGTAACATCTAATGTGAGCATGTCGCAGCAGTGGAAATGTTTCAAACAACGATATTATTGGAACCTTAACACTTTAAGCCTCTGTAGTACAGAGTTACTTTCAGGTAACTTCCAATCTGAACATGTCGCATCAGTGGAAAGTGTTCAAACGAAGATATAATGGGAACCTCAACAATTTGAACCACTGTAGACCAGTGTTGGTTTCATGGAACGTTCAATCTGAACATGTCGCAGAATTGGAAAAGTTTCAATCAACGGAAGTATCGGAACTTTAGCACTTTAAGCCTCTGTAGGCCAGTGCTACTTTCAGGTAACGTCCAATCTGAATATGTCGCAGCAGTGGAAATGGTTCAAAGTACGATATTATCGGAAAGTTAACAATTTAAAACTCTGTAGGCCAGTGTTACATTCAGGTAACGTCCAATCTGAACATGTCGCAGCAGTGGAAATGTTTGAAAGAAGGATATTATCGAAACTTTAAATATTTAAGCCTCTGTAGGCCAGTGTTACTCTCAGGTAACTTCCAATCTGAACTAGTCGCAGCTGGGGATAGTGTTAAAGCAACGATATTATCGGAACATTTACACTTTAAGCCTCTGTAGGCCAGTGTTACTTTCAGGTAACTTCCAATCTGAATATGTTGCAGCAGGGGAAATTGTTCAAACAACGATATTATCGGAATATTTACACTTTAAGCCTCTGTAGGACAGGGTTACTTTCAGGTAACTTAAAATCTGAAATTGTCGCAGCTTTTCAAATGTATCAAACAACGATATTGTCGGAACATTTGCACTATACGCCTCTATAGGCCAGTGTTACTTTTAGGTAACTTCCAATTGAACATGCCGCAGCAGGGGAAATTGTTCAAACAAATATTATTATCGGTATATTAACACTGTAAGCCTCTGTAGGCCAGTGTTACTTTCAGGTAACGTCCAATCTGTACATGCCGCAGCAGGGGAAAGTGTTCAAACTACGATTTTATCGGAAAATTCACAATTTAGACCTCTTTAGACCAGTGTTAGTTTCAGGTAACATCCAATCTGAACATGTCGCAGTACGGTAAAGGGATCAAACAACGATATTATCGGAGCATTATTACTTTAAACCTCTGTAGGCCAGTGTTACTTTCAGGTAACGCCCAATCTTAACGTGACGCAGAAGTGGAAAGTGTTCAAGCAAAAATATTATCGGAATATTAACAATTTAAGCCTCAGTACGCAAGTGTTATTTTCAGGTAACGTCCGATCTGAACATGACGCAGTAGGTGAAAGTGTTCAAACAACGATATTATCGGATCATTAACACTTTAAGCCTCAATGCCAGTGTTACTTTCAGTTAACTTCCAATCTCAACATGTCGCAGCAGGGGAAAGTGTTCAAACAACGATATTATCGGAACCTTAATATTTTAAGCCTCTGTAGGCCAGTGTTACTTTCAGGTAACGTCCAATCTGATCATGTCGCAGCAGTCGAAAATTTTCAAAAAAATATATTATCGGAACTTTAACACTTTAAGCCTTTGTAGACCTTAGTTACTTTCAGGTAACTTCCAATCTGAATATGCCGCAGCAGGGGAAAGTCTTCAAACAACGATATAATCGGAGCATGAACACTTGAAGAACCTGTAGGCCATTGTTAGTTTCAGGTAACGTCCAATCTGAAAATTTCGCAGCATGTGGAATTGGTCCGAACAACGATATTATTGGAACCTTAACAATTTAAGCCTCTGTAGGTCAGAGTTACTTTCAGGTAACATCCAATGTGAGCATTTCGCAGCAGTGGAAATGGTTCAAACAACGATACTATCGGAACTTTAACACTTTAAGACACTTTAGGCCAGTGTTACTTTGAGGTAACGTCCCATCTGAACATGTTGCATCAGTGGAAAGTGTTCAAACAACGATATTATCTGTACATTAACAATTTAAGAATTTGTAGGCCAGTGTTAATTTCAAGTAACGTCCAATCTGAACATGTCGCAGCAGGGGAAAAAGTTCAAACAAACGATATTATAGGAACCTTAACAAATTAAGCCTATGTAGGCCAGTGCTTCTTTCAGGTAACGTCAATTCTGAACATATCGAAGCAGGGGAAAGTGTTGAAAAAACGATATTATCGGAACATTTACACTTTAAGCCTCTGTAGGCCAGTGTTACTATCAGGTAACTTCCAATCTCAACATGTCGCAGCTGGGGAAAGAGTTCAAACAACGATATTATCGGAACATTTACACTTTAAGCCTCTTTAGGCCAGTGTTACATTCAGGTAACGTCAAATCTGAACATTTCGCAGCAGGTAAAAATATTCAAACAACAATATTATTGGAATATTTATACTATAAGCCTCTGTACGCCAGTGTTTTTTCAGTTAACTTCCTATCTGAACATGTCGCAGCAGGGGAAAGTTTTCAAACAATGATATTATCCGAACATTTAAACTTTGAGCCTCTGAAGGCCAGTGTTACTTTCAGTTTACTTCCAATCTTAACATGTCGCTGCAGGGAAAATGGTTCATACAACGATATTATCTCAACATTAACACTTTAAGCCTCTGTAGATAAGTGTTGCTTTCACGTAACGTCCAATCTGAACATGCCGCAGCATGGGAAATTTTTCAAACAACGGTATTATCGGAACACTAACACTTAAAGCAACTATAGGCCAGTGCTACGTTCACGTAACGTCCAATCTGAACATGCCGCAGCAGTGGAAAGGGTTCAAAAAACGATATTATTGGATCATTAACACTTCAAGTCTCTGTAGGCCCATGTTACTTTCAGGTAACTTCCAATCTGTACATGTCGCAGAAGGGGAAAGTGTTCAAACAATGATATTATCAAAACCTTAAAATTTTAAGCCTCTGTAGGCCAGTGTTACTTTCAGGTAACGTCCAATCTGATCATGTCGCAGCAGTCGAAAATTTTCAAAAAAATATATTATCGGAACTTTAACACTTTAAGCCTTTGTAGACCTTAGTTACTTTCAGGTAACTTCCAATCTGAATATGCCGCAGCAGGGGAAAGTCTTCAAACAACGATATAATCGGAGCATGAACACTTGAAGAACCTGTAGGCCATTGTTAGTTTCAGGTAACGTCCAATCTGAAAATTTCGCAGCATGTGGAATTGGTCCGAACAACGATATTATTGGAACCTTAACAATTTAAGCCTCTGTAGGTCAGAGTTACTTTCAGGTAACATCCAATGTGAGCATTTCGCAGCAGTGGAAATGGTTCAAACAACGATACTATCGGAACTTTAACACTTTAAGACACTTTAGGCCAGTGTTACTTTGAGGTAACGTCCCATCTGAACATGTTGCATCAGTGGAAAGTGTTCAAACAACGATATTATCTGTACATTAACAATTTAAGAATTTGTAGGCCAGTGTTAATTTCAAGTAACGTCCAATCTGAACATGTCGCAGCAGGGGAAAAAGTTCAAACAAACGATATTATAGGAACCTTAACAAATTAAGCCTATGTAGGCCAGTGCTTCTTTCAGGTAACGTCAATTCTGAACATATCGAAGCAGGGGAAAGTGTTGAAAAAACGATATTATCGGAACATTTACACTTTAAGCCTCTGTAGGCCAGTGTTACTATCAGGTAACTTCCAATCTCAACATGTCGCAGCTGGGGAAAGAGTTCAAACAACGATATTATCGGAACATTTACACTTTAAGCCTCTTTAGGCCAGTGTTACATTCAGGTAACGTCAAATCTGAACATTTCGCAGCAGGTAAAAATATTCAAACAACAATATTATTGGAATATTTATACTATAAGCCTCTGTACGCCAGTGTTTTTTCAGTTAACTTCCTATCTGAACATGTCGCAGCAGGGGAAAGTTTTCAAACAATGATATTATCCGAACATTTAAACTTTGAGCCTCTGAAGGCCAGTGTTACTTTCAGTTTACTTCCAATCTTAACATGTCGCTGCAGGGAAAATGGTTCATACAACGATATTATCTCAACATTAACACTTTAAGCCTCTGTAGATAAGTGTTGCTTTCACGTAACGTCCAATCTGAACATGCCGCAGCATGGGAAATTTTTCAAACAACGGTATTATCGGAACACTAACACTTAAAGCAACTATAGGCCAGTGCTACGTTCACGTAACGTCCAATCTGAACATGCCGCAGCAGTGGAAAGGGTTCAAAAAACGATATTATTGGATCATTAACACTTCAAGTCTCTGTAGGCCCATGTTACTTTCAGGTAACTTCCAATCTGTACATGTCGCAGAAGGGGAAAGTGTTCAAACAATGATATTATCAAAACCTTAAAATTTTAAGCCTCTGTAGGCCAGTGTTA
>Ga0268261_10003028_pt1 | contig 12223 bp, 11 predicted proteins | sample TergutNc150P1_FD_190353 | JGI IMG/M metagenome (GOLD analysis project Ga0268261, IMG submission 190353) | Nasutitermes corniger P1 segment gut microbial community from laboratory colony in Florida, USA - Nc150 P1 (SPAdes) (version 2) | ecosystem: Host-associated > Arthropoda: Insects >... | reverse complement strand
GTTTCAGGCCTCACAGGCCCATCATCAGGAGGTCTAAATTGTGCATGCAGCCTATGGTATTCTCCCCCTCTGCAGATGTCTTTGTCGTGCGGCCGTTGAGAAAGAACTGTTCTTTCTCAACGGCAGCACGACAAAGACATCTGCAGAGGGGGAGAATACCACAGGCTGCATGCACAATTTAGACCTCCTGACGATGGGCCTGTGAGGCCTGAAACATGTAGAGGAAAGAGGATAGCAGATATTGTACATAGACAAAAACAGTGTATAAAGTTGGAAATAAAGAAAAATAAACTTTTAGGTCTGTTTCTGCATTTTATATTTGATGTATACACTTGCCATTTCTCACACAAGATTCATGATGACTTGTTGGTTTTAGTTTAGTCAGTTATTGCTTGGATTAGTGTTTTCACCTGAAGACACAAGCAGACTGCTTTTGAAAGTTTATCAAGTGTTTGTGCTCAGTGATAATGGAAAAGTCCTGGTATATACTAGTGATGTTCATAATATATGGTACTGTCAAGTTGTTTATCTATCTGTCCACCTCATACAAAAATAGTATCTTACCACAGTGCGCAGCTTGTCTTTGGTCAGCAGGTCGAGAGAAGTTCTGTAGCAAGATTCCAGTTTCTCAGGCTTTTCACCTCGTGGTCCAACAGTGTGAATTACATCTGCAAACAAAGTTACAAAGTCAGTGTCTGCAACCATTAAGATTGGCATTTTCTGTTAAGTTCTGAGTGTTGCATTCAAATGAATAACATTTCTGCCTAGTATTGACAAACTCCTAAGTGACCAAAGGTCAACTATTCTGGTTGCTTTCACTGTCTGTTTGGTCCTTCCAGCTGAATAATGAGACACTAATTTAAAATAGGGCATAACCAGTTTCTTTCACATCCCTCCCACTTTATCACTCACAGCCCCATCTCCCATTGACTCTATATAACCTAAGTAGCTAAAAAAGTGTTGATAACAAACTAACAAATCCACAAGCTCTTGTGCCAGGTCCGTGAAACACTGAAGCCAAATGTTTTGATACCAAGTATTTGCTTAAGCCTTTTATGTACAGTCAGTCCTGTTGTAACACGATAGTGACAGTCTTCTGAGACCTCACATTACAGAACATTGCATTATCAAAATAGGGTCAGATCAGAAGAATTTCACCCATCATACAAACAAAGATCATTAGTTCAACACCATCAGTTGTCAGGGTGAAGTACAAACAGTTTTTACTGGCATTATTTGCCCCTTGGGATCCTTGTCGTCTTTGTTTATTTACTGCAGAAACTAACCTATTTAACACAGTCTGCAGAACGTATTACACTACATACAGCTGCGTACAAAAGTTATTCAGTTCCCAGCGGGCGCAAGAAATATTTTTCTCTTCTCCAAAACTGTCCACACTGGATATGGGGCCCACCCAGCCTCCTATTCAATGATTTCTAGAGGCTCTTTCACCCGGGGTAAAGCACCTGGGGGATGACACTGACCACATACTTCCACCTACTGAAAAGATTAAGAAACTGCGGAGATACACCACCATTGTCCCATAAGCCTTCATGGCAAAGAGAAGGGCAGCTGTACAAAGGTACTCAGGGGAAGCAATGTTACACATATTTTTCATACATTGAACTATCCAGAACCATTCAGCTGCATTCATACAAAACAGATCAATTATCAAACACATGTTCTGTATCTGTCAGATGCTGAAGGAAAACAGAAATACAGTGGTCCACAAAAGTTACTTACAGATATTAAGAAAGGCTAAACTATGGGGGAAGTAATGTACAACATTCTCACTGAATTCAGTATATGCATAACACTAAATGCCATTCAGTGTATTGTACCATACAGCCAGAAGAAGCAAATATTTGTGTGTGTGTGTGTGTGTGTGTGTGTGTGTGTGTGTGTGTGTGTGTGTGTGTGTGTGTGTGTGTGTGTGTGTGTGTGTGTGTGAGTGAGAGAGAGTGAGATAAACTGCCAATTCAGAATAGTCCACATCAAGATGTGTTATTACAATTGTTTTTAACTTCATTTAAGAATAACCATTAAGAAGGATCATGAAAATCAGTAGAATACAAAAATAAATGTCACACATCAGCTTCTAGTCTATGCCAATGTTAATTTATAAGAAAACTACATATAACTACCACAATAAAACACAGAGTCTCTATCATACTACAAGCAGACTGGTCTAATAATAAACATAACGATAAATAAGACTTATGCTCATGTCATAACATCATTATGCAGGAAGAAGTCATACTAGAAAAACAGCTATCAATTATTCATAACAATGAACATTAGGGATTACACTTTCATACTTTACCACCTTTGCCTAAATACAACTAATTACAGTCAAAACATGTTGCTACAGGTAAAGTGACAAGTTACACATTATTAATAATAATAACAATAAAAGTTGTGCTGATAGTGTAATGCACTACTTACTAATTCAGGCCTTTTATTTAAACTTATAAAAAAAAATTGGGTGGTACACTGAAACTATTACATTACATCAGCGATATGCCAATGAAAAACTTAGAAAACCCATGTTTTAAATTTCACCAACAACATGATGAGAGAATGCTTATACTGTGCTCCGAACGATACAAATTATATCATAAAATTCTATGTGTGATACACTGACAAGTATTTGTAACAGCAATCCTGTTGTGGGATACTGCGGGACTGTTTGTAGTGACAACCACAGTAACACACACATATACATAATATTTATTAATGTCTTAAAGTAGTCATACAGTCAGATGTGACAGTTGTTGTTTAATAGTCGTGAGTATGATGCGTTGGTCTGGCCTCACTTTGTGCACTCCGTTGCGGACGACGGTCTGAGTGTCAGTGCGCAGTGCGTTGCACAGTGTAGAGCCCAGGCAGATGGCAGCACCATTTGGTCGGCTGTGGGCGATGATGTACAGCTGGATGTGTGGCTGGGTTCGGCCGGAGGTCCATGGTGAATTGTCGCTGGTCACGACTGATGCAGGTGCAGGCCACAGGCTACTTGCTGCATGCTCGACTAAGTGATGGTGAGCCCAGTCCACAAGACATCGTGGCCAGGCAGTTGGGTGTTGTTCCTTCCTTCTTGATGTATTAGCTGGCTGTTTCTTCTTGATATGTCACAGGCAATTTACTCCTTCCGACTGATGCTTTGCTAGCCAAGCCAAGCCAAAGTGTTAACTGGGGGGGCGGAGAATGCGCGAAGTGCAAATCGACGTCCCCCTGTCTGTTAGCCATTCTTGCGTTTCACCGGATCGCTGGGTTCTCTAACAGACACCTTAACTCTAACAGGGGAATATGTTTACGCTAATAATTTTGAAGTCAGGCTGAGCGCCTTGACTGATTTTGCTAAAGCCTAGTGCCTAGGTGGCACACAACTAATTATGGGAGGAATAAACTTTGGTTGGTAGGCTGTCTGGGTTCAGAGCCCAGACTGGCTCAGTCGCAAACTGGAGGTATGCAACTTTTGTCAAGCGCTTAGGTGAAGCCGCCGTGCCTGAGGGAAGGGAGTGCGGGCCGTGCCCCGACTTTGCATCTATACCCTGGCATTTGCCTTACAACTGAGGAAAATCATGGAAAAGCTCAGTCAGGGTATCCGAAAAGTGCTTGGCTGATCAGTGCTGAACATGATTCGTTTAGACAACTTGGCCATTGGGGGCGATGGCCTTGAGTGGCCTGCTGGCCCCTGCCACCCTTGCCTCTTGTGTCAGGCAACAGGGTCAACCCTCGGTCAGTGTAAGTATCTGCCGAGTTGCCGTACTAGGGGGGTCCCCATGTCAGCTAACTTTGAGTCAAAGCTCGCAGTCAGGGCTCTGATGTGGTTGGCAAACAGCGGAACACCCATATCCTCGTGTATCTGCCTGTTACTTATGTACCAGGGGGCACCAGTAGCAAGGCGAAGACACTTGGATTGCAACACCTGTAGCCTCCAGACATGGGTGTGGGCAGCGGACCTCCACGCGGGGCATGCATAAACCATCATGGGGCAGATGAGCTGCTTATATAGCAGGACTCCATTCCTGATGGAGAGATCACTCTTCCTATTCAGGAGGAGACCCAGCATACCCATCCTTTGAGCAGTCCTCTTCCTGACCTGATCGATGTGAGGCGACAAGGTAAGTCGTGTATCAAGGGTCACTCCCAGATAACAAGTTGTGTCGACCCACTGGATTGGTTCCCCAAAGAGTGTTACTGGTCAGGGTTGGATGAAGCGCCATCCGGCACATGTGAAGATTATCGCAGTGCTCTTAGAGACATTAATGGCGATTCTCCATTCACTCAACCACCGTTGAAGGTCGCTGATGTATGACTCCAGGTAGATGAAGCAGTGTCGGCTTGCAGGACGTGGCTATGATAGCCGTGTCGTCCGCGTAGAGGGCTAACTCAATGTGGTGCGAGGGTGAGGGAATGTTGTTGACATATTGACTGAGGAGGACAGGGGAGTTCAATGCACCCTGAGCCATCCCAGCCCGCATGCCACAACGAGATGACGTGGCCGTATGGAAGGACGCTTCGAATGTCCGACCCCGGAGGTATGATGAGATTGTATGGACTATGTAAGACCGGAAGTTTAGGAGCATTAGCTTGTAGAGGAGGCCATCGATCCAGAGGGTATCTAAGGCTTTGGCCACGTCAATGAAAACTGCGCCTGTTAGCCTCTTTTTGCCAAAGTTCCTGGTTATTTTTTCAATGAGGTGGGCCGGCTGCAAGGACGTGCTATGCCTGGGTCTAAACCCAAACTGCTTGTCTTGCGTCAGTCCACGCTCACTTACTTCATGTAAGATCCTAGCTAATAGGATCTTTTCAAATAGTTTACCAATCGAGCCCAGGAGACTAATGGGTCGATAGGATGAGGGCAGTGCCAGATCCTTCCCTGGTTTAAGGATAGAGATCACTCGAGCATGCTTCCACACTCTAGCGAAGTGATGGGTGAGGAGAATCGCATTGAAGATCTGGGCCAGGAGGGATACCGCTCACTGGGGAAGATGCTTTAGGGCCCCGTTCAGGATACCGTTTGGGCCCAGAGCCTTGCTGACCTTGAGATCCCTGATGGCTTTGTGAACCTCATCAGGGTTGGTTAACTTGGGCTCGCTGGCAGGGGTCAGGAAGTAAGACTTCAGTGCCACGTCAACCATCTCAATAACTGCCGGGACCAAAGGATTGGTCACCGGCTGAAACTGAGTCTCCAGACTGTAGGCATGGGCTTCGGCTTTCTCAGAGTCTGAGAGAGCAATTCCCCCCAGGGTGACCGGGGGGGGGGACGGAGTAGGAATGCTCATCACCCATTTGGTCATCCTCCACAGCGACTGGTCTTTGGGATCAAGGAATTCAAGCGTGGCACTCCACTGGTCATTCCTTCACTCATTGAGCCCGCAGGTCATTTGACCTCTGCAGGTGGTTGACATCAGCTCTCAGAGTGGGGTCCCTGGTGACTTGCCACTGCCTCCACAGCGGGTTCTTCAGGTGTATCTCATCCTGAATGCCAACTGGAATTGGGGGCCGTGGGTCACCACGCAGGCGACACTTGGGAGTAGATGCCGCCAGGGCCTTCAGAACAGAGCCAGATAAGTTCTCAACGCACATGTCGATTGCCATCCCATTGTGCAGTTCCAGATTGAGTGGAATTTGATCTTCCAAATGAGTCTGGAAGTTGGCCCAGTCAGTGCGCCTGAAATCAGGGCAATCTGGTGGGTGCTTAAAGGATGAGCAACACATAGTGTCAATGAGTACTGGGAGGTGGTCTGAGCTTAGTGCAGAGCACACAGTCAGATACATCAGGGATGTGAGTCTCTTGGTTTTCATGATGTCCAAGACATCGGGAGTAGCGGAGGGGTTGTATGGGTTGGTGGTTGGGGTGTCCGGTCCAAAGATCAGACAGGAGTTCTTGTCGGCATAATCACGCAGGATCACGTGCTCAGCCGCAAGTTCCAGTCCACGTGTTTGGCATTGAGGCCGCTGGCCATCAAGACCGGCAATCCCATGCCAAAACAGGCGAATAGGTTCGCTCCGATCAGTGGGCAGGAAGGCGAAAGGTAAGCCGCAAGGATTTTCACCGGTTTGCCAGCCAATGTGACTTGAATGGCAGTAGCCTCCAAGTGGGTTAGGCCCGGAACAGGCACTGAGTGGTGAACTATACAATGGCGGATGAGGATGTCTGTACCGCCCCCTGCTGTCAGTCTGTCTGTCCAGTGGCAGACAATTGGCAAGCTGGAAGGCTTGAGCAGGGTTAAGGAATGTCTCACTTAAGAGACAAATATTGACACCATGCTGGTTGAGAAAATGCTTCAGTTCAAGCTTCCCGCCGAGCATTCCGTCCGCATTCCAGCAGGTGAGGCACAGGAGTTTACCCCGCTCCGTCCTCCTAGGGCGTGCTGCCATATTTGGCCATGAACAGGATAACGGTCTGCAGAACAGCCTGCGGGCAGGCTGCCCCTTGGGGGAGGGAGGAGATGGACATGAGAAGCTGATGAGTCAGTTCCACACATGCATGGAGGGGAAGGTGATCAAGGAGATCAGAAATTTCGAGTGGGGAGGTGGGACTCTGGGATGGGACCACCAGGTTTGGGGGTTGTGGGTTTAGCGGCTGCGGTTTTGACACTCACAGCTGCTTTCTTCTAGGGCTTCCCAGCAGCAGGCTTAGGGGCTGCTGTAGGTTTAGACTCAGGCTTCTCAAGCCTGGCCATCTTCCTGGTGGCGGTCACTTTCGGCTGCTCAGGCGCCTCCATGACCGGCTAAGGAGAGGAATTTGGATTAGGGGGTGAAGTGGTAGTGGCCTTGACGACATGCCCCCTCGGACGTGATTCCACCCCTCATCCAGGTCCATCTGCTCGGCAGAGGGCCCAGCCCGCCAGGCTTTCAGAGTGGCAGGGTAGCCTGTGGCGGAACTCTTTCGTCCAAGCTTGGTTGCCTGCTTTGCAACTGCCACCTTCAATTCTTCCCACTTAATACAGTCCAAATAGTTCGCCGTGTGGTTTCCCCTGCAACCACAGCACTGAGGCTGTTCTTGCAGGGTACAGCATCCACCAGAGAGGTGGGAGCCCCCATACGCGACGCACCGGGGCGCATATCCGCAGTTACGCTGCATGTGTCCAAAGCACTGGCAGCGCTTGCATTGCATTGGGCCTTTTGGAGCCACGTACGACTCCATCGACACTTGCAAGCCACAGAGTTCGGTGATTGATCGCACCTTTGACACCTCAGGCCCTTGTGCCACTGATACGATGAAGTGGGGGTGGGAGGGCGGTCTTTGGCTGGATCCTGGTTGCGACGGTCAGATCGCAGCTGTGTGACTCCCTGGACACAAATGTTCAGGGATTCAAGCTCCTTCTGGATGATGCTCTCAGGCATACCCCTAGCCAGGTTCTTTACCAGGAGTCACACACAGTGGTCCTCCGGGAGCATAAAGGTGTAGAAACTCACACCCTCCTTCCCATTGAGGGACCACAGTGCACTGACCGTGGCTCGGAACCTGTCGGCTGTTGATGGGACAACCATCAACTTCTCGCCCTTTAGTTGGGCTGTCAGGCTGCCAGGGCTAGACAACCACAACCAGGCCAGGAAGGCATGGGTGTCGCTAAAACCTGAAATAAAAATGGGCATCTTATTAGGACACTCTCCTGCTGGTAAGCAGGTGCTGGCCACCTGGGCGTTTGGAGTGGTGCCATCTGGCTTGTCACTCAGAGGCCCAGACATGTCACTAGACATGCGCCTGTTGGTTGTCTTGGATGATACAGCGGGTTCAGACACATCCGAATCCATAGCTGTGGGCTTGAGCGACCCACTTGGCTGAAATGGGGTGATGGGCCTGGCCAATACAGCCGCATACGTCACCCCTCCCTCGGGAGGCCCCAGTTGCCGGCTGCCAATGGCAGCTAGTTCGCCTGTGACTGATAAAACTGCGGGCAGAGGTGTGGACCCAGAGCTAGGTGCTGGGCGCCTATTGGCAGGCTCGACTGAGTTGCTTGCCAGCTCATTGGCTTTGCGCTTGCCTGCATGCTGGCTTGGAGGGCACTGGGAAGCTTTGGGCCCACCTCTGGGCACGATGCTGCTGCTCTCGGCAGACACCACTATCTTCTTCTTCTTCTGCAATGAGAGAGCCATCCTCAGCTCCTTGAGAAGGGCCGGGGAAAGCTGCAATGTAGAAAAAGCCTTTATAAAGGCTAACACTTCCTGCCTCAGAATGGTGCTTGGGCAGCTGTCTCCGAGAAATCTTCCTGCTACTCCGCCTGATGTAGCTCATAGATGTTGGTCTCAAAAATCAATAACCTGCTCCTTGTAGACTCAATGCGAAAACCGGTTCTAACCTGTTGGGGCACTCCACTCAGCAGTCAATCCTCGACCTCTGACCTGCCGACCAGATCCTCAAACTGAATCCGCTCTCAATAACCCTGATGCTTTGCTGGTCGGAATGGCCTCCTTTTATACAGGTCTGTGCTGTTCAGCCTGTTCTGCCATTGGTTAGTTGTCAAAAGTCAGTGGGTGTGGCTTGCTGAAGTAGTCTCATTTCCTGAGGCCCCTAAAAGGGCCATAAGGCTAGCGGAGGTAGACAGAGATGGAGGGAGCGAGAGAGGGCTGCTGTGATGGGACGAGGAGAACTGAACAGAGGATGAAGTTGTGCTGTAATATGGATGTCCCCACACTGTCAAAATAACAACAATGAGGTTCTTGTCTCACAAGAAACAGTTCAATAAAATGGTTAGTTGGCACTCTTAACAGCAAAAGTAAGGGTCACCACTACAAAGAGTGGAAGTGAATTTTATACATCACACAATCTCATGGTTGGATATGTCACACAATGCAAAGCAGCAAATTTTATGGTTCATGAAAAATAATGTAACAAATGGTGGAAATTTTTTAATGTGTGTGTGTGTGTGTGTGTGTGTGTGTGTGTGTGTGTGTGTGTGTGTGTGTGTGTGTGCGTGCGTGCGCGCGCGCGCGCGCACGTGTGCATCCACAAATATGAAGACAGAGAATGTGACTGAAAACATGCATGTTTGCTGTAGGCAGTGATGGAATTTCTTGTAACACAGTGTGCTGGGCACAAGCCATAAAGCCAGAAGCCAGTGCAAGTTTTAACAAATCTATTACAGTTAACTTCAATTATCCATATTCATAGCCATAAAATCACAGATTAAAATGTTACTTAACTGACATGGACCAGTTCAAAATAAATTACAAGAGTACTCAGAAAAGCATCAGCTGGTAGTATCCATCTGACAGATGGAAGTAATGCTGAAGGGACCAGGAATATCTTAGTTAGATATGGACAAAAGAGAAGAAAGTTGTGGGAGAAGTTTTATCCCAATGAGTATGTTGTCACATGGTTTACAACTGATAACATTCTTCCATTTTCTCTGTCTCTTATCAACATAATTCGGCCATCTTTAGCATCAATTCCCTCTACCAGACAACTGCCATGGGTATTGTTAACATCAGCAGTCTTACAGTGTTGTAGAAATATTTGAAAGGTACATTAAAAATACTCGCATTTTGATCACTTTACATGAATCTCAAAACCACAAACATATTTCATTAGACAGTGGCCGCTGATTAAGTTGTTTTCAATATTTCAGAAGACAAACTACATAATAACAACAATGACTCCTTTTGTCAAGGTGAGGACAACCTTAAAGTATATGTTTTTTTTAAAACAATTTATAGGTACATTAAAATGCTTGCATTCCTGTTGATTTCACAGTTTAAAAACATTTTGGCCATAATGAATACCACAAAATATGATATTACCCCATATGTTGGGCCATTCTAATACTTTAATATAACATTATATAAATATTTATCCTACTGGCTTCATGTTTATGAAGGTGTTTAAGCTTACATTTTGCAGGCAGGCGATATCCTCCTGTAATTTTTGCGTCTCCCTCAGCACATCCACCCAGGGTAGCACATTCAGCCTTCAGGTAGGGACCAGCAGCAGCATGAATTGCTCCATCAACTGCAGAAAGTTGCACATATTCACCAAATTCTAACAGTTGCACTAGATTACATACTAAACCACAGAGCTTACAAACATACCATAACTGAAAAACAAAAGGCTTATCTTTCACCTTCAGTCTCAGCATAGGGAAAAATGAGCTCAGTAACACAAGGTCAGTCAGGGAAGTGTTGCCATTACCCTTTCTGCAAACATACACTGCAACAATTTACCAGACATACTATCAGCATCGCACAAGCAGAGTTGTAAATGTACAATGAAATTTTTGCTTAAAGCAAATAGGAATGAAATAAATAGTACATACTCTACCATAATGAAGGAACAAAATAAACAGTACATACTCTACCAAACACACAAAAAGGAAAACCTAATAAATTTACTCTGTAAAACATGAAACCACCTTTAACCCTTATCCTGCTAACATGGAGAATATGGGGAGCCCCTAATAATGCCAGCAAATGGCAGATGGGATTTAACCCGGTGTTTAAAGGGTTAAGAAGAGCATTTTATGAAATTACATGCAAGCAGTATGAGCAGGAGCCAGATAACAAAACATAAATAAAACAGGGTTTTGATTTTATCCACATGACAAGATTTTATACACAAAAAAATTTGATTTTATCTTAAGCTACAAACATAACATATACTTACTATCTTAATAAGTGATTATAAATTAGTGAGATCTCCCCAACGAAGAGTATGTATGTTGCCAATGCAGTAATGTTTTTTAATAATGGGTGCCTGATGACAGTTCTGATGAACTGAAACTTGTAGCACAATATTGTATGGCATTAAAGTGTTGTGTCTGATGGTATACTGCGTTTGTATTTTAATATACTGCAACAAACAACCCATCCACTTGTGTTCTGTCTCTCTCACACAGAGGTCAGTGTGTGTTAAAAATGTATTCTGTTGAATGAGTGCTCATCTGAACAACTTTCACAATGTGTACCACAAAAAAAATGCCACCAAGAGTTCCATAAAAAATATCGCAAGTATGCAGAGCCATATATAACAATATACACAACTGGGAGAAATTCTGAACAGATTCAGTGACAAACATAAAAAAAATACAAAAATGTTATGCTTTAACTGATGAGAACTTGGACGATACTGGTGCTTGAATGGGAACATGCCCCAGAAAACCTTTGCCTTAGGTGGGAGTCGAATGTGAGGTGTCAAACCCCTCAGCTCACAGGGCAACAACAATTCTAAAACTGTATCCATATAAAATCAGAGCTTCAGATCTGTACATCTCTTTCCTCTAGACTGTTAAGCAAGAAGCTGGTACTAGAATGGTTTTAAGAATTGGTGGCCAACCAATTTCTTGATCCTGAACTTTTGTTCTATGCACATGAGGCACTAATTGCATTAATCATGAATGTAAACAGCCAGAATAACAGACAATAATGTCCCCAAACCCCACACGCAGTTCATTATGTTCCTCCGCGTGATCAGCATGTAGTGTGTAGTGAGAGTGCAAAATCATAGGACCTCTATTTTTCAAAGAAACAAATTCCCACTACTACATTCAGTTACTTCTGGCACTATTTTTCAAAAAAAAAAAAAAAAAAAAAGATTACTTTACACAGAATGCCATGGCCTATACAGCAAACTTCTCAATGACTGCCCTAGAGAAGGACTTTGGCAAATGGTTGTCAACTTGCAGACTGTGGCCCCTAGATCTCCAGATTTCAAGTCATGCAATTATTATTTGTGGGAGACACTAAAAACAGAGTTTATATTAACAATAAACAATCTCTACAAGAATTTAAAGACAATATTCAAATAGAAACTGCCAATAATTCAAGACAGGGCTCCTTCATGTGTCAAGAAATATTTTCAGCAGGTGCCAGACATGTTTAAAAGCTGGAGGTCAACAGTTCATTCAATAAGGTAAGGTGAAATGTATGAGAAATATGGACTACACGCTCCTGGGGGATGGAAACTTTGTATGTAATGAAGCTCCCTCAGCAGCTGCATACTAAGACCAGAGATTACAGATATACTCTAGAAAGTGATAAGTCTTTTTTCAGTGTTTGAAAAACTCTAATCACTCTCTAGTACTCTGTCAATTGGCAGCTGTTCCATTAATTACATGTAATGTAATGTAATGTAACAAATCCCATCAATACATGCCAGGACCTTCTGAAAGACAAAAAATTCCTTTTTAAGATAAGGTAAAGAGACAGGGGTTTATGGGAAGACCCAGAGACCAAGTAACATCCATCTCAGTATAAGTTAATCATCTCCATGGGGGGG
>Ga0268261_10003027_pt1 | contig 12223 bp, 7 predicted proteins | sample TergutNc150P1_FD_190353 | JGI IMG/M metagenome (GOLD analysis project Ga0268261, IMG submission 190353) | Nasutitermes corniger P1 segment gut microbial community from laboratory colony in Florida, USA - Nc150 P1 (SPAdes) (version 2) | ecosystem: Host-associated > Arthropoda: Insects > Digestive... | reverse complement strand
CGTCCTATATATAGGACGGGCGTACCGCTACCCTCCAGATGTTGCATTTTATATATATTTTTTTCCAACAAATATAAGTACTGAGTATTTTAAACATGCTGCACACTCTCCGTTTTTCTCTTCAAAATGCCGTTTATTTCATAATGCTACCTTTTTTGGTTACTGTATTATTCACATTTTACATACAGGGCGTGCTAAAATTTAAATGTAAAACTCGGGTGCCAAAAGGTTAAGACACAAAAACTTTTGCCATGTTGTGAATGTTGTATTCTTTCTTTTCGATGAATCCCTGGCATGTGAATTTTATGAACTGACGTTTCAGAAGGACACTCTATCCATCTGACCTATGACCTACGATGATGGAATAGGAAGAGTGTTCCAAAATGTCGGCACATAAAATTCATACACTGGGTAATCACACACAAGGTTCATATGACCTATGAAGATGGAACAGACAGAGGGTTCCAAAATGTCGGCACATAAAATTCATACACTGGGTAATCACACACAAAGTTCATATGACCTATGAAGATGGAACAGACAGAGGGTTCCAAAATGTCGGCACATAAAATTCATACACTGGGTAATCACACACAAAGTTCATATGACCTATGAACATGAAACAGACAGAGGGTTCCAAAATGTCGGCACATAAAATTCATACACTGGGTACTCACACACAAGGTTCATATGACCTATGAAGATGGAACAGAAAGAGGGTTCCAAAATGTTGGCACATAAAATTCATACACTGGGTAATCACACACAAGGTTCATGTGACCTATGAAGATGGAACAGAAAGAGGGTTCCAAAATGTTGGCACATAAAATTCATACACTGGGTAATCACACACAAGGTTCATATGACCTATGAAGATGGAACAGACAGAGGGTTCCAAAATGTCGGCACATAAAATTCATACACTGGGTAATCACACACAAGGTTCATATGACCTATGAAGATGGAACAGACAGAGGGTTCCAAAATGTTGGCACATAAAATTCATACATTGGGTAATCACACACAAGGTTCATATGACCTATGAAGATGGAACAGACAGAGGGTTCCAAAATGTCTGCACATAAAATTCAGATGTCAGGTAATCACACACAAGGTCCATATGACCTATGAAGATGGAACAGACAGAGGGTTCCAAAATGTCGGCACATAAAATTCAGATGTCAGGTAATCACACACAAGGTCCATATGACCTATGAAGATGGAAAGGGCAGAGTGTTGCAGAACATCGGCACATAAAATTCAGATGCCAGGATATCACCCAATACAAAGAATACAACAAGACACACAAAACTTGCATAAACATTCGCACAAATAAAAAATTAATCAGATGAAAATGACATATCCACTGCGACAATTTCTACCAAGTCATAGTTCTAAATACTGATGAAACAACTAATGCAACTTCAGTAAACAGAATTTTTTTGCTGTTCTCAGAATAGGTGAATTTAGAAATTATCCCTCTTGCTCTTAGGGATCCAAGTGGTCCTGCTAGCCAGTGGGTCTAGCGAGATTGTTTTACTAAACCCTGACTCAGTTATTCATTTTGTGCAACAAAGAACAGGGTTTCAATACAGCAATTAAATTTTACAATGCCTTAACCTTTTGGCAACGGAGTTTTACATTTAAATTTTAGCACACCTGTATGTAAAATGTGAATAATACAGGAACCAAAAAAGGTAGCATTATGAAATAAACAGCGTTTTGAAGAGAAAAACGGAGAGTGTGCAGCATGTTTAAAATACTCAGTACATATATTTGTTGAAAAAAATATATAAAATGCAACATCTGGAGGGTAGCGGTACGCCCGTCCTATATATAGGACGCACGGTTCTTAAAGTTTAATAAACTCCTTCTAGATACAGATCTGCTCTAAAGATTGTTGCACAGTTCCCTAAACAAGGCATAAAAAAATTGAAGCAACTAAAATTAAAACTTGTATAGAAACATGAAGTAACCTAAGTACAAATACCAACAAGATGCAACCTTGTAATAGAATTTATTATTCCAAAGTTTACTGAAGGCTCAACATGTTTCGAGCGGCACACCGCTCATCATCAGGAGCTCTAAACTGTATTTGCAGCCTCTGGTTTATATACCCATGTGGTGACCGGCCATTGTCAAGGCTGAGAGGGCCTCAGCCTTGACAACGGCCGGTCACCACATGGGTATATAAACCAGAGGCTGTATATATAGTTTAGAGCTCCTGATGATGAGCGGTGTGCTGCTCAAAACATCTTGAACCTTCAATAAACTTTGGAATAATAAATTCTATTACAAGCTGCATCTTGTTGGTATTTGTACTTAGTCATACTACAATGCACAAATCCATGAATATCAAATGAAGTAACCTATGTACATAAATGCTGGTTACTTCAAAACCTTGTGCAGGAGTAGATGGATTTGTTCTTAACAATCCAATTTTGATTTGAAGTTTCTACTTTAAAAATATACCAAATACAATTTATATTAAGATAAGCAGCATATTTCAGTATAAATCTACCTCAGCAGTTGGTTAAGTGGACAGAATTTAAAAGTCCAACATAATAAAAATTAATAATTGTATTTCTGTGGCATCTCATAATTATAGTCACGTATACTGTTAACATTAAACTGTAACACAAGATAACTATGAATTCTGATGATGACGACTTAGTAGCAATAACCAACAAGATGCACCTTAGTAACGGAATTTATTATTCCACAGTACATTAATAGTTCAACATGTTTCGAGCGTTATGTCGCTCATCATCAGGAACCTCAACTGTATTTGCCGCTTCTGGTTTACATATGCTTGTGGAGACCGCCCGTAGTGCCGTAGTGCGGTCTCCACAAGCGTATGTAAACCAGAAGCGGCAAATACAGTTGAGGTTCCTGATGATGAGCGACATAACGCTCGAAACATGTTGAACTATTAATGTACTGTGGAATAATAAATTCCGTTACTAAGGTGCATCTTGTTGGTTATTGCTACTAAGTCATACTACGATGCACGGTTCCATGAATGTTAAATCTGATGAGGATGATGAATGAGTGCATGTAGGTGGAGAAGGATAATGCAAAGAGTAGGACACATACTACAGCTAGTATTACTACTATCACCACTAATAGTAGTAGTAGTAGTAGTAGTAGTAGTAGTAGTAGCAGCAGCAGCAGCAGCAGCACTAGCAATTCACATTCTTATTTATAATTTTTTTCAATTTACGCATATCACATGAAACTAGCATGCTATTCCACAAGCACAAATGCATGGTACTGACTTATAAATGCATATAACCTAAACCAGATATTAATTATGAAAGTTAACTTGTTTTATTTACCCACTTTTCTTAATTCAAAAGCATAAATATGGGCAACAGTCATGAATATACTGAATAACAATTGTACAGACCCAACAGTCACTGGTTCTCCAATTTTGTTGGTTGGTCCAACAGCTCTCAGGTGTAAAAAGTGGCATAACAAACTTCACATAAAACCCCATAACTTAAAACGACACACCTGGCTGTAGACAGTTGAAGGGTGGGCTTTTATGTTAACACTAAAAGACTGGGCTCCAACATATATAGAAGTGATGAGAAATATGTACTTAACCACACCCTCCTCGAGAACTCTGTTCACTGATTAACCACTATCAGCAAGTTACTTAATTGTGAATAGGAATGTAACACTTGTTACTCAGTGCCAGTTGAATATTAACTAGCTTTTCACTACAATCATTTAAACTGTCTTATGAATACTTTTTATATTATTAATCTCTATCGCTAATCATTCTCTCTCAGCAAAGAAATGTTATATTAACTGGAATGATTGAATAAATGGATCAATCAGTCAATTATCAAAATTCAATGTTACAAAAACTGTGTAATATAAGCCTTACCCCATTAACTTCAGCAAGTCCTCTTATCTGCATAGCATCAGCCATGTTTAGCAGTCCTGGAAGTTGCTCTTGATATATGTTCACTTCCCCACTGTACATGAATGTTACTAAAGCACATAAATCTGTGAAGTTTGCTCCTGGTAATACTATAACAGGATGTTGTAAAGGCTGTAGTACCTAAATACAGATGAAATAAATTTCATTTAAACACAGTACCAGCCATAACAGAATTAGGATGCTACTATAAACAACAGGACTCTTTACAAACCTTGAAGAGTTCTTTGAAGTACTGACTACATGCAGACAGAACCACCCTATGGGCACGTAAATTGCGTCCACCTGCCGAAAGGGTGACATCTGTAAGGTCATCCCCATCTAACAATTGTGGAAGGGATGCAAGAAGGCTGCTTTGATAATTGTGCCACCGCAGACAGAACTGTTGATCAGAGCCCATCACTCCACTGCCAAGTATTATAAAAATATGAATCAGTATTCCACAGGTTAATATTTACACACGCACCGAAACATAAGGTCCGTACTGTAACGTATGACCTTAACAGACCTTATGTCTCCGTTCACGTGCTTAAAAACGACTACTATATCTTCGGCATACTTTCACCCTTTAAGAATCTCATTCATGAAAACCTTCCAGTTGTGTCTATTCTTACACACTTCCACTGCTCAAAAAAGGGTTACTACACTGAATATTACGAATGCTATAAATAGAAAAATAAATGATCCGATGTATATGTTACTAAATTATAATTCTAAGAAACACTGTAAACATTAATACCAGCAGAAAATACACATATAGATAAATTATTCACATTTGGTTATTTTCTATTCGGGCACGCAACCAACTCCAACAGACGTTTCAACGCCTCGTCTCTGGGATCTTACCTCCGTTGCGCTCAGTTGTCTTCGTTCGCACAGCTAAAACCTGCTCTATATTCGTCAAGCCGCTCACTATTGTGAGCGGATTTGATGTGTACTGTAGCAAAGCGCACGGCGGGTAATTCAACCCCTTCAAATGTTTTCACATCAGTGGCAGGAGTGAATGACTAAAAATGTCTCAAAACAATAGCAATAACACAGACCAGACAACCAGTATAAATCTCGTGAATATGTGCGAAGGAACTGTCCTTGAAAATCTGGCAAAATTTGTGGATGATACACTGACAGATATGAAGAAGTGCTTGGATAAGGTACTTGATTTGCGTGGTAAGTACAATCTTCATATCATACAGTACAATTCCCATCTCATTCAAATGCAAAAAGAAGTTCTCATGCAGTGGAATGTTAAAAGTCTCACTATATTACCACTTTACTTGTATAAAAATCAAACATACAAGTTTGGGCAGTGCACTGTCCAGGACTAGACATACAAAATGACCAATTATAAGGAGAAAATACTTGGTCAGAATCATTCCCACAACATTAAAGTTGAAGCAATTAATATGATGAAATAAATATGTAATAATAACCCGTTTCATTACTGCAATTTTACTGTCTTTTGCAGTTCAAACTGCAGAATTAGAAGTAAGCTTAACAATGCTGTACAATCCTTACCTTCTGAACAGTCTGGAAGAATCTAAGGACATTGGTACTCTCATGACAAATTTGCTGCAAGAAGATTCAGTTGAAAACTCATAATAATTAAGGTAAGACACATCTAATAAACAAGTAAAACAAGAGAAAAGTAAACAAGTATGGGCCACACTGCCTGTATACAGCTTCACAGAAGGGAAGATTGAAATGAAACTTTTGATTGCATAATGGCAGAGTAAATCTTTAAACTTATTGGTTAGGTACAAAGAGAGCAGTCTGAGAACACTGCAACAGAAGTGATTTATGCCCTCAATATGTAAGAAAATGCTAAAAACTTTCAAACAGTCTCACACCTACAGGCATTTAGGACAAGAAGAATTACAGTTCATTATAAACTGTACATTTTAGAAACTCTAATAAACATTGCCTGATTATCAGACATATTTCATTTGCGAATATGTCTTTGTGATTTTTTTGAAAGAACACACAAAAAATAATTCTATTAACTTTCCTTTATAGAATATTCAGCACAGATTGGAGTTAATATACAGCTATAACATATTTCTGAGCAAAAAAATGAGAAGATAAAACAGATATTCTACATGATGTACATCAAGAGAAGAATCTTTCAGAAGTTACACAGTGGAAGACAACACACAGTTTAGTGTTGACATCATTAATAACTAGCTATTCAACAAGTATAATAAACCAGCCCAGAAATAATTATGTACAAAATTGTCTATACATGTAATTAAAATCATATGCACTTATTTAATGATATTCTCGGTTGATCTGTGGAACTGAACTTCTTATTCGCGACTTCCTAACTTGAAATTTCTTGCATAACAGTTAATTTGCACATTTCATTTTTGATGTTACATACAAGTACAGAATTAGCTTTTATTGTTAACAAACAGTAGTGTAAGTAAACAGAAAGTATTAATTTCCTTGAAACATTTCAATTCCTACCAATGGATTATTAAACATGCAATAAATAGCCTGTACAACCATCCCAACACAATCATCAAGCTTTGTATGTTTCTCAGATTAGCCCAAAATACTTCAATCCAAAGACAACTATCAATCGTATACATACTTAAATTCCAGGACTCTGCTGTAGGTTTCCTTTTTTTGTTGCCAAACTTATTTTAAAATATTATTTAACTGTTCTGTATGTAGTTGAATATTAGTTAAATAGCACCTTGTATTTCTTAATATCAATGTTAAATATGTATGAGAAAAAAAATTTGATCAAATTCTTATATGTTAGCTGTGTTAAAATCATACACTCATGCACAAACAATATGAAACCCAATCCAAGTGTCACGAGTGAAAAGGAATTATGTCATAGTACTGACAACTACAAAGAGTCAAAGCCACCTAAGATGCACAGTCATCAGCACCTCAAGCAACGGCCACATGATGCAGTGTAATGTAGTATCAAATGTGTCATAATTTCCATATTTTTTTCAGTAACTTAATACATCATAATTGATATATATATATATATATCTAGCTCCTTCAACACCAAATGCTACATTATAGCCATTTACCAGTTAAAATTTAAATTTGAAGCTGAAGTTAGATTTGATGTTTTCATGATAGGTAAGACTTACACAGCTAGCTCCTTGGTCATCACACTGTGTAGTCTGGTAGTTATTAATGGAGGAAAATCCTGCCTCTGTCCTCACTTTTACCATGAAGATTAACCCTTTAAAGATGAAGCACAGACTGCTTTATTTAAAGACCCAGTCTGTACCGTGCTGTAAACACGTTTCATCTTGATTATAAAAACCAATCAGTTTATGGTGTAAGTGGCACAAGTCGCTGTTTGTTCTCAGATAAATACAAAACCCATAAGTACAGTGTGGGCAGAATGTACAGTTGTTAAATGTTAAACCTGTTGGTGCATCACGTAACCAGTAGGCTTTAGAAGGTTAAAGCAGTGTGTTCCTTTCAAATGCTGGCACCAACAAACCAAATTCCACAGCATCATAACCCAAAGGATGAGGTGAAGATGAATTGTTGCAGACAGCAAACAAACTGTTCCGAGACTGATAGTTCCGCAGTACTAATGTTAAGGATTTAGGTCTTTGGGGTTGTTATATTGAGTAGCAGGGTTACTGATTCCTAATGTTCTGAAGTCTGAATCTTCAAGAGCCAAGGTGTCCTAAAAGGACGTTCTATGTTGCTTCATAACATCAGGAATTGAGACCCTCTGCTAATCAGCATAACCCAGAAGACTGACATCATTGAATAACTGATTGTTGTCCCACCATCTTCAACTGGAAACTAAGCCAGTCGCTAACATGTCAGGTGAAAGGTAAAGCAATCCCATTACAGGCCTGGACAGGCCCAGAGGGTTTCAGGAGGTTAAGGCTCCCAGATTTCAAGACAATTGGCACATGAAGATGGTAAGGTTGTCAGCCTTATGCACCAGTAGCCTTTACCCCCAGGAAATATTCCTGGTACTCATTTCTGTTAGAGGCTCAGTCGACCCCAGGGCCATAGTGCAGTCGGAATGCCTTAAAAATACGTGAATACAACACACCCCCATATTATGGAAGAGAAGTGCTCTTGAAAATGCATCAGTATCATTAAATTCCATAATAAAACACAATTATTTTGCTAAATCCCACAATGCAAGAAGATATGCGTTCCTAGGGAATTATTTTTCACTCTTCAGCTGTAATAAAAACCACCCATAAAAAATATTAGAAGGTACACCAAAATAAAGAACAAAAACTTAAATCATCACTCATCACAAATTTTGTCTAACAAACTAGTCATTATTGTGGTCTGTCATACTATTTAGCAACCACAGGGGTCTTAATTCGATGCAAATGTGGCAGCTTTCTTGCATTTTGTGCCAAAGACACGACACTATTTGCTGTTTCTTGGAGACGTCACTCCATAACCAATTTTGTAGTTTTTTTTTTTTTTACAACACATCTTCCATGTGTTCTCTGAGCATCTAGAATCCAACATCTTGCTCAAAGCCTTCTATATATTCGTAAATTATTTGGAACACTCACATTAGGGAACTTACATCTGAAGTTAGCCAATTCTTGTAGGAATTTTATTTAGTGTTTGTATCTGACAGAATCCATAGAGCAACTACAGATCACTTCACAAAGACATGATTTCTGTACTTAGCAATGTAGAGGGAAGCTGGTGGGTGGGTTTATCATGTAACATGTAACCTGATGTGACTTTGTGGATATGTAAAATAATGACCCCACAATAAAGAACTACACATTTTTATTCACACATATCTCCAATTATACTCAGGCTACAGAAGCATCCACTAACAAGGTTTTGTGGACACCATGCATTTCATAATTACACAATCATTCAATCCTCTTACATTTTATAACATATATACATAACTTATCTACTTCAAAATATCACAATTTTGTTTTTGTCATTTGTGCCACTTATTTTACAATAATGAAGCAAATGTTATACATACAAGAGATGCATTAAAAGTAATGCCGTGTGAAAACACAGGAATGTAAGGTGTATTCTGGTAACTTATAATTAAAAAAGGAACACCTTAGCTATTAAAATACATCAGAAAAACAAAAGCCACATCAGAAGTGAAAAAAAAACTCTTTCACAAAAGTTCTTCCCAAGCTGAAACTGGCAAATTCTTTCAGAGCCGTGGGTCATTTCACAAGTACCAGACCAATTTAGAAATCTCCCTTCTCTATTCCATGAAGGGTGTTATTTATGGCTTCTCCATATTCAACAACCGTCATTCCAGAAATACAAACCTTTTGAGACAATTACATCTAAAATTCTTTCGTAAGCGATGTAAATATTCGTATTACTGTGAAAATTATGTGCTAAAAGCATGATACACTTCCCAACTCTTAATAGAAATGTTGTGTGAATTTGGATGCTGGGGAAGTGTTTGGTATTTCTATCATGGCAAAGTTTGGGATTATATTGTTTCAAAAACATTTTTGGTTAAAATATACAGGGTGAGCATAAAGTCTTTCCCTGATTACAAACATTTATTACAAGAAAACTACATGGAATACAAACATATATTTTTCTTTTTTCCAAATTTAACTCAACTCAAGATGTTTGTTTACAACACATTAGTACACTTCAACATGTGCTCCTTTTGATGCACGGAGAACGTCTAATCGATAATCAATTTCTCTCCACGTGTTCTCCAACATGTCTTCAGTTATTGTAGCAAAAGCGTCTGTTATTCTTGCCTTCAAATTGGTAATATCCGGAACTGGTGTCGAAAACACTTTGTCCTTAACATACCCCCATAAAAAGAAGTCAAGGGGGCTGATATCCGGCGATCGGGGTGGCCAGGATGTCGGACCATCTCTCCCAATCCACCTGTTTGGAAATATTGCATCCAAAAACAGACGAACATGTGAACCCCAGTGTGGAGGTGCACCATCTTGTTGGAAATTAACTTAAGTAATGGCAAAAAAAATATGTTTGTATTCCACATAGTTTTCTTGTAACAAATGTTTGTAATCAGGCAAAGACTTTATGCTCACCCTGTATATTGCCATTGCAATTGTATATTTACCCTTTCTCCCCACTCCTTTTTTTAATCATATTAAAGTAACCACAATGGCATACTCAATGCAAGAAGGTGGTTTCCTGTGCAATAAAGTAATGAATTCTACTGCCAACATAGAAATCTTGCCCTTGTTTCTGTACTTATAGGTTCCCGTATGACAAGACTATGTTGCAACTCACAAGTTTTACTCTTATAATAAAAGGTATTTGTCGTGCTAGTTATGTTGACTGTCGCCAGCAGACAGTCAACATAACTAGCATGACAAATATCTATTGCTGTGTATACGGTGTTGAGACTCCTGATGATGGACAGTAGATCTGTCCGAAACATGTACGGTTCTTTACCAAAATAAATTAGTGAAATAGTGCATCTCGCTGGCTTCTATTATAAGAATATATCACGATGCACAGTCCTCTGAATGTCAAACACAAGTTTTACCTTTAACTTAAATTACAAACAAACAATTATGCTCTACTGCTTTCGTATGTGGGTACAAAGACCACAAAGAAGAGTACAAGTGATATGTAAAGGCTATTTCATATATGATCATTTAAAAACTATAAAAAAAAAATCTTTGGCCACTCAGGCAGCAGACAGACATTCCTTGTGTCAAATTGGGTGACAAAGATTTGAACTAGCCATGGAACCAACAAACCAAGACAATTTATACATTAGAAATAAAACTCATCCAGATTATAACAAACATCAAAATACTCGTATGTCTGTATGGATTTCTGGCACCAAAATAATAAGTTTATAATTAACGGTGACATTTTCAAAACCTTGCTCTATGCTGCAAGGCATCTGATGGATTTCTAGAAAGAAGGTTATAACCTAACCCTGATTTCATTCAGTTTGTCTTTGGTAAGCACTTGGAATTTTGATTCAGTTTGTATTTTGCCCAATAACAGACATGGCTTAATTTATTTATGATTGTCTAAACAGTTTTTCTATTTGTAACGGTAAGATCCTGAAATTTACTCTATAATCTTCTTACTTTTCCGATCATCTTACTTATCACCCTACCTTTCAGACCATTTTCCTTACCTGCTCTACTTACTCTCTGATCATCTTACTTTTCTTAAAATCTTCATGCATGCCATTCATGACACTCAATAAAGGGTATCTTGACACAAGAAGTACTATGATTGGTTAAATGTTTAAATATAGTAATATGGGCTTGAGATAATGGATAGCCAGCATATAAATCATACGCTCACGCAAAGTTAGCTCTTTAACAACTTATTCAGGCAATACTAAGCAGAATAGGAAATGAGTGTAGGCTCTAAACTTGGCATCTGCCACCAGACCGAACGTGTGCGGCCTGAGACGAAGCCAAGCAGTGCCTCTCCCCTCCCACCCCAGCAGCCCAACAACTGTCACATCAAATGGCACAGCCATGTTTCCAATAGTTGTTTTCTATGACATTCTATTATTGAACAGTAGAAGGAAGCAGAACTAAGTATGAGGAATCTCCCAGTAGTTCATAATGCCACGGCAACTCTTGTATAATTCTGGAATGTCTGCACATTTCACATTACTTCTGCATTTAACAGGAATTTTCCTGCAAGTCCTTAAGATGTCTCTAGGGTTTATGAAGGACTCAGTTTCTGAGAACTGACTGAGACAAAAAATAATTCTAGCATGACAAATATAATACTGACAGCAAAATGAACATACAAATTGTAACAAACAAGTAGTTTTAAGTGCACCTGCGTAAGAATTAGTATCACGTGAAGTGTAGAGGTCTCCATCATTCTGAGATGTGGCACTGCATCAGTGGGTGATTGGAGCCTCACATTTTGAGACAGTGTGGTGATTTCATTTTCAGGGGTCAAAACGTCCACGAAGAATTTTCTAGTAACCCACAATACTAAAAAGATCAAATGTAGTAGTAGTAGTAATAGTAGTAGTAGTAGTAGTAGCAGTAGCAGTAGTAGTAGGAGGAGGAGGAGGAAGAGGAAGAGGAGAAGCAGCAGCAGCACCAGCGGCAGAATTAATATTAGTATCAATATACAAAAAAGAAGGAAGCTTGCCTAGGCAAGAGATGCTCTCTGATTCATGTTATGACCACTTTAACCCTTAGGAGCCTAACATTGTATATATATATATATATGGAGCACCTATTCTTGATGTTTCTAGATCACACACAACGACGCAGCACAGTCGGTAGGACTCCTCTGGACGAGTGATCAGCTCGTCGCAGAGACCTCTACCTGACAACA
>Ga0268261_10003026_pt1 | contig 12224 bp, 15 predicted proteins | sample TergutNc150P1_FD_190353 | JGI IMG/M metagenome (GOLD analysis project Ga0268261, IMG submission 190353) | Nasutitermes corniger P1 segment gut microbial community from laboratory colony in Florida, USA - Nc150 P1 (SPAdes) (version 2) | ecosystem: Host-associated > Arthropoda: Insects >... | reverse complement strand
AATGAATGAGTATGGAACATTGGTGGAATTATAATGACAGGGGACACTGACGTATTGGGAGAAAAACTTCATATAGCGTCGGTGGTAGTTGAATGAATGAATATGGAGCATTGGTAGAATGATACGGACAGGGGAAACTGCCGTATTAGGAGAAAAACATCATATAGCGTCGGTGGTAGATGAATGAATTAGTATGGAGCATTGGTGGAAGGATATTGACAGGGGAAACTGAAGTACTGGGAGAAAAACATTATATAGCTTCGGTGGTAGATGAATGAATGAGTATGGAGCATTTTTGGAATGATACTGACAGAGGAAACCTGAAGTACTGGGAGAGAAACATCATATAGATTCGGTGGTAGATGAATGAATGAGTATGGAACATTTGTGGAATGATACTGACAGGGGAAGACTGAAGTAAAGGGAGAAAAACATCATATAGCGTCGGTTGTAGATGAATGAATGAGTATGGAGCATTGGTGGAATGATACTGACAGTGGAAACTGAAGTACTAGGAGAAAAACATTATACAGCGTCGGTGGTAGATGACTGAATGAGTATGGAGCTTTGGTGGAATGATACTGACAGGGGAAAACGGAAGTATTTGGAGTAAAACATTATACAATATCGGCGGTAGATGACGGAATGGGTATGGAGCATTGGCGGAATAATACTGACAGGGGAAAACTGAAGTACTGGGAGAAAAACATCATGTAGCGTCGGTGGTAGGTGAATGAATGAGTATGGAGCATTGGTGTAATGATACTGACAGGGGAAACTGAAGTACTGGGACAAAAACATCATATAACGTCTTTGGTAGTTGAATGAAAGAGTATGGAGCATTGGCGGAATGATACTGACAGGGAAAACTGAAGTACAGGGAGAAAAGCATCATATAGCGTCGGTGGTAGATGAATGAATGAGTATGGAGCATTGGTGGAATAATACTGACAAGGGAAACTGAAGCACCGGGAGAAAAACATTATACAGCGTCGGTGGTAGATGACTGAATGGATTTGGAGCATTGGGGGAATGATACTGACAGGGGAAGCCTGATGTACTGGGAGAGAAACATCATATAGCGTCGATGGTAGATGAATGAATGTGTATGGAGCATTGGTGGAATGATACTGACAGGGGAAACTGAAGAACTGGGAGAAAAACATCATATAGCGTCGGTGGTAGACGAATGAATTAGTATGGAGCATTGGTGGAATGATACTGACAGGGGAAACTGAAGTATTAGGAGAAAAACATCATATAGCGTCGGTGGTAGTTGAATGAATGAGTATGGAGCATTGGTGGAATGATACTGACAGGGGAAACTGAAGTATTAGGAGAAAGACATCATATAGCGTCGGTGGTAGTTGAATGAATGAGTATGGAGCATTGGTGGAACGATTATGACAGTGGAAACTGAAGTACTGGGAGAAAAACATCATATAGCGTCGGTGGTAGATGAATGAATATGTATGGAGCATTGTTGGAATGATACTGACAGGGCAAACCTGAAGTACTGGGAGAGAAACATCATATGGGTTCGTTGGTAGATGAATGAATGAGTATGGAACATTGGTGGAATGATACTGACATGTGGAATACTGAAATACTGGGAGAAAAACATCATATAGCATCGGTTGTAGATTAATCAATGAGTATGGAGCATTGGTGGAATGATACTGACAGTGGAAACTGAAGTACTGGGAGAAAAACATCATATAGCGTCGGTGGTAGATGAATGAATGAATATGGAGCCATGGTGGAATGATACTAACACAGGAAAACTGAAGAACTAGGAGAAAAACATTATACAGCGTCGGTGGTAGATGACTGAATGGGAATGGAGCATTGGCGGAATGATACTAACAGGGGAAAGCAGAATACTGGGAGAAAAACCTAATATAGCGTCGGTTGTAGGTGAATGAATGAGTATGGAGCATTGGTGTAATGATACTGACAGGGGAAAGTTTAGTACTGGGAGCAAAACATCATATAGCGTCTGTGGTTGTTGAATGAATGGGTACGGAGTATTGGCGGAATGATACTGACATGGGAAACTGAAGTACTGGGAGGAAAACATCATATACCGTCGGTGGTAGATGAATGAATGAGTATGGAGCATTGGTGGAATGATACTGACAGGGTAAACTGAAGTACTGGGAGAAAAACATAATACAGCGTCGATGGTAGAGGACTGAATGGGTATGGAGCATTGGCGGAATGATACTTACATGGGAAACCTGAACTACTGGACGAAAAACATCATGTAGCGTCGATGGTAGATGAATGAATGAGTATGGAGCATTGGTGGAATGATACTGACAGGGGAAAGTGAAGTACTGGGAGAAAAATATCATATAGCGTCGGTGGTAGATGAATGATTGGTGGAATGATACTGACAGGAGAAACTGAAATACTGGGAGAAAAACATCATATAGCGTCGGTGGTAGATGAATGAATAAGTATGAAGAATTAGTGTAATGATACTGACAGGGAAACGGAAGTACTGGGAGAAAAACATCATATAGTGTCGGTGTGAGATGAATGAATGAGTATGGAGCATTGCTGGAATGATACTGACAGGGTAAACCTGAAGTACTGGGAGAAAAACATCACATAGCGTGGGTGGTAGATGAATTAATGAGTATGGAGCATTGGTGGAATGATACTGACAGGGGGAAATCTGAAGTACTGGAAGAAAAACGTCACATAGCGTCGGTAGTAGATCAATGAATGAGTATGGAGCATTGGTGGAATGATACTGACAAGGGGAAAACTGAAGTAATGGGAGAAAAACATCATATAGCGTCGGTGGTAGATAAATGAATGAGTATGGAGGATTGGTGAAATGATACTGACAGGGGAAACTGAAGTATTGGGAGAAAATATTCATATAGCTTCGGTGGTAGTTGAATGAATGAATATGGAGCATTGGTGGAATGATACTGACAGGGGAAACTGAAGTATTATGAGAAAAACTTCATATAGCGTCGGTGGTAGTTTAATGAATGAGTATGGAGCATTGGTGGAACGATACTGACAGGGGAAACTGAAGTACTGAGAGAAAAACATCATATAGCATCTGTGGTAATTGAATGAATGTGTGTGGAGCATTGGCAGAATGATACTGACAGGGGAAACTGAAGTACTGGGAGAAAAACGTCATATAGCGTCGGTGGTAGATAAATGAATGAGTATGGAGCCATGGTGGAATGATACTGACAGGGGAAAAATGAAGAACTAGAAGAAAAACATTATTCAACATCGGTGTTAGATGACTGAATGGGTATCGAGCATTGGCGGAATGATACTGACAGGGGAAAACTGAATACTGGGACAAAAACATAATATAGCTTCGTTGGTAGGTGAATGAATGATTATGGAGCATTGGTGTAATGATACTGACAGGGGAAACTGAAGTACTGGGAGAAAAACATCATATAGCGTCGGTGGAATTTTTATGAATGGGTATGGAGCATTGGCAGAATGATACTGACAGGGAAAACTGAAGTACTGAGAGAAAAAAATTGTACAGCGTCGATGGTAGATGACTGAATGGGTATGGAGCATTGGCGGAATGATACTGACATGGGAAGCCTGAAGTACTGGAAGAAAAACATCATACAGCGTCGATGGTAGATGAATGAATGAGTATGGAGCATTGGTGGAAAGATACTGACAGTGGAAACTGAAGTACTGGGAGAAAAACCTCATATAGCGTCGGTGGTAGATGAATGAATGAGTATGGAGCATTGGTGGAAAGATACTGACAGTGGAAACTGAAGTACTGGGAGAAAAACCTCATATAGCGTCGGTGGTAGATGAATGAATAAGTATGGAGTATTGGTGGAATGATACTGACAGGGGAAACTGAAGTGCTTGGAGAAAAACATCATATATCGTCGGTGTGAGATGAATGAATGAGTATGGAGCATTGGTGGAATGATACTGACAGGGTAAACCTGAAGTACTGGGAGAAAAACATCACACAGCGTCGGTGGCAGATGAATGAATGAGTATAGAGCATTGGTGGAATGATACTGACAGGGGGAAGTCTGAAGTACTGGAAGAAAAACGTCACATAGCGTCGGTAGTAGATCAATGAATGAGTATGGAGCATTGGTGGAATGATACTGACACGGGAAAACCTAAGTAGTGGGAAAAAAACATCATATAGCGTCGGTGGTATATAAATGAATGAGTATGGAGCATTGGTGGAATGATACTGACAGGGGAAACTGAAGTATTGGGAGAAAAACTTCATATAGCGTTGGTGGTAGTTGAATGAATGAATACGGAGCATTGGTGGAATGATACTGACAGGGGAACCTGAAGTATTAGGAGAAAAACATTATATAGCGTCGGTTGTAGATGAATGAATGAGTATGGAGCATTGGTGGAATGATACTGACAGTGGAAACTGAAGTACTGAGAGAAAAACATCATATAGCGTCGATGGTAGATGAATGAATGAGTATGGAGCATTGGTGGAATGATACTGACAGGGGAAACTGAAGTACTGGGAGAAAAACATCATATAGCGTCGGTGGTAGATGAATGAATGAGTATGGAGCATTGGTGGAATCATACTGACAGTGGAAACTGAAGTACTGGGAGAAAAACCTCATACAGCGTCGGTGGTAGATGAGTGAATAAGTATGGAGCATTGGTGGAATGATACTGACAGGGGAAACTGAAGTAATTGGAGAAAAACATCATATAGCGTCGGTGTGAGATGAATGAATGAGTATGGAGCATTGGTGGAATGATACTGACAGGGGGAAATCTGAAGTACTGGAAGAAAAACGTCATACAGCGTCGGTAGTAGATCAATGAATGAGTATGGAGCATTGGTGGAATGATACTGACAAGGGAAATCTGAAGTAATGGGAGAAAAACATCATATAGCATCGGTGGTATATAAATTAATGAGTATGGGGCGTTGGTGGAATGATACTGAAAGGGGGAAATCTGAAGTACTGGAAGAAAAACATCATGCAGCGTCGGTAGTAGATCAATGAATGGGTATGGAGCATTGGTGGAATGATACTGACAAGGGAAAACTGAAGTAATGGGAGAAAAACATCATATAGCGTCGGTGGTATATAAATGAATGAGTGTGGAGCATTGGTGGAATGATACTGACAGGAGAAACTGAAGTATTGGGAGAACAACTTCATATAGCGTCGGTGGTAGTTTAATGAATGAGTATGAAGCATTGGTGGAATGATACTGACAGGGGGATAACAGAAGTACTGGGAGAAAGACATCATATAGTGTCTGTGGTAGATGAATGAATGAGTATGGAGCATTTTTGGAATGATACTAACAGGGGAAACCTGAAGTACTGGGAGAGAAACATCATATAGGGTCGGTGGTAGATGAATGAATGAGTATGGAACATTGGTGGAATGATACTGACGGGGGAAACTGAAGTACAGGTAGAAAAACATCTTATAGCGTCGGTTGTAGATGAATGAATGAGTATGGAGCATTGGTGGAATGATACTGACAGTGGAAACTAAAGTACTGAGAGAAAAACATCATATAGCGTCGGTGGTAGATGAATGAATGAGTAAGGAGCCATGGTGGAATGATACTGACAGGGGAAAACTGAAGTACTAGTAGAAAAACATTATGCAACGTCGGTGGTAGATGACTGAATGAGTGTGTATCATTGGTGGAATGATACTGACAGGGGAAAACGGAAGTACTTGGAGTAAAACATTTTACAATATCGGTGGTAGATGACTGAATGGGTATGGAGCATTGGCGGAATGATACTGACAGGGGACAACTGAAGTTCTGAGAGAAAAACTTCATATAGCGTCGGTGGTAGGTGAATGAATGAGTACAGAGCATTGGTGTAATGATACTGACAGGGGAAACTAAAGTACTGGTCGAAAAACATCATATAGCGTCTCTGGTAGTTGAATGAATGAGTATGGAGCATTGGCGGAATGATTCTGACAGGGAAAATCTGAAGTACAGGGAGAAAAAATCATATAGCGTCTGTGGTAGATGAATGAATGAATATGGAGCGTTGGTGGAATAATACTGACAGGGGAAACTGAAGTACTGGGAGGAAAACATTATACAGCGTCGGTGGTAGATGACTGAATGGGTATGGAGCATTGGCGGAATGATCCTGACAGGGGAAGCCTGAAGTTCTGGGAGAAAAACATCATATAGCTTCGATGGAAGATGAATGAATGAGTATGGAGCATTGGTGGAATGATACTGACAGGGGAAACTGAAGTACTGGGAGAAAAACATCATATAGCGTCGGTGGTAGATGAATGAATGAGTATGGAGCATTGGTGGAATGATACTGAAAGGGGAAAACTGAAGTACTAGGAGAAAAACCATATTCAGCTTCGGTGATAGATGACTGAATGAGTATGGATCGTTGGTGGAATGATACTGACAGGGGAAAACTGAAGTACTTGGAGTAAAACATTATACAACATCGGTGGTAGATGACTGAATGGGTATGGAGCATTGGCGGAATAATACTGACAGGGGAAACCTGAAGTACTGGGAGAAAAACATCATATAGTGTCGATGGTAGATGAATGAATGTGTATGGAGCATTGGTGGAATGATACTGACAGGGGAAACTGAAGTACTTGGAGAAAAACATCATATAGCGTCGGTGGTAGATGAATGAATGAGTATGGAGCATTGGTGGAATGATACTGACAGGGGAAACTGAAGTACTGGGAGAAAAACATCATATAGCGTCGGTGGTAGATGAATGAATGAGTATGGAGCATTGGTGAAATGATACTGACAGTGGAAACTGAAGTACTGGGAGAAAAACATCATATAGCGTCGGTGGTAGATGAATGAATGATTATTGAGCATTGGTGGAAGGATACTGACAGGGGAAATTGAAGTAATGGAAGAAAACATTATACAACATCGGTGGTAGATGACTGAATGGGTATGGTGCATTTGCGGAATGATACTGACAGGGAAAACTGAAGTACTGGGAGAAAAACCTCATGTAGCGTCGGTGGTAGATGAATGAATTGGTATGGAGCATTGGTGGAATGATACTGACAGGGGAAACTGAAGTACTGGGAGAAAAACATTATACAACATCGGTGTTAGATGACTGAATGTATATGGAGCATTGGGGGAATGATACTGACAGGGGAAACTGGAGTACTGGTAGAAAAACATTATATAGCGTCGGTGGTAGTTGAATGAATGGGTATGGAGCATTGGCGGAATGATACTGACAGGGGAAATTGGTGTACTTTGAGAAAAACTTTATATAGCGTTGGTGCTAGTTGAATGAATGAGTATGGAACATTGGCGGAATGATACTGACAGGGGAAACCTGAAATACTGGGAGAAAAACTTCATTTAGCGTCGGTGGTAGATGAATGAATGAGTATGGAGCATTGGTGGAATGTTACTGACAGGGGAAACTGAAGTACTGGGAGAAAAACATTATACAGCGTCGGTGGTAGATGACTGAATGTGTATGGAACATTGGCGGAATGATACTGGCAGGGGAAGACTGAAGTACTGGGAGAAAAACATCTTATAGCGTCAGTGGTAGAGGAATGAATGTGTATGGAGCATTGGTGGAATGATACTGACAGGGGAAACTGAAGTACTGGGAGAAAAACATTTTACAACATCGGTGGTAGATGACTGAATGGGTATGGAGCATTGGTGGAATGATACTGATAGGGGAAAACGGAAATATTTGCAGAAAGACCCGTCCCAGCGCCACTACATCCACCACAATTCTCGCTAACCGGCTCATTTAACTTGGATTAGACATAAGTATTAAGTCCGTACCTCGCAGTAAACACGCCTCGTCTCGGTTATAAAAACCGGTCAGTTATTGCTGTATAGGGAAATATTCGCTGTTTGTTCTCAGATCCACACAAAACACATAAATACATTCTGTGGGCAGAACGTAGACTTGCTTAATGTTAAACTGGTGGTACATATAGTAACTGGGCTTTATTGTGTAATAGTGGCAGTACATGTTGTACCATGGTTACCGCATCTGCTGTGTTTTTTCTTGAAATGAGGGAGGTGTGTGCGGTCGCTTCGCCCCTTTGCGAACACGCGCACCACACAGTACACAGCACACAGCCATTGGCTGGCTGAAAATGACTGCAGGCGGTTATAGTTAGCAACCTGATGCCCACAAATACCACGCACGTTGGCAGGCTGTTGCGTTTGTGCCGCCCCGCCGCTCAAAATAGCCTTTCGTTTTGGAAAGAGTTCTAAATCCTTTTCGATATTGTGCGTTGAAACTTGGATTTGTGTGGAATCTTTCAGCGACACTGCGTCACATCCCAGAAGAGCAGGATCCTCAATACAACCCGTTATTGAAACTGAAACTTTTATATTAGCGATCCCTGCAAGGTTGAAGGAATGGATGCTGACATTAAAATTTGTTTTAAATTGTCTGCGAAAAAAGAGTTGCCACAGATATGTGAATTTGCAGTGAACGTTTGGAAATATTACTGGCTGCACAGGGATGTAGAGCCGGGAACACACTATCCTCACGTCACGTGAGCTCACACAAAACTTACGTTTTATTTTCATCTCCTTCCCTGTCCCTTTCCATGCGTTGGCTCTCATATGCTGATCTCTATAATCTGGTGACTTGGTGTGATACAAAAAGGTCCGTTGGCGCACTTTCTCAATAAGCATTTCCTCCATTTCTGGAAACAACTGGTAACGTTTGAAGAGCGCTCGACACGTACGTCACGTCTCACGAAATTTGTGCGACAGCAGAAATTTGAGAGGCGTGCTGGCACGTGGGCCGACCAGAGCTCCACGCGAGATGACGTGACGTAAGCAGAGTGACAGAAGTGTGAATCTGAGCCATATAATTCAATGTTAAATCGCCTCTCACATCCCAACATCACATGAGCTCACGTGACGTGAGGATAGTGTGTCCCCGGCCTAGGTGAAATGTATCCGCTTGCTACATCTGGACTGTCCGTCTGAACGCTATACGCCAGTAACTAAGTCGTTTAAATATATTTCTTGTTTTGATGACCCTGTAGATTGAGTGTAGTAGGGAATCTAGCGACAGGCACTACAGGCAGTTTCGTAGTGAAGTGCTTCGTAGTGGGAAGGAGGATGGGATGGGGTTGACATGTAGCATACATGGAATAGATGAGACGTGGATACTAAATATTGGTGGCAAAACGTGAATGGAAGCGACCACTTGGGAGATCTAGTTGTAGAATTTGCGAGAAGTTTTATTGACCTGAAGGCAGACATGTGTTTTTTTTTACTTAATTAAGCGACATGCTTTAAAGACATATGGAGAAGTGGAGATGTGTGGCTGCACGCATCCTTAACCTCTGTACTTGATGGGGGTAATTTGTTATCGTAAGCTCCAGCAACTTTATAGAGGTGTGCACAGGGTGTTGGTGGGGAGGCCTGAGGGAAAGAGGCCATTGGGGAGACCAAGAGGTAAATGGGGGGATAATATTAAGATGGATCTTCAGGAAGTTGGGGGGGTCGTGGGGACTGGATGGAGTTAGCTCAGGATAGGGACAGGTGGCGGGCACTTGTGGGTACGTTGAAGGACTTTCAGGTTCCATAAATGCGGGGAATTTCTTGACTAGCTGCAAAGTTTACTGGTTAGCTTCTCAAGAAGGACTCTGCTCCATGGAGTAAGTAAGCTCCAGCAACTTTACCGCCGGCGGAGGTTGCCTGCTACGTGGGTAGGAACCAGAGCCGATCTGAATGCTTTGGGGAAGAGAAATTTTCCATGCACGTGCCTGGATTTGAACCACCATTATTCGGTCGTCCGGTCGTGGTCTAATCACTGTACTAACTGAACTACCCGGGCTGGATGGAAAAGTGAGAATTGAATTCAGCTTACACGCGGGCTTTTGTGAGCACGTTCATGAACCTTTGGATCCTATGAAGATATTCCTCTCGGGACATCAGAATGTGTCTGTCTGTCAAAGAACACGCTCCGCCCCTTGAATTTGTTGTGCTCTCTACATCCACCACCAATATCACAACAATCTCCTCCTTCTCCTCCTCCTTGCTTTTCTTCCTGTTCGTCTGAAATACGTGGAGTTTTACCTCAGCGCCCTCTAGAAGCCTTCGGGATGTGATGCCTATGTGAAAGAACGAATATTTCGTTTTATTGCCTTTGAGGAAGACTAATCGAATATCTATTTGTCAAATACATTTTCACTGTTTATTCCACTTTTATCAAACAATGCAAGAAACAAAATATCTTGCGGGTTGACTTATTCACTGGCCCCTTGTACAGACTTTCAGTTGTTGAAGATCGTTGTTTTTGAGGTCTTCTGGGATGTTACGCAGCGTTGATTGGTTGTTGGCTACCGACGTTTCGGGACCGACTATTGGTGTCATCTTCAAGGGTCAAGCAGTCCTTTTTGGTCATCCTAAAACAAATAGCTTGATTTCCGTTTTTGAATGATCCACTAACACAACCGGATGTACTCCCTTGAATTGGTTTATTTTTGACTACTTATATATACATTTATATGTATGGTGCTATTCCGTAATTTTCCTGGAGTGCCTGAGGAAAACTACAAAATATACTGTGTAGAATATCTGCTCTGGATGCCGACATTGCTATCTGTAAGTTCGACAGTACTAAGCAGAAATGTCAGCACGATGTCCGGTTGCCATATTGTTGCGTGTCAGTAAGGACTGCGAAGATTTGCGTGCATGGGATAATTCTTGTGATTATGAGGATCGTGTAGTCTATTTAGTATATTGTCCGAGCTATTACATTAGACATTGAATGGCCTGTGTAGTTCGAAAAGCGTTGAGGGTGATTAGGAGTAAATCAGAATTCGAAAATTCATGGCTGGTGGTGAAGCGTTAACATTGCTACGTTGAATATTTACCTGTGCAGCTACCGTACTGTAGCAACACACAGGTCACGTGCCATCCTGACGCCACCAGCAAGCAGCACTGCGCTGGGTCTCAAGAACGAGACTAACTCTGGGTCTGGAGTACCCACTTGACGTATTACAACTTTAAGGAATGAGCCTATCTTGGAATATGCATGAAGATTCAGGCCGTACCACGCAGTAAACACAATCCGTCTTGGTTATAAAAATCAGTCAGATAATGCTGTATAAGGAAATAATCGCTGTTTGTTCTCAAATCCACATAAAACACATAAATACACCCTGTGGGCAGAACGTAGATTTTGTGAGTGTTAAACTGGTGGTACATATAGTGACCACTGGGGTGTAAAGGGTTAAATCTCTCTTATAAAAACCAGGTTAATGCTGTATGGGGAAATAATCGCTTTTTGTTCTCAGATCCACACAAAACACACAATTACACTGTGTGGGCAGAACGTGGAGTTGTTGAATGTTAAATCTGGTGGCACATAATCACAATGATTTAAAGTGTTTATTAAGTACTGACTAAATGGTAATAGAACCTGAATATGTAGCACCGCTGAACCAAAATCATGTCTTTGGAGAATATTTGCAGCCAGTCTGTCTTGCTGTGGATAATCTTGACATCTTCTCCCTTCTCTTTTCCGGTCTTGCAGTAGCCTTTTTCCGACCAAAATTCCGTACGCATCCTTTCTCATCCGCGTCCTATTTGCATGTCCAGCCCATCTAAGCCTTCTTAATTTGACCACCCAAAAAGTATTAAATGACTTCTGTTATGGTGCGGAATTGCTGGCAATTTGTTGTCGCCCATCTGCTCGCCGTAGAGCGAACGATATCGTCGCTGTATTGCGACCGGTGTGCAGTGTCCAGCGCATCGATAAAAACAGTCTGTACCGCTCAAATGGCATTAAAATATGTCATATCGCTGAAACAGTTGTCCGTGGACTAACGCAGTTGTACGAATCACCTGTATAAGAAAGGACAGTTCAGTTAGACTCAGCGCTGTGTTACGTTGCACGTGTAAGGCATTCAAACCACATGTTTCGGCCAAGTAATGAGTCATGTTTAGGTCTGTTACAATATATACTGTCATGTCGCCAGTTTCTCTGGCAGTCTGTAGCTTAAGATTGATTTGTATCTGTCACGAATGGTAGACGTAGACTGCGTTTGAAATGTGATGGCACACGCGCAGAAACCAGATTTCGTCTTTCGACGAAAGGGACGAGTCCATTTAACCCTTAGGTGACTAATGTCATATATATATGGAGCACCCATTCTTGATGTTTCTAGATCACACACAACGACGCAGCACAGTCGGTAGGACTCCTCTGG
>Ga0268261_10003025_pt1 | contig 12225 bp, 10 predicted proteins | sample TergutNc150P1_FD_190353 | JGI IMG/M metagenome (GOLD analysis project Ga0268261, IMG submission 190353) | Nasutitermes corniger P1 segment gut microbial community from laboratory colony in Florida, USA - Nc150 P1 (SPAdes) (version 2) | ecosystem: Host-associated > Arthropoda: Insects >... | reverse complement strand
CACACACACACACACACACACACACACACACACACACACACACACACACACACACACACACACACACACACAGACAGCATGAATCTCACCAGCCTACTTTCTTACCTTCAGAATACACCACCGGCTAAAAAGTTGTTCATACACTTCTGTCTTAGAAGCAGCTGCTAGACTTAAACTTAATTTCAAAATATTTGCTCTATATACATTTTGATAGGGAATATTGAAACTACTAGGAGTCAATGATATTTGGAAGGGTCAATCCATATAACACAAGATTTCATATGCTTTGAGCAGTAATTGAAAGAATTATAGACACCATAAGCATATCAGGAAGCATTATCAAAAAATATGTGCCCAAAGCCTACATTTCACCAATTCACATAAAGTTAGTATATCCTCTAAAGCAGTGGTTCCCAGGCTTTTTTTACTTGCATACCCCTTGGCAGCCTATTTCCATAAATTGTACCCTTCATATTAGCTAAATGTTTATAATCAATACAGTTGCTGTTATTTCAAATTTGTATGTTTTTTTTTGAGGTTAAATAACGTAGAAAACCCGCTCCACCACTGTCATAACGTTCAATTAATTTCAAAACTTTTGACTTGTATCTTGTCTTACACTGTTGATGTATGTGTCTTTTTCCGCCATTATTCAATTTTTTACGCGTACCTCTAAATGTCCTGGTTCATACCCCTAGGGATACACGTACCTGAGGTTGGGAATCACTGCTCTAGAAGATGTATTTGAATAATATCTTGTTATAAGCTTCCTGTTTCATTCTTTCATTTTTCATCTCAGCTTTCAGAGTGGCTGCTATGCAACAGACATTAATAGTGACAACTGTAAGGAAATGAAGCAAAGAGAAATTGGTACTTACCCAGTTTCTGAGTCACTTCTAGCAGATTTCTTGTTTGACCTTGGTACTCGACTACACCATTCCTATGAAAAGAAGAATTACATGCTGTACAATCAACTTAAAATCAAATTATGGCTTTCTCCCGTCATTGTATGTAACAAGATGTACTCCTCAAACACACACTTAACTTTATTGTACAAGTCAAAAAAGGCAAGATCCTCAATGTGGGACTTTTTTAGACAAGTAAAATCTCTGCACAGGCAAAAAAGATCAATGCACAGCTTTACAGTGGTGTTTAAAAAAATTTTAATTTTTTATTTTATTTAATGTGGTCTGGGTATTCTGCATTGCATATAATTGATTCATATTCACAAAAATGCTGTTTTTTACATTCACAGCACTTATTTCAAAGCTTTTTGTGAGGTGCCTGGAACATAAATCACTGACTTCCCATTCACTTACATTACATAATACAGTTCATTTTACACTGATTTTTTTTTGCGACATTTCCGCCAGGAACGGAACCCCGTCGCAAACCGAGGGCTAACTGTATTACTTAAAATTTTGATCATTTAAAGACTGTAATGTGTTTATGGCGAATATTCCAAATTACCAAGTACCAAACATGCCAAAAATTTATTGATTTCATACAATTTTTCTATGACTTTTTCAAAATTAAATTACCAAAACAGAAATATAGAGGGCATTCAAAAATGACAGGGACTTGCATGGAACATAGGCTGAGATATGTTTACAGTCACACAATCACACTTCACAGCATTCCACACACTCCACAATGACATTCATAAATGGCACAGACAGCTGGTCTGTACCCCAACCCCATGACTCATAATCAGGAGCCCTGAATACTGCCTTCTGTCAGAATACTGAAATCCAGTCTGAAAGAACCTACTACAAACCTCACTCTAAGTTTGACCCACCGCAACCCATTCCCCTGCCACCCGATAAGACCGGCTCTGCAGGACCCTTATCTATGCCAATGACGTCAATGCACCACTGCAATATTTCCTGAAACATCCTCACACAGTAGCAAATCACTCTACGGGGACAGTATGCACCAACACTGTGGTCAGCAGTGGTGGATGGGTCGCACAAATGTTTAATCCCAAAAACTGTGTGTTCATTAAAAATATATGTCATTGTTGAATCCTTTCCAGATTAAGAGGTTCAAGACTTTTTATGATATCAGACAATTTTTAGAACATGATGTGTCCCACACACCAAACTCATGCGTTGTTTTGACTCACCTCTTAAGCCTGTTCACCGCATGAAGGGATGTCAATGCCTGCAGTGCAGAAGCGTGCATATCAAGCGATAAAGAGTATGGATGCAAGATAACCCCAGATGTAAGCAATTCCTCCACTTTCTGTTGAGTTGACTTCAGCAGCTGACTCTCAGAGCATGGATCTGATGCGGCCTAAAATAATGAATGACAGGTACGATAAGCTGTGACACAAGGCAAAATAGGTGACATCTGTGGTGCAACACTGCCTGGGAAAAAGGCACCCAAGATTCAAGGGGTCCTGCTGCATCCATTTTCAGGGTAAAAGAAGGGTCCCTTGAAAATGGAGAAAACAGGTTCGGGCACTTGTGACTGCGGTAATGAACCTTCATGTTCCATAAAATGTGGGGTTTTCTTGACTGGCTGGAAACCTGTTAGCTTCTCAAGGACTCTGCTCCATGGAGTGAGTGAGTGAGTGAGTAAGTAATTAAGTAAGAAAGTAAGTCAGTAAGTAAATAAGTAAGTAAGTAAGTAGTAAGTAAGTAAGTAAGTAGTTGTGACTGCTGGCCTTCACCTCTTTACTGTGTCTAAAGTCTCAAGCTACAGACAAGAAACTGTCCTGTGTTGTGTTTTGGAGGTGCCTGCTACATTACCTCTGGTTACCTCAGCCTGGTTATGTGCTTTACACTAGGCTGTGACTGCTTCCTTTAATATGTTTCAAAATATGTAATGTCATATATCAAAGTGAATCATATACAGCCTGCATAGTTGACAAAGAGTGACTGCAAAAATCATTCTATAAAAATATTAATTATACTATGAATACAAGTGTTTCTGAAGACTGAAATAATATTTACACCTTTAAGGAAATCTATTTTGGCTTGAACATTACTGTCACCTGACCTCCCTTCACTAATGCTGCAACACTGCAGTTAGTGAAAAAATGCCCACCTAACAACAGTCTGATGAGGGGTTTAAAAACTGTGGTTTACAGTTGCCTTATGCAACATTATGAAGAACAAATATTAAATAAAAATAAAATAAGGAATGGTTTCATATCCACAAAATCCTGTAATTCAAAAAAGAATTCAGATTATCACAAAATTAAAGAATGCCCCCCCCCCCCCCCAAGTTTGAACAACAACATATTACAGCATCTTCACTGTCACCCGGTAGGACTAGACTTTGCTTTTAACTTTTAACAACTGAATTTTAGACCCAGATATTTATTACTCTTTTTGGAACCTGTATCTGCTCAAAAAGTTGAATAAGTTCAGCTTATTTTATCTTACAGAAAATGTACAGTTGAGATCTCAACTGTAGACACTGATATGAAAAATGGTTTCATGAAATTCACATTATAACTTTTTATTTGGTACTCTAATTTTGCCAGATAATGGCTTCTTGTACCCAGCTTAAATACATGGCATGAAAAGTTACATGACAATGTAACGAAAGTTGGTTGTGATTGATGGTCTTTGTGTATCATCATTATAATGGGATGTCTGTTCTAGAAATTTAGAAATTAAAACATTTGAACTTCAATGCATCGGGAACATTACCTGGGAGCTTGCACTGAAACTTGTCTGCATTGAAACTGCTCAGCATACAAAAGGTACTGAGTGAATTAAATGACAACATAAATAGAACAAATAGCTGTGACAAGTGCACTGGCAGTTTCCTCTCTGCTGCCATGTCATAAACGTATTTTTGGCCCAACATACCTGCTGAAGTAGCTTGCATAAAGTCAGGTAGCCCTCCAGGAATGGCCGCAGCAAGTTCAAGAGCAGAATCTGTAGCTTTCTGTGGTTTCCCAATTTTAGTCTGTCAGAATTTATGGGCTCCACAACACTCAAAACTTCCAACTGCTTCACTGAATCCTCAAACTCCTGTAAAAGACAGCAGTCAGTGTCAGTCTGTGACCACCAACAAACATGCAAAGGCATGTACCATGTATAAGAACTAACCACACTGTGCTAAAAAAAAGATCAGTTGCCAATGAGAAAACATTTGAGATTCTCAGAGCAATGAATACTTACTTACTTACTTACTCCATGCAGCAGAGTTCTTTTTGAGAACCTAACCAGTTTTCAACTAGTCCAGAAATTCCCTGCATTTTATGCAGCCCAAAGGTTCATTACTGCAATCACAAGTGCCCACCACCTGTCCCTATCCTGAGCCAGCTCGATCCAGTCCATACCCCCAAATCCCACATCTCCCAAGTGGTCTCTTTCCCTCAGGTTTCCCCAGCAAAATCCTGTATATGCCTCTTCTCTCCCCCATATGCGCTCTGTGCCCTGCCCATCTCATTCTTCTCAATTTTATCACCCGAACAATAATGGGTGAGGAGCACAGATCATTAAGCTCCTCATTATGTAGTTTTCTCCACTCCCCTATTACCTCATCCCTCTTAGGCCCAAATATTCTCCTCAACACCCTATTCTCAAACACCCTCAGCCTATGTTCCTCCCTCAATGTGAAGGACCAAGTTTCACACCCATACAAAACAAGAGGAAAAATTATAGTTCTGTATATCTCAATCTTTAAATTTTTGGATAGCAAACTGGAAGGCAAAAGGTTCTGCACCGAATGACAGAGCAATGAATGTGAAGTTTAATGCCTTCTGGGACATGATAGTATGTAGTATTGACACATACCATGTGGAAGTTTACTGACATTGTAGGAATCATTAATAAATGGCTACATTGTTGTTTTCATAGCTGAATGGATGGAGAGTCACCTAACTGAGACCACACTGTCACAATCAATGGTATGACATCACTCTATTTATTTTACTCAAGAGCCAAACACGCTGCTACAGGACAACAATCCCTGATCATGGCATCCAAGAACAGTAATAAAAAAGAACAATGACTAAGCACCACTATATATTTAAGTTGAACAGTATCCCTTGTATAATATTGTAAATAAAGCCAACTTGGGGCACAATTTTTCTTAGTGTGTTTATTTCTTTTCTCTACATGTTTCAGGTGACTATGTGCCCATCATCAGGAGAAATAACTGTATCTATGCGACACTTGGTATTTGTCACTCTGTGTGGATGACTGATATGCAGGGTGGAATTCCACCCTGCATACTAGACAGTCATCCACACAGAGTGACAAATACCCAGTGTTGCATAAAGGTAAAGTAAAAGGTAAAGTGCTCCCTTGTACAGGCACTGAGGCTCTGTACAGGCCGTACGGCCCATAATGGGAGTAGAGGTATAGCTCTACCCTTTCTTGACCACGGCACTAGAAGAGGGTGAGGGGTCAGCGTCATGCCCTGGCTGCTTTTTACCCCCCCGGGAAAGACCCGGTACCCATTGTACAGAAGGCTGGATGGACCCCAGGGACGGTCTGGACAGGTGCGGAAAATCTCGCCCCCCCACCAGGATTCGATCCCTGGACAGTCCAGCCTGTAGCTAGTCGCTATACTGACTACGAACCCGGCCCACAAGTGTCACATAGATACAGTTATTTCTCCTGATGATGGGCACATAGTCACCCAAAACATGTAGAGAAAAGAAATAAACATACTAAGAAAAATTGTGCACCAAGTTGGCTTTATTTACAAGATTATACAAGGATGTAGGTCAACAAAACATAAAATATCCCTTGTATACTTGTATGTTGCAATGTTTCAGTATGGTTGTGGTATCATCAGCCACGCATCACACCTCAATTACAGCACTGCTTAAGCTATGTAATACGTGACACAGCACACAGTTTATTCTGCTACAAGTAAAGACTATCAACCACAAACGAATTAAAGAAAATAAATGCTTGAATCCAAAAGGTTTTAATTTCAAAGTAATGAGAATTCAAATTGTACAAATGCTTGTAAAATCCTAAAATATTTGAAATATATAATTTTCAAGCCTATCTCCTGAATTGTCATTATATATATAAGTGTGTGTATCAAAATAGTGCACTAATGTTTAAAAATTAATGCAATTGAGGGTACATTTGATTCTTCTTCTAAACTGGTTACTGCAGAGACACAAAAATTACACATTACATTTTCACTTATCACTGCTGCTGTTGGGTGTAACAGAATTCAACAGCTGGATATTAACACTTTAGTCAATATGCAGCGTGACCTTCAGAAAACTGAGCATCACCTAAAGTCATCAGCCAAGAACATGCAAAGTAATGGGCAGCCATTCAAATCCCAGACCTTTGGCACAGTACACTGGACACTTACTTCTGGTGCCAAAGGGTTATAGCTCTACATGATCACCCTTTTTACCTTGTATTTCCCGACGTGCTCAGTCTGGTAGATGATCCTCTTTTGGGAGACGGGTGTGGTTCACCGAATCACATATAGTTTTTTTTTTTTACTTATTATTTCATTTATTCATTTTATTCTTGATATAAAATGAAAGTTGTGCTGTTATCCTACTAAACAATTAAATAATTTTTTTATTAAAATAACACAGTCACTGTACTCCCTCACTCACATTGCTCTCGTACGCAACTGCTTTCTCACTGGATTGCTAGCGTGCATTGTCTGTTGCTAACGTTCCTCATTTAATTCTCTCCCCATACAACCCCTCCTACCTATCACCCACAGTTCCTGAACATACGTTGACAGATTAAATATACAGTGTATGGCCATGAACCATCCGTCACTGACACCAGCAAACCTAATAAACAACTATACTAAAAATGATAGGCTACACAGCTAACACTTCATATTCATCAGGACAAATGACTGACTTCACAGTCTTGTAAGTTATGCTGAGGAAGTCATGTACCAAGTTTAAAACAAGTGCAGGGTCTGAAGCTACAACATACAAAGATTATATTGATGCTGACCACACGCCGTTTCTCACTTGATGACAGTAAGCAAAAACGGGATCAATATCGATACCAAATCACCATGAAAGCTTAAAGTCATTAAAGCTTAACTCTGAGATAAAGAACCAGTCAGGACTCACTTTCTCTGCCCAAGCTGCATAGAAGGCAAATTCATATGCGAAGAGTGATCTAAGAAAGCTGAACTTCTGGAACACATCCTCTGCAACACAGTACAATATTATATCAGATGAATTACTGTAATACTCTGTATACTTCAAATGTGGAAATAGTCAGTTCCAAGCAAAACTCAAAGCCAAATTTCTTACTGAATACGCATTTTTTGTCAGTAAATCTATCACAATACCACTTTTGCTCTGTCATTGAATTTCTGTGAAAGACTTCATACTTCAGCATGGGCTTTAGATAAATGAAATCTGCTTGATACAACAAACCTTTCACATCAAAATCCTCTTGATAACTGTTGATCTCCATGCATATATAACATGAAAATATGTCTGATTTATCTCTATAACAAATTTTATATGCCTAAGTCCAATGATTCACTAGTTAACACCAAAAAATGCCCAACTAAAAAAAATTATTGTGCAACATCCATGATGTTTTACACTCTAAAAAACCTTTACACCCACAAAACATCATTAACATAAGTGGCACCAGTGTCACTCCCAGGATAGAAGTTTGCTTGTATGGCATTGGAATGGCTTCCAATGGCATAACATTCATACAAAGTTCCATAGAAATTTGTCATTAATTCAGAAGTTGAAAATGAAATGCACAGACACAGATACACTGGTCACAAGAGCCTCTCCTTCCATCATTAAGATGGCAAGTGAGGTGATATGAAAACTTGAAGAAAACGGAACTTAGTTTACAGAAGCTTTAATTTTAGACTAGGCAACAGTATACACACATAAAATAAAGTGGCCCCTTTCTTTGGTTTACTTTAAGATGCTATCCATAAATTTGACTACACAGTGTCCAATGGCAGAACTACTGATATAATGGAAAAGGTTTGGAAGAAGGGGCTGTCACCTAACACAGATACTACCAAGCAACTGCCAGCAAAGACTGCAAAACTCCACAAAACACCTCATCCAGGGTAGTTCATGGCCCAGCTGAGACTAAAATCAGACATGTCCCCCTAAACAGAAGTGCAGCCTCATCAAATTTGTCCTCCAGAAATATTCTTAAATAAGAAAGCAACCAACTATGTAACTCATCAATAGAAAGATATAATTTGTGTGTAGAATGACACATTTCTGACTCCAAATTCATAATAATGAATAAGAAAAGATAACATTTGTGTAACCCTAAGCTTTGGGCTAAATATGACATTGGTGGAATGGCTGCTGTACCTTTCTGATGTCAGCATGGACAAATGGAGAGTTCTACCCCATCTTGCATCTTTTGGAGTACTCTTCTGTAGCCTGCAGTACCTACCTCTTGAGATTTCCACTGCATCATCAAGATGCCACATAATAAGGGTAACCATGGCCGGACCAATGAGATAGTGAAGACATGGGTTTAAATAATGCTGCAACAATACCATTGGTACTGCAACATCCAATGTCTGCTCAGACAGACTGTGTCCTGAAAAAGTTTGCAATGTGCTTCAGTTTTCCTTCAGGGTCACATTTTACAACTGTATGAGTGTAAAAAAAAAAAATACAGTGGGATGTGCGACAATGAACGAATGCTACAACAAACAGTTTTTATCAATAAAATCTGGAGGCTACAAAGAACACAGATGCTACAACGAACAGTTTTTATCAATTAAATCAGGATGCTATAACAAACATGGAAGAATACAATTGGCTGCCGTAGCACGTGCGTGTGCATGACGTGTTGGGCCTTCCTGCTTTGATTAGAGTGTCAGTCATCATCTTTGTTATCATTTGTAAGGTTCCATTACCAGTTTAGTTCAGTTACCGGCTTATTTGCGCCTTTAACAGTGAAAATATTTTTTTTAAATTATTCTGCTATATAATTTTAGCCATGAGCCAGCAAAATAGAGTGAGAAAGCAAACTAATAACATTATTTATGCTGTTCATATTTCCAAGTATAGTGTACAAAAGTTAAATAAATTAATTTTATATTATTTTTACACTTATATTTTTTATTTTGAATTATAGTTTTCCTGTTTAAATGGTTGTGTTGGATGGCAACTTAGCTCTAGGCTGTGGGCTTGGAACAGATTACCCCTAAATACATATATTTCAATGTATGCTAGGAAGAACAGATGCTATAACGATTGAGGTTCTAGAACCAATTACATTCATTCTAGCATACCCCACTGTATAGCTAGCTAGTATCCATATATCTATCCACCCATCTATCCATCCAACTCACCAGCCACCCACCCACCATCTTACACAGCTCGGCTGCCATTTCTCAGAAAAATTTAGCAATTTTTACACTGTCTGCTGGCGTCTTGGCTGTTCTCTTTTGATGTACACATCTGAATCTGATCTCAATATGTGGCCTACTAGTACCACAAGTGGTATGTAAATGAATTATGGGAATCTTGTAAATGTGATAAGTTCTCATGTATCATACAGCAAACATAAACCATGAGGCATATTTTTTTAAAAGTAATTTACCAATCACCTTCACTTAGCTGTATCTCATGGTAAGAGAATATAATAATCCATACTGCGCAATTTGTCAGGTAAGACTGAAACAAACATAGAGATTGACGGACATGACATGAGAAAATGTTCTAAAATACTTGGGTTAGTCAGAGAATAAATTCAAATTAAATATAAGTTCATAATTAAAGGACCTACACTGACTGTCACTATATCAGTGGAATCTGTCATGAAGTGTTTATGATACATTTCCACTACTGCAGCCAAGTATTTGTGGCAACAAATGCAAAGATTCTCACAAGGTGAATACAGTTGGAACATGATGGTTGATTGCAACTAACACAGACTTCTATCAACAGGAAAGAGAAACGCTCATCCCAGATATGGACAGCAGAACAATTAAACTTGGACCTTTCCCATTGTACAGTTGAAAATAAATAACCCAATAAGTCTGCAATATAACCTTATTTTCTATCACACCACCACATAAAAACTTAGCAAAACAACCCTACAACCTTACTGCAGACAATGCACTATCAAGGCAAATACTGCAGAAACAGAATAACAAGGTACAAAATGTATGCATACTGTAACAATTCTGACATACTGATTCACTGTTGTTAAATTATGCTGAAAACAATAAGACTTATGAAAAACCTGTAACAGTAAAGCTATACTTGTACAGGCCTGGAGAGGCCCTTAAGCTACCAGAAGTATGGGTTCCCAGGATTTCTAGATAATTGGCACATGAAGGCAGCAAGGTTGTCAGCCCTGTGCATCAGCTGCCTTCACCACCAAGGAGATATTCCTTGTACTCATTTTTGTTAGAAGCTGAGTTGACCTCAGGGCCATAGTGCAAACAGAAGGATTACATCAACGAAAAAACCGACGACCCCACTGGGAATCAAACCTGTAACCTTGTAGCCCAGTGTGTGAACCAACTGTGTCACTGCATACCCCCACAAAAAAAGTGTATTGGCCATAAGACATATGCTTCACTTTCTTTGCTCCAAACATTTTCACTTTGAGAACACTTAGCAAATCATGCAGACAAACATTCATATGCTTGCATGTCAAGTATGTGTGGCTGTTACTGATAAGTTATAAACAAATTTCAGTCAAATCCTCCCAAGATCAAAGCTCATGAAAATCAGTCTGGCGGTTCTTACGTTGTTGTTATATGTGTGTAAACCTGTGAAACAGATAAAGCGGTCTTTAATAAGCACCCTGCAGTGTTGAAAACATGCCTCATAGAAAAAGATTACAATTTATTGCTTAATCATTTGAAAATGTAATTTAATTCAAAATGCAGACATTCACTGATGTCTATAATTTATAATTGTCTGACCCATTCTTTCCCATTTATGTACCAAATTCTAACGCTGACTTTCAGGTCTTCTAGTTTCCGACTGTATTTCTGCTGAATTTCAGGAACTCTGGGTATTACTGGGGGGATGCAGTGGTGTAGTTGGTTGAGGCACTGCGCTACAAGCCGGAAGGTCACAGGTTCGATTCCCAATAAGGCCGTTGGAATTTTTCATTGACCTAATCTTTCCAATCACACTGTGGACCTGGGGTTGACTCAGCCTCTAAATGAAATGAGTACCAGGGGCATCCCCTTGGTAGGGTAAAGGCTGCCAGTGCATACACCTGACAACCATGCTAAATTCATGTGCTGCCTGTCTAGAAGCTCTGACAGCCATGACCTCCTGGATCCCTAAGGGCCTGCCCAGGGATAGCTTTAACTGTTATAGTGTAATATTCCTTTCATGTGCCCAAACATATTTATTCTGTTCTCTTTTTCATCTTGATTTTATGTCCATCTTTTATTCATATTTTTTTTTGTATCACCTTCAGTATTGCTCACGAAATCATTCAATTAACAAATCAACATAAATGAGTAAGTACACTGCATTAACGTTTAGAAGTCAGAATGACAGAAGGAATATCAAGACAAACACTAACCCTTCAGTTTTGAAGAATCCACTTTGTAAGCAGCTGTATGCACTTTCACCAGCTTCAAATGGTTGGAGGGGGTCAGTGTGACTAGAGACTTGTGGATAGCAATGGCTTCCTTCACTGCTGCATCCACACCAGCAGGACCACCTGAAATGTAGTTTATTCCACTATGTTTGTATGAAAAAGAGCCATTAAACACAATGCCATATACAAATATTTCACCAAAAAAAAAAAAATGTACAGTTCTGGATCATATACTCATGGTTTCACCATTTCATCACAATAACTGTAAGATTCTAGCAAATGAAAGAGATGTATTGCATAAACTAGTGTCTTCTATTCTTGACTTATGACATCATGGACCAAGGCTGTACATAGCAGATACTTAACTCGCCTCATTGCCCAACTACATGACATAGTCTATTCCTCAGAAACTATTGAGTGAAGATAAATATGTTTTTCATATAGACAGGGAAAACCAGAGAAGTTATTAATTTTACTATTACGCGAATGAGTTCCAATTCACATCAATTTGTTTGCCCATCACAGCATACAATTGCTGTGGCACTCACTGGAAACCCACAGAGACAATTCCAATCAAACTTGGGAAAAATCCAACTATGGCGCACCACGGGACGCAGAGACCTCTTACACAGACAATTCCTATCACGCTCACTGCACAATGCAATACTAAATTGTAAAGCTATTGCTACAATACAGACAAAACTCTTCTTTTTCTTTTTTTTTGGGGGGG
>Ga0268261_10003024_pt1 | contig 12227 bp, 13 predicted proteins | sample TergutNc150P1_FD_190353 | JGI IMG/M metagenome (GOLD analysis project Ga0268261, IMG submission 190353) | Nasutitermes corniger P1 segment gut microbial community from laboratory colony in Florida, USA - Nc150 P1 (SPAdes) (version 2) | ecosystem: Host-associated > Arthropoda: Insects >... | reverse complement strand
GAGTGGGGCTATCTTTCTAAGCCTCTGCATGCGCACTGAGCATTTAAAGGGCCGTCGCGGAGAAAACTCCGTACCGTGAGCACGAAGACGGGATTTAAATGCCGTACGATAAAGGTTAAAGAAGCGCCGGCTTATGGACAATTTTGACTCTTTACCATATGGATATTAATATTTATTTATTTATTTATTTATTTGTCTCTGTATAAATAGAGGTGTCCTTACACATAAAATTCATTTCATAGTGTGACGTTAAACCTGCAACATCTATTTACACTAATTGTTGCAGGTCCTAGTAGTTGTGGGAAATCAACATTTGTAATTAGACTGTTAGAGTGCAGTGAGCAGCTTTGTGACGCTGTGTTTACAAATATTGTGTGGTGTCACCGTGAAAAAAACGCCCCGCATCATCTAAAAAACGTGACATTTGTGAAAGGCGTACCGGACTTTGAAAACCCTGAAAATGTACCTACGCTCATAGTGCAGGATGATTTAATGGACTCTGCTCATTCTACAAAAGTTAGTCAATTATTTACCAAAGTATCGCATCATCGTAACATCAGTCTAGTTTTAATTACACAAAACCTGTTTCGCCAAGGTTAGTCGTCACGTGATATTTCATTGAACAGCAAGTATATAGTTGTTTTCAAGAACCCCAGAAATAAGACTCAAATTGTGCACTTGGCTCGGCAGGTTTACCCTGAAAACATTTTTAGTTTTCATAAGACTTATTTAGACGTCTGTAAAGATCCACACTCCTATCCGTTTCTAGACTTTACGCAGTCAATCAACAGTTTATTGAGATTTAGAACAAAGATATTTCCTGGGGAAAATACAGATGTTTTTGCTGTTGTTGAAGGTAATGAACCGGTTGAAGTCACAGTTACACTTTCTCCACGTACTTAAAGACGCTAAACCCCAGGCCAGACGCGCGTTACTTACATATGCAGATGACGATTTAATTAAGACCATTGTTGAGTGTGCTATAAACACATTAAATGGGAATCATATATTAACTAAAGAGGACAAAGGTAAATTATGTAAATATAAAAATCGTAAACCCAAAGATTAGTTTTAAAAGTAAACGGAAACTTTTAGTTCAGAAAGGCGGGTTTATAATTCCTTTACTTACCAGTATTTTGTCAGGTGTTATAAGAACATTAATTAGCGGTAATAATTAATTAAAATGGCGTTACAACGTATGATTTTAGTACCCCCTGAACTGTGGGTAAAACGCTGTCAAACACCGTCACAACCACCTCTTAAAATAATATTAAAAAGTAAAGATCATAGGTATAATAAATGGACTCGTGTTCGTTTGCACCAAGACCCGTACTTGAAAACTGAAAAAATTAAACGAGAGCATATCCCCATTCCAATAATAGAAACTACACGTAAAAGAGGGCCTTTTATTAAAGCAGAAAAGTTAGAGCCTGAATTAGAAAATAATTCTCAGACAGTGCATTCAAATTACATTCATAACGTGTTTCGACGTAAATTGTCGCACGATCCTACGTTTGGTGTGTATCAAAATGACACTAATGGTTCTTTTAAAATTGGGCGTTCAAGTTTTAAATATACCCATAAACACGTGTTTGTAGACGGCAAAAAGTACAAGGCAACACAGAGTCTGTGGAAATTATTGACAAAGTCTAAACATGATAAAAACGCGGTTACTTTTCAAGATAAACAGACATATAAGCAAATACTCCTACAGTCTAATGCGCATAGAGTTAATTATAGTCCCACAGGTAAGGTCAAAGCGAACAAAGGAATCAAGTATACGCGCTTTATTTCGCAACTCTTTACTGACAAGAAGGGAGTTCCTTGGGAATATGTATAATGTCTCTAGGTAAGATTTATTACGATCCTAAACACACAGCGGGGTTTAGTTCAGCAGCAAAGTTAGTAAGTGCCGCTAAAAGTAATAAGAAAAATGTCGAAGAGTGGCTGTCAGGTCAAGACACGTTCACTCTGCATAAGCCAGTGTGCAAAAGATTTCCTCGAAATCCATATACTGTTACAAATATTGACGATGTCTGGTAAATTGATCTTCCGGACTTAAGTTCCCTGTCGAGATACAATGATAAATACGAATACCTCTTAAATGTAATAGATATATTTTCGCGTTTTGCCTGGAGCGTGCCTCTAAAGGACAAGACCGGCAAGTCAATTGCAGCGGCTTTAACAACTTTATTTCAAAATATAAAGCCTATTACCATACAATCAGATAAAGGCATAGAGTTTGTTAAAGCAACTGTCCAACAGTACTTGAAACGTCAGGGAGTCGATTTTCGTACGACTCATAACCCTGATATAAAGGGGGCTGTTATTGAACGATTTAATCGTACTCTAAAGACCAAAATGAATTAATATTTCACTAAGAATAACACGTACCCCTATTTGGATGTTATAAATAACCGTCTAGCAAGTTACAACATCTCTATACATTCCTCAATAGCCATGGCCCCGATCAAAGTGTCTCGCTCGAATATTTACTCTCTTTGGCGAAAGGTAAATAGCCTGCAGGCGAAAATTCCTCACGGACGTGTCAAGTTTAAAGTGGGCGATCTTGTAAGGATAACGAAGCAGAAGGTAGCTTTTGCTGAAGATTACGAACAGACATTTTCAACAGAAATATTTAAAGTTGTAAAAGTTATTACACGCGTGCCGCAGCCTGTATATGAACTGTCAGACTTGCAAAATCGTGGTATCGAAGGGCAATTGTACAGCTACGAACTTGTAAAAGTCACTGTATCTCCTGAAACTGAGTTTCAAATAGATAAAATAGTGCGCACACGTAATAAAACGGTATTAAACAACATCTTGTCAAGTGGAAAGGTTACGACGAGACCTTCAACAGTTGGGTAAACGCGTCCGATATTAAGAAAATGTAATGGATAATTTTTACGTAACATTACCATCAGAGAGTTCCGGTTATTATTACCCGGCAAATACAATAGCTAATTTTACAACTAAATTAGCCACACCACTCGAGTTGCAAAATAACAAATGGGAAGTCGGTTTAGTAGAAATATCGTATCCTAATGGTTACAAGAAGAATTTCCGACACAATACAATACGTTTAGATTAGCAAGAGGTATTTTTCCTGTTAAAGATTATGAATCTATGCTTGATCTTCTCAAAAATATTCCTGATTTGTTGGAACCGTCTAAAAAGGAAACGTTTATGCGTATATTTAGTGTACCTAAATAAATATACAGAAGAACCGATTACGCAATTGCTTAATTCGTGCTACGGTGAAAATTCCGTTAAAATCGATAATCATATAGTATTTCACTTTCCTACCCGTATATATAATGGACTTGAAGATTTAGCTGAAACAATTCTGAACCCCGCTAATTGGCATACTTCTAGAATACCTGTATCACTAAAAGAAAACCCTGATTTTACTACACCAGAGCCTGTTTATGTGTATACAGATATTATAAAAGCAAATTTGGTTGGTGATTCTTACGTTAAACTTTTAACAACTCTACATTTTCCTTCTAGTACAGGATATCATAGATTTGACTTTCCTTTGTATAGGCCTGTAGAACAATCGTTTATAGAGTCCATTACCATTCGTTTACTTACAAAAATTGCAGATGTGCTATTTGAAGATAGCGATATCCCTTGCGTAGTAACATTGCACTTTAAAAAACAAGTCCTCGGCGCAGTAAAACTTAGTATACTAATTACAATGGATCGATATACACTATACTATGTTAATCATAGCGGTGGTGGCGGTGAGATAGGTCCTGTTTACAGAGAAACTTTTAGGGTTCAAAGGGTTAACGGCATAGGGTCCTTCTGCAGGGGACTCTTTCGCTTTGTTAAACCGTTGTTGTATTCAGGGGCAAAGGCGGTCGGTAAAGGGGCTTTAAAACAGGTTCAAATATAATAACCGACATGCTTAATAAAGAGCCGGAACAGCCTGTAGGCGATATTTTTGAAAATCGATTTATTGAGGCAAAAGATAACCTCGAACAAAAAATTTAAAAAATGACTGGGGCTGGCCTTAGTTTAAAAAGAAAGCGCAAGTCTAAAAAAGCTCAGTCTCAAAGTAAGCGTAGAAAGGTAAAGGATATTTTCACAGACAAGCAGTAATTGAGTGTTTAAAATCGGGGCTTGACATTTTTCTCAAACGCAGCATACAAACATCCATCGTAAACAGTCACACCGTTACATATAAATCTTTAGCGCCAGCTGACAATCCTACCCAGTTGGAATTCAACTGCGGCCATATTGATTATTATATTGATTTAAATTCTATAGTCTACTTTTACGCATCAAACTAGTTGAAACTGATGGATTAGTTATAAGTAGTGTAGAGTCAAACACAGCAGGTTTCGTTAATAATCTTTTGCATTCCATGCACAGCTGTCTAAGTGTCTCGCTAAACGGCAAACCTGTTACTCTTCACGAGACAAATTATCATTACAAGGCTTACCTTGAAAAACTTTTAAATTATGGTTCTGACGCTTCCGGTACACATTTAGTGTCTAGCCTCTGGTATCTTGATTCTTCTCAAGAACTCAAAGACAATAATGGTTACAGTACCCGTTTAAAATACATTGGCAATAGTCAGACTGTTGAGCTGTATGGACGGCTGCATGCCGACTTGTTCAATTCTGATAAAATGTTAATTAATGGTGTTGATAGGAATATTAAACTGACTCGTAGACCAGAAGCTTTTTATTTATTGGCACCTAACGATAATACAAAAGTACGTATCAAAATTGTAGACGCTAATCTCTTTATCACTCAAGTCGAATTGAAAACCCCTCTACTCTTAGCTCACGCTAATGCTTTAGCTATGAAGTGTAAAGCACACTATCCTGTAACACATGCGCAAATTAAGACTTTTAAAGAGAGTTCTGGGACTCAGCAAATCTCTATCAATAATGCATTCCTTGGGCCGGTGCCAGACCGAATTCTTATAGTTTTAGAGTTGGACCATGTTTCAGTGTGCTGTGGGTGGCTACGCCGCCCAAAGCACACTCAAACCTGTTCCAACTTTTCCACGATAGCGGCAGATAAAAGTAACGGTGTGACAAATACCAGGTGCTGTAGATACAGTTGTATGCGCTCCTGATGATAAGTGAAAGTACCACCCGAAACATGTAAAACATATTCCAGATATAAATAACCTGTGTAACGTTGCATCTTGTTGGATATATATTGGAATATACTTACAATTCACATACCCATAAACATTAAATCTCCTAATAATATTATCGAATGGCAGATGGGATTTAACTCGGCGTTTAAAGGGTTAATACTGTACCAGAGAAAGAGATGTGAAAGGGAGAACGTATAGACGATGTTTCAGTAATATACAGAAGAATCTACAATATAGTGTTTGGTTTGTGTCTTGTGTGTTCTGAAAAGGAGAGCGAGCGGAACAGCTATTTTCGGCTACCAAAACTCACATTTAATTATGTTAGCTACAGGTAAGCTAATATTGCTACACTGCACTTCAGTTTATTTAATCTGAAAACTACTCTACATGTTTCGGGTGGTACCACTACCCATCAGAAGGAGCGCAAACAACTGTATCTTCAGCGTCTGGTATTGGTCACACCGTAATGGCAGATGGGATTTAACTTGGCGTTTAAAGGGTTAATTCTAGTTGTATAAATCTTAAACGAATACGGATCTATTACAGACACTATGTCCCTACTCAAACCCATATATAAGATGTCAATGTTAATCCCCTATAAACAGCTGCTTGTTAAAACATTTGATCAAAATGGAAATCTCATTACGGAACAAGACACAGGTGAATAAAACCACTTATTTCAGTAGGCCGTCGACACCGTGCTTAGGTCAGCAACCACATAAAAAAACAGATCAATACACCACCCTCAGCACACTCAAACCAGTTCCAACACTTCCACGATAGCGGCAGGTAGCAGTAACGGTATGTACATTGTTCATTATTCAACAGTACATACTGCATTTTCCGCAGAAATACATTATCAACAACACCTGTAATTTCAGTATAACGATTTCTAACCTATTATTTTAACACGTTTTAATTGACATGTACAGCTGGATTTAACACACTGTTTTTATACCTTTGTATACACTTTATCAGTAGATTTAACTCTATCCAATAGGGTGACCAATATCATATGCTGTAGATACATTTATTTGCCCTCCTAATGGTGGGTGGTGGTACCACCCAAAACATATAGAACAGTTTTCATATTAACCTTTAAGAACTATGCGTCTCATATATAGGACGGGCGTACCGCTACCCTCCAGATGTTGCATTTTATATATTTTTTTCAACAACTATAAGTACTAAGTATTTGAAAAATGCTGCACACTGTCCGTTTTTCTCTTCGAAATGTCGTTTATTTCATAATGCTATCTTTTTCGTTCCTGTATTATTCACATTTTACATACAGAATGTGCTATAATTTAAATGTAAAATTTAAGGTTTGTAAGTCGTACAATTCAAATAAATCACCAACCTGATGCACCAATTTTTCAGTTTATTATCCTGACGTTTGTTTACAGCTCAACATGTTTTGGGCGTTTTCCGGCCCATCATCAGTAGATGACTGCAGTGGCAACCTCTGGTTTTATCTTCGTATTGTGGTAATAGTCGTACTGTGTTCGTAGTCGAGCCGGCCGGCCGGCCGACCGGCCCGACCTCGAACACAGCACGACTATCACCACGATACGAAGGTAAAACCAGAGACTGCCACTGCAGTCATTGAGCTCCTGATGATGGGCGGAAAACGCCCGAAACATGTTGAGCTGTAAACAAACGTCAGGATAATAAACCGAAAAACTGTTGCACCAGGTTGGTGATTTATTTGAATTAAATGTAAATCTTTGGTGCCAAATATTAAATAAACTGTGTAACTTTGCATCTTGTTGGATGTATATTGGAATACTATTACGATGCACAGAACCATGAACGTTAAATTTTTAAACATGTCGCACTGCTACAGTACCTGACACTTTCCTTTCCGCCAAGCAGTAAGCAAATCACAATTTATACAGCTTCAATTGTTACTATAGCCTGCATAAAATCACGGCTCTTGTTCGTATTTAGAGCTGGATCAATCCATTTCTCTTCGTATTGTCCTTTCTTAAGATTAGTTTTAATATTATTTCTTTCTAGTTCTGTGCCTCCAAAGTTGTTTATTTCCTTCAGTTTCCCCCACTTTTATTCTCTGTTTGTGCGAAATGCGGACAAAAATTGGGAAGACATTTCTGTACTCTTAGATAAAATTTGTAGGGAAGAACTGCCAGACATTTTGAGCGAGCGTTTATGACGTAGTAACTGAGATACCGAAAGGCGGCAATGTTAAGACTGGACAGCGCGAAGAACGGCGAAAAGTCTGGTTACTGAGTAAAATCCGGAAGACAGTTTTAAATTTGTATTTGCTGGAGGAGTTTTACGTCAGGCAAATAACTGCAGCTGTCTTCGACTGTATCGAAATGAAGACACAGGAAATGTAGTTCTTGCTTGGGGAAGACTGTGAATATTTACTTAAAAGCAGAAGTTATTTTTGTCTAGGCTGCAAATTTAAAAATTGTCCGTTTGCTCAGCTGTATAGCTTGTAATGCGTAGTTTCCGGCAGGACGTAGCGTGAAAAGAACATATATATTAGGTTTTGTTTGCACTTTTCCGGGTAAAACGTAAACAACATATCGTTGTTCGTTAACTGCTGAAGAGCTGGTGTTCTTTTTGGTCGCCAGAATTTATGAAGGACAATTTTGTAGCAGCAGCGATCAAAGCAATGGATGAAGTCTTGTCACGTTCCATTATTACTGGCTATAAATTTCATTTTATACAGTGCCTGTGGAGACAACCGCAAAAAGTTAGAATACAAGGAATTAAAAATCCGACTGACAGGCAGAATGCGTCCTGCTTTGGCATACCTACCTATCAGTACAGCAGAAGGAAATATGCTTTCGAACATGAAGATATTGCACGGAATCAGAAACTAACATTATTTCTAGATTACTGCAATGGATGGAGAACCGGAAGCTAACTATCGGGATATGAAATATAAATGATCACCGGCGTGGGAATATCAGTGCACTGGAGGGCTGGAATTGCAGAATGTCAACATTACAGGGAAGGAACTGCCGGTTGTTTCCTGCAGGCAACGAAATTAAGAGAGGAAGCGGAGTTGGTAACTTGGCAACTGAAATCAAAGAGACCTGGACATATTGGTCAATAATGGAGAAATATTTGCTAATAAAGACAAATAAATAATTGTGCAAGAAGACGATAAATCAAATGATCTGTGTAAATGTCTACAAGAATGAAGCCATGTAAATAAAAGAGAGTAATTATAAATAATCAACAGATAATCAGTTAAAGTCACCCTGTGACAGCTAAAAACGCGCCACATCTGCTGACCAACTGACACAATACAATTAACACTCTGTTCGCTCCATTACACAAGACGCTACCCTCTAACAGCCATTCAAACTTCCCAAGGAAGGATTGACTGAAAAAGAACAGTTCAGCTGTTCACAGCTCTGTCGTCAAACTGTGTTCGGACAGTAACAATATAAGGCACGTAATTCAGAATTATGTGGCGCTGTGTGACAACAAAACCGGAAGTTGTATCAGAAGGCACGATAAGTACTGTAGACATTGCACGTGACCATCACAGTAATGACAACAGTAATACTGAAGAACAAACCTACGGACTGTTCTGCATTTCGTTTACGTTTACACAAACCAGACCGTGTATTTATCGGACGGAATGCTTCGTCAGGTTGCCTTGTATTATGTTATTTGGAGTACTGTAGGCTCAACTATTTCTTCAGCATTAGCTTGAATGTAACTGTTACAGATATTATTTTTTGACCAAGGGTGCGTCTCACAGAGAACACAGAGTTTGTCAACCGCAGTCGTTTCATAACATTTCCTGTTGTTAAAATTATTAACATCATTTAACATGCGAGATGGATTGCTGTCGACTGTTAATGGCCATTAAATTTTTATATCGATTGTTCTCAAAACCGGATGTGACTCACGCTCTCATTCAATCAACCTCCTGCAACCAGCACAGTGATGTAATTTTGAGGGAGAAATTTGTTAAAATTTGTTTATAATTTGGGTTTTGAAAAGTGTTCTGAAGAATATCCACCCATACTGAACACTTCCGTGTGTACAAACCATTCTGTTGTGATACGCAGTACTAAACATTGATGTTTGTACTATCGTGAACCACATGGGCCGCGATAGTTCAGTCGGTATAGCGACTGAGTTATCGCGGTCTGGACGGTCAGGGGATCGAATCTCGGTGGGGGCTAGATTTTCCGCACATTTTCATACAGGCACTGGGGCCCATCTAGCATCCCATACAATAGACACCAGGTATTTTCCGGGGTTAAAGCGGCTGGGGCGTGGCGTTAAGCACCCACCACCATCTAGTGTTTAGGTTAAAGAACGAGTAGATGTACACCTCTTCTCCTTAACTGGGTCTTCGTGGCCTGTTCTAGGGTAAAATTTACCTGTACTTTAATGCGGTGAACCACAACGAACTGTATTATTTCCGTTAACAGCTGCTACACGTTTCGGTAATTCTGACGGTATTCAGGCGTTAAATACAGGATATTTGAAAATGAAAATAAAATGTACTCCATATTAAATTTATTATATATAACAAATTCAAAATATATAATGTATTTTATTCTGAAATTTAAATAACATATATTTATTGCCTCGGGATGGCCAGTATATACGTTCTGAACACTTTGCAATTCGTACAGCCATTAAAATATAAATAAGACAGTCTTTTTAAAACGGAAGGGAACCATCGATAATTTGCTCTTATATTCTCTGTGTGTGTTTATGTTATGAAGGCATTAAAAAATTGGAGTGGATCGTGGTGCTGAGGATGGTAAATGGGAATGCAGTTGATTTAAAAATATTTAGTCAATTTTCAGTGTCACTGTCAAGTGGGGAAATCCGTTCGAACGTCAACAGAACATTATTCAACTCAAACGCACCTTTCTCACAGTCTGTTCCTCAAATCGCTCCCCATAACCTGCTGCAATCTGCAGATGTCTGATGTCTGCAGTCTGCAGCTCCGCCATATCAGTTGCTTAGTGCAGTCGCAGTGCTGCCAACTGATCTTCCACGTCAACGTTCGCTACATACAGTTACAGTTTAGACACGGCAGTCCCTTCCATATGTATTGAATATGTCCATGTCTTCCTGACACACGGAACAAGGAAGTTACTTGAGACATTTAAAGTATACGTGTCGAAAAGCTGATAAATACAAAAGTTACGTAAGCCAAGTATTACTTTGGTACCAAACGGCGCTACATTAAAGACATTAGTTTCTCACCTATGTGCAAGAAAAGTTATCAGCAGTAAATAAGGAAAATGTTCATCCGACAGCAGTACATTATCGTACTTTTATCTACAGCTGCATATTTACATTTGCCTGTTACGCTGCCTGTGTCACGTCAAGTCGATAGACAGGGGAATTCCCCCTACAGCTTATAGGCTGACACAATATTTGTGTTTTGAAATTCACAACACTGTCAGAACATGACCATTTTGAATTTTCACAACACTGTCAGAACATGACCATATTGAAATTCACAACACTGTCAGAACATTACCATTTTGAACTTCACAACACTGTCAGAAGATGACCATATTGAACTTCACAACACTGTTAGAACATGACAATTTTGAACTTCTCAGCACTGTCAGAACATGACCATTTTGAACTTCACAACACTGTCAGAACATGACTATATTGAACTTCACAACACTGTCAGAACATGACCATATTGAACTTCACATCACTGTCAGAACATGACCATTTTGAACTTCACAACACTGTCAGAACATGACCATTTTGAACTTCACAACACTGTCAGAACATGACCATTTTGAACTTCACAACACTGTCAGAACATGACCATATTGAACCTCACAACACTGTCAGAACATGACCATACTAAACTTTACAGCACTCTCAGAACATGACCATTTTAAACTTCACAACACTGTCAGAACATAACCATTTTTAACTTCACAACACTGTCAGAACATGACCATATTGAACTTTACAACACTGTCAGAACATGACCATACTGAACTTCCCAACACTGTCAGAACATGACCATATTGAACTTCACAACACGGTCAGAACATTACCATTTTGAACTTCACAACACTGTCAGAACATGACCATATTGAACTTCACAACACTGTCAGAACATGACCATTTTGAACTTCCAACACTGTCAGAACATGTCCATATTGAACTACACATCACTGTCAGAACATGACCATACTAAACTTTACAACACTCTCAGAACATGACCATTTTGAACTTCACAACACTGTCAGAACATAACCATTTTGAACTTCACAACACTGTCAGAACATGACCATATTGAACTTTAGAACACTGTCAGAACATGACCATATTGAACTTCCCAACACTCTCAGAACATGACCATATTGAACTTCACAACACTTTCAGAACATGACCATATTGAGCTTCACAACACTGTCAGAACATGACCATTTTGAACTTTACAACGCTGTCAGAACATGACCATATTGAACTTCACAACACTGTCAGAACATGACAATAACTGCATATTTCGATATTCTCCTACAAAGTTACATGACGTCTTTTCCCAGACAACTGCACAACATCTTTCTTGAATTTTCTTGTGTGTTTGGGGGCGGGGGTTTGGCTTTTTTGAATAGGAATGAGCCACAAATAATTCAAAATTCCTAACTTCAAACTAGCATCTTCCACACAGTAAAAGTGGATTTCGGCTGTCGAAAGAGAAAGGCTGAACCCGGTTTTATAATCGTGCACAATAAGACAACCGCAAACACAAGAATGATAGACGCCTGACGTTCTAAGCGCAGATCGCGCCGACGCTGTCACATGGCAATATCACAGCTCTATAGAATGTCCAGAGCTGTCGGTTTGAAAGGCGGACGCTGTAAGCTTCAGGACGTAGAGCGGTGCGCTCGACCAAAGAGTGTGACAACAGAAATCAACATCGAGCGTCAGAGGGTGTCTAATTGGCAGCACAGTTTTTGATTGCGCTCTGTCGGTAAAGTAGACTACACTAACGGAAACTGACATTACCTGAACCCAGACACTTAGAATGACCCTGGAGAGACGTCACATCGACTCAAACAAACAGAAAATGTTCGATTTGTGAAACAGTAAATGAAAATTAGATTTGTGAGTT
>Ga0268261_10003023_pt1 | contig 12227 bp, 6 predicted proteins | sample TergutNc150P1_FD_190353 | JGI IMG/M metagenome (GOLD analysis project Ga0268261, IMG submission 190353) | Nasutitermes corniger P1 segment gut microbial community from laboratory colony in Florida, USA - Nc150 P1 (SPAdes) (version 2) | ecosystem: Host-associated > Arthropoda: Insects > Digestive... | reverse complement strand
CCCCCCCCCACCTCCTTTACCTACCACCCAACATGAACATATATGTTCAAAGAACTTTCTATGGAAATTTAACATGTAGTGATAAATCCAAGTTGTTGAGTAGAGTGTTTTTACAGTTTTGAAATAATATTTGTAATGCCAGATATTTTGCATTTGATTCAGATTTTGGGGGTTGAACTCATGGTCTATGGACATTTCTGTGGTACTATATGCCTTGGTTTAAATATGTGTGTTTGTGTGTGTGTGTGTGTGTGTGTGTGTGTGTGTGTGTGTGTGTGTGTGTGTGTGTGTGTGTGTGTGTGTGTTCAGTGTCTTTGTCTTGATATTGCAGATGTGATGGAAGCTTTTGGTAAATGCTCTCTTGTGTACAATAATTCACCATCCCTGTTAACCATTAGACGATGCAGGCAGATTGCTGTTACTCAGCGCTGTTTATATGGCAATTATCAGGCAATTACAGCTGAGTGTAGATAATTTAGAGGAAAGTTGCCATAAGGAATGACTGCTGTACATCTGCTTGGTGGATGTTCTGTGCTCATGAAGCATTTTTGCTTTCACGACTGAGATGACTGTTGAAACCTTGAGAGGATATAAGTCACCAGGTACGGATCAAATTGCAGTAGAATTGATACAGTCAGGGGATAAAACAGTACATTCTGTGGTCCATAAACTAGTCTGAGCAGTGGATGGAATCACTGTTTGTACGTATTTAAATGAAGGGTGACAAAAGATGGCAGTAAGTAATGAGGCAAATCATTGTTATCAGCTACATACAAAATTTTATCCAACATACTTCTATCAAGGTTAACTCCATGCATAGGGGAACATATTGGAGTTTGTCATTGTGGTACCAACTTTATGCTGCAGGAACCTGATTGACTCCTTTTCCTCCCTGAGAACCAGTCATCACTCACACCATCCCCTGTATGCTGACATATCCACCTGTTCCTGGCATAATTCTTGGACTGCTTGACCCTCAAAGGTAGAACTGATAGGCTGTCCTGAAATGTCAGTAAACAACTACCAACATAAGTTGTGTAATGTCTCAGAGGAATGAAGGCCTCAGATCAACTACTGATCACAAACTCTGCATTCATAAAATCTCTTGTAAAACAATGCAAATACAGTGGGGCAGTAAGTTTGCTACTTATGGACTTTAAGAAAGCCTATGGTTTGTTTTGAAGGGAGCGTTTTTATAATATTCTCACCGAGTTTGGTAAACACGTTAAATTAGTTAAGTTTAAATTAAATCTACTGTAAAGCCCATATAGGCAGAAAAACTGCACAGGTGTGCGAGTGAAAACCCCGCTAAGTGAATGTAAATTTTTCATGGTTACTCCAAGGATCCAACTGCTGTGTGAGTAGAAAACCATTGCTTTCTTTAATACATCTTGAAAACTTTATACTTGCTCACTTTCATGTAAAGTTTCACTTATTCTCAAACCCAGCTTTGGTTATAACATTGTAATTCTGTTGCTGAAGACATGATTTCCCAGAGTGTACCAGTATGTATTATACAACTTGAGAATTACTGTTTTGCTGTGAATTGCAGCTTAGTCATCAGGTGGAGTATTCATAAGTGAAATTCACAGTTTGTGTTCAGTAAGCACTCATCCATCAGTACGTTCATTGAGGATACAGGAATCAAACACTTCTGAGACATTTGTGTTACAGGTTCAGTGTATCCTCCAGAATTTTCTAAAATTATATGAACATTGATTTCTCAACATGCTGAAGTTAATAAAGAAAAGTTTTGACATGAGAAGAGCAAAATTACAACAACACTATCCCACTTTTTATACATGTCGCACATTTTGTGGATCCTGAGGGTTTATTTTCATGTCGAGAAAATTCCACCACCTCTCCATATGCAGAGCCAGAGGAATTCTGACAGTGCCCACCAAGCATATTTCTTGAAGATACATTTTAGTATTGTTTTCCCATCCATTCATAGGTCTTGCAGGCGATCTCTGTCCTTCAGATTTCTCCACTAATATGCTACCATGTATGCCTTTTTCTTCCCTCACATGTTCCACATGTCCAGCCCATCTCATCCTCCTTGATTTGATCACGTGAGTAATAATTTCTGGGGAGTACAACTCTTGGAACTTTTCATCATGTATTTTTATCCAGTGTCCTGTTATTTCCTTCTTCATAGGTCAAAATATATTTTTCAGCATCCTGTTCTGTAACACCCTTAGCTCAGTATGAGAAATACAGTTTCACACCCATATAAACAACAGACAAAATCACAGTTATGTGTTTTTCATTCTTCTTGTTTTTGGGTACCAAACAAGAAGGAAGACAAAAAATTTTTATGCAATAAAAATTTGAAATTTTGCAAACTGATTTGTTATCATCACCTCACCATAAAATCCTTACTAGCTATTTAAGTTAAGTACCAGTAATAGAATCTCATGTACTAGATCGAAATTGAACCCAGGTCTCTGCAGTGAGAGACCAGTGAGTAACCACATGAGGCATGGCACAACTGGCAGATACCATGTAGAAGGGTATGTAGTTACAGACTTGAAGACAGTTGCTTCTTTCGTCAGCAGAGTCTTATGAGGCAAACAGACTGCTCCAGAATAACAGTAATTAATTGCCAGTCTAGATATCAGAATATCTAAATATTGTACTTGAATGTCTGAAGTACCGTGAGTTTGGGAGCAGGACTCTGGTCCTTGGAGGGACTAAGTTGAGCTTACTGTACTATGAAATGTCACACCTGTAGTCTGGCAGAAAGTTAACAGCATTGTCGAGAAATCTTAAATTATCCTATTCACTGTAGACATTCAACTATATATGGTGCGTCTTGTAATTAATGGAAGAGATATTAACTGATAGTTTAATGCATTCATTTGTAAAGTGACAGTATTATGAATCATACCAAAATACTGTATGTTGAGGATACTAGATGACTAGTTTTCCGCAGATGAAATTATCATGTCAGCTATGGAACAATTCATTAATAATGAAACCTGAATGCATTTTGCCAGTTGGCAACTGATCTGGTATGTTACAGCCCCCACTTTGCTGCTTTTCTATACAGATGTAGAAGGCATGTACACTTTTCATTTAATATGTCTGTATATTTCAAGTAAATTTCAGGTTTTTCAAAATAGCGGATAATGAAACCTTAACTAATGACACACATAACAAGCGATCTGCCTGTATCAACAAAAACTCTTTTGTGTATAGTTTTCATTCTACAACCATCTGATGTAAGTTATGTTTTTGTCAATTGTATTTGGAGATTTCTTTCCTCGTCACTGTGCTGTGTGATCTTTGTTTTTATTTATTTTCATTTGTGTTTTTTTTCTTGGTTCTTTTTACTATTTGTTCTAGTATGACAAGCAAAGCACTGTGTACAAGGAAACTCTTGGCTACATGAACATCGGATTCACCAGCATGTTTACCGTTGAGTGTATTCTCAAGATTGTCGCGTTCGGAGTGCGGGTAAGGAACACCCTCACCTTACAACAGCAACACCACAACACATTTGTAGCTGTATTAAAGAGATCCAATAATGTGAAATGGGACCTGAATGCAAAAAGATCTTCACTTGATTGATGAATTCTGTGATCTGTTACATGAGTGATCTTCAGGACACATTTCTGTTTACATGAAGGAAGATACTGAATTATGACATGAAAGTTACGATGCAGGGGACTGGAACACACAGCCCACCAATCAGTTTTATAAGGCCCTCATGTTGATTTTATACCAGAATGTGCCTTGGGTTAATGTCAGAAATTTTAATGTACAACGATTTTCCTCATGGGTGGGAAGGTCAAAAAGTTTGCTGTCTCTGGATGGGGATGTTTAACATATGTCAATAGAGGTAAAAGTGTAGTTAAGTTCTAAATTCAGTAATTATAATATTCTTTGATTTTGGTATTAGAAGTATGAAGTTTTCGAATGATATGTTAAATTTTAAAGAAAATATGTACTGTCTTTACTGCATCCAGTGATGTGCAGACTACTTTAAATTTCAAAGTAATCAATTTGTTCCATGTCGTATTTGAGTCTGTGTTGCCAGATATGATGTGTCTTGTACTGCACAGATGTATAAATGCCACAACTTTTATTTAGTAATGATAGGAGAAGTAAGGGCATGATTACTAGAAACATAAACCGATATTATCAATCCACGATATACTTGCAAGTGTGGTTGCATGTATAGGGTCATTATTTTATATGATAGATATCAATTGTCATTTTCTGTGGCCTCAGTTATCACATTCAGGCTGCCCACATGTGAGAGAGTAATGGGAGGAAGTGGCAAACAATACCCTGATAAAATAAGGACCCTGAACTCTGACACTCAGACCTTGATAAATGACATAATATCAAAATATTTTACCACGTAAATTGAGGATAAATGGCATGACCTGAAAACTGTCAGTAACCTTAGACTGTTATCTTTTGGGTTCAGACACTGTGTAGTCTTGCATATACATATTGGTGATTCACAGGATTATGCAGTTTCCATTTGTAGGGATCATAGATTTGGTCCGGTTTTGACTCCGCATATCTTGGTATCAGCATGAGATTTGAGGTTCTCACAGTGGCATTGCTGAGGATTCAAGTCTTCTGAAACGTAATGCTGTGTCATTTGGCAAGTCATTCCTGACATTTTGGAGGGCCATGTCAGGAGTTGCTTATGCATTGACATGTGTTGCATCCTAGAAGACTTGAACTCCTACTTGTGTATGTCTTGGATCTGACCCTGCAAACCTCAAGCAGAGACAGCATGTTGGTGTAAAATATTATCATACAATATCAGAACCCAGAAGACTGTGGTCTGAACAGTCCCTGCTGTCATCACATGAAACTCATAATGAAGTAAGAAAGCTTTTTACATTCATGTGCCTGTTACAGAATGCAGCAAACCAAAATATATGCACCCAGTCCTCGAAGCATCAAATGCTGTTTTCCAAAGCAAATAACTCTACCATTGGAATAAGTGACACAACACTCACATACTGTTTAATCTTTAATGCAAGGTCTTCCTTCCTTCATATGGCAGGAAGTGTTTCAAAAGTAAATGGTCACAATGAGGTTATGTCAGCTCCCATTTTGCCTTGGACATTATGCTGGCTTTTTCAATTTCGTGTCGGGTTAGAGACATAACATAAATTAATAATGTATTTTGTAATTACTGTTATGACACTTAAGGAATTTTAAGTGTGAACTTGAAATTTACTTAACCTTTGTGGTCTTCATACTCATGTAATCTTTAATGTAACATTTATTGAAATGTTTTGATTTTAGTGTAAGTTTGAGCTGAATTAAGTTTGAAGTTGTTGAAAAAGCACAGCTGAAATAAATATAGTTCTCCATATGCTGAATTTCATTCAGCATATGACCATTGAGTCTAACATCACACATTAGATTTAGGTTTATAATTAGCGGTGTGATAGGACTATTGTATGTGATAATGTAGAATACCATACTTACTTCTGCAAGGCTTGTTTAGGTGACAATGATTGATGGATTTTTATGGGCAGAGGAGCATATGTTATTAAAAATAGTCCTGACAACTACTGGGGCAGACATGCCACTGACACATCATATCATGAATCCACTCCACAAAAACTCCTTGGACCGTTTTCTGGAACCACAGCACTGCCACAGCCTTGACGTCTCCAACTAACCCAATACTACAGCACTTTCTCAAGGGTCTGAAGACTTGGCAGTCCTGAAGTTAGAGGTTTAGGTTGTGCAGGGGTAGTTCAGCACTTTCCAACACATGAAAGCATTCGCAAGAGTTCTGAAACTCACTGGTAGGACAGAGAATGCCAAGAAGTACAGTTCTCTGCCAATTGATGCTGTAGTAACGCTGTCTTTTAAGCCAGCCTTAGGAGATTTTCAGTCATAATCCTTTGTGTTCCTTCTCAACAAGTGTTTGTTGTTTTGCATATTACATGCAGTCCTTGAGTTTCTGGTGACCAGTTTGAAGGAACACAACATTTGCATTCACTTTAGCCTCAGCCTAGGGGCAACTGCATGGGAAATGCATGAAATGCTCAAAACAGCTTTCAGTAATAATGTCTTTGGGAGAACACAGGTGTTTGAGTGGTTCTTGTGATACAAGAATGGAGAAACTTAAGTTGAAAATTGTGAGCATTCATGTCATCCCTTTACAGGTTGAAAATATGGAGAAATTTGTAAAATCCTCAACGAAGTCTGATAAAATATCATTTTTGAGGCTGCTGACAGGTTAAGCCTCTCATTTGGAACTTTCCTGCGTATTTGCAAATTGTAAGGGAGAAATTCAACATGCAGCTTCTTTCTGCAATGTTTGTGCCTTAATTGCTCACCACTGCCTTCTAAAAGCATAGTTGTGGGCCCCCCCACCTTACTTACTTATCAAATTTGGCTTCTTGTGATTTATTCTTGTGTCTGAGAATGAAATCACAGCTATGAGAATGTCGTTTTTAGTATGTCCCTAAATTCAGGAACAGTCACTGACTGTCCTGCACACAGTTGTAAGAAGTCAGTTTTAATGGTGCTTCCAGCAATGGCAAAAACGCTAGAGTTGTAGCATAAACTAGAAAGGGGCCTAATTTGAGGGGGACAACAATGATGATAATGAAAATGAGCATATATTTCATTATCAACTCAGCCCAGGTACTTCCAGATGTGTCCTCATAATACACAGGTCCAGGGCAGTTCAAGTCATGTGGCATTGGGCTTTGACATCCTGCAGGAATGTGCCATTACATGTTCTCATCATGGCAGTTCAGAAGCTGATGGAGAGTACTGTGCATTGATATCTGTGTCAGGGTCTACAGGGTTGTAGATTTTAATAATATGAATATGTCAAAGGCGTGGCATTGCAGTGGTTCTATCAGCAGCCAAGCACATTCTTTTTGGACGGTATCCAGCAGCTGGTGTGTCAGTGGGATGCCTGCCTCATTGTCTGTAGGGACTGTATGTGGCCTCCACTCCTGAGCCCAGAGCAATTTTTGACCAGGTTTTGTTTGTTCAACCCCCCATATATTTGTTAGCTTGAACCTGTGTGTAGGGATGGTAGGCTGTTGAAGTGCAGATGGTAGGAAGTGATGTTGATACGTCAGTCACACTTTAAAGGTAATCTGCATCAAGAATCAATGAACTGGGAAGTTTGTTTAATTACCAGCAGTAATAACTAAGTTAGGAGAAGTTTATATGTCCCTCCTTCCATTTATCCTCCCTGAGTTTCTGTTTGTTGGCTGTGATGTTTGATTCCTGTTTTCCTTCAGCCAGTGAGACAGCATGTAGCATTAGATATTGAGCATGAGAGTGATTGTTGCACCATGACTGTGATGGTGTTGAGTGTTGGACTTGTATGTGCATGATCATTATTACAGTAATGTGACTTTAGCTTGACTTGTTGACAGTTTTGCATGAACAGGCCATTGAATATGATGTGATGCATTTGCGATTGTTGCAACCAGACTATTTCAAGAACATGATGCCATAGTCAATGCTGTACTTAATGTTTTGCCGTGAGGGCTCTGAATCTAGTGGCATGGATGTGCAGCCTTTAATAAAGCATGGATATCAGTTACGTATTTAAATGTGGAACTGCTACTGTGTTATGCCAGTCAAAACATGGGAATCATTGCCAAATGCTGTAATGTGACAATGAATGATACTTGTTGCATTCTTACAGACGTGAAATCTTAGTGGTTTCTTCACATTAATGCATGTAGTGTTGCTCACAAATCAGATGACTGGCTGTTGCATTGAACTGCTTGTTCAGTAGTTATTGTGCTTCCTTGGATAAACAGTCTGTTTATGTGCACATGTATCTTTTTTTTTTAATTATTTTTTGTTGTGTATAAAATTTTAAATATTTTTCTTTACAGGTTGGAATAAAATAACTAGAATGAATTGCATTTAATACGTAAAGTCGGTTTTTTGCTGATCCCATGGCGGCCCAGCCCCTGTAGTGTTCAGTTGGATTTTGTAGTCATTCAGTAGACAGAGTGTTATTCCACAATGGAGACTGCCCACCTATCCATGGGAATGTTTCATTGTAATGTAATGATATTTGGTTTGATTTATGGAACTTGTTTAAGTTGGTTTTTTAGGTTCCTGTTAGTTGGCTGTGCCGTGCGGCTACATTTGCAGACAGACAGTGACCTGGACCAGTGTGAATGTAGCCTTCACTTTCATTGCCTGCTTTGTAGTTTACTGAACCTATTCTTATTTATTATTATTACTATTATTATCACTGTTGTTATTATCATTATGCCAGCTGCCAGAAGTTAGTTTTTCGTAATTTTTTGAAGGGCTTCTTTCATTTTCTTGAAAACTCAATTTCAAAATCCTGCTTCTTTATAGTGTTCAGGAGTCCATGCCTAAAAGATATATCTCTCTATCTTTATATGGGACTCACTCAGTATTCAATTTGCAAGTTTTTGCAGCAAAGATAATTTTAAATGAAATGTTACATGCTGGACATACAAATGTTAAGACACTCTTAACATTTCACTGTGTTTGTTGTGTTCTGAAATGAAGGAGGCCTTCGTTTGCTTCAGAAGAACATATTCCATTTGGGACTGGAATGTCTGTCATATGATTATTATTAATTACACACTACACTGTACAGAATCAGGAGTTGCATTATCAGAAATGTGCCAAATGATTTTTTTCTTGAGAACTGTTTCCACTCACCAATTCAGATTACTTCCCTTACATAGTCAGTTGCTAACAAAGTGGCACGGATGTTGTGTTCAGTCATACTGTAATTCAGCATGAGGGAAATTTCTGTGGCCAGATGTGTTGTACTTTTAAACAGAGAATGAAGCATTGAATGTGACATGTTACATTCAAGATCTTGTAATATAACACATTATAGAACAGATCATTTAGTAAGGTAATTAAGTGGCGAATTCTCCAAATACACAGTAATCATAGAATATTAACTGTAACGTATGGAAAGGCTGGTTACATACCTCAGACATAAGTCAGTATGGAAGAGGAATATGGCTGTCTTTATTTGCATCTTTTGTGATTTCTTTTTCTGCCTGTAATTATATGTCCTGACGGTTATTTCAGATAAATCACAACTATTCATAGTGGTAGAGCATTACTAACAGACATGGTACACATCTTTATTTTGCAGATCTATAATAATGCAAAATTCTGGGTGAGAAATGAAAAGAAAAAAGTCTTTATGCTATCTTTACTGTGTAGACAGGACAGCTACATTGTACAAATATAGACATTATTGGTATCTAATAGGAACTGTACTTCGTGTCTGCGAATAAGTGAAAGAAATATATTGGCCTAGTGTTTTCTAGTACAAGGTTATGTTGAAAGTTGTCATTAAACAGGTGTCCAGTACTTAGAGGCAACTGTTAACAGATGCACAGATGTCTACACATATAAATAAAAATATTCATGTGTTTCTGTTCAGTAATTGTAGTCATTTAGGGCTTGAAAGTCAAGGTATTTTGAGGTAAAAGTCATGATCATGGCCAATACTATGAGCACAGTGGCTGGCACAAGTTGATGTTTTTAAGGTAGCAAAATTTTGTTACATATAAGGCAAAAGAAATGTTAATTTTTTAAGTGTGCTAAAATAGCACAGGGAATTGGTGCATATGACATGGGGTTGAAACTGGAGTTACGTATAATTTGAAGGTACAGTGCTCTCTTTTTAAATTCTGATGCAAAGAGTAAAGGTTAGAAAACGGCTTTCATAGAGTAACCTAAAAGATTGCAGTGGTCACTATATATACCACCAGGTTTAACATTATAAAGTATACATTTTGCCCAAAGAATGCATTTTTGTTTTCTAATGGCGAATATTTTCCTATACAGAATTAACTGATTTGTTTTTTAGGTGCGTTGGGAAAATTGCAAAAAAGCAAGTATTATCTTTGTCATGTCTTTCCATCTGTCTATTTGCCTGGAACAACTCTGCTCCCACTGGACAGATTTTCATTAAATTTGATTTTCAAGTATTTTTCGAAGATCTGTCAAGAAAATTCAAGTTCCATTAAAACTGAACAAGAACAACAGGTACTTTACATGAAGACCAATATACATTTTTTATCATAATCGCTCATTTCTTCTTAGAATGAGAACTTTTCAGACAAAAGTTGCAGAGAAAATAGAAACACATATTTTATATTCAGTATTTTTTTTTTTCCGAAAATCGTACAGTTTATGAAATAAATGGAAAAATATTATAGAGCCAGGCTGACCACAGGTGACAATATGGTGCGTGCACATTTTATGTTGGATACCTAAGGCTACAAACACACACACAGGATATGTAATACTTATTGATTTTCAACTGCCACAATAGTTGCATGAACACACCTCAGTGTTACGTTTATACGTACATTGCCTCTCTTGTTTTTGCTGAGGTGGAGTTTGTTTATTGCATGGTTAAAACTGAATCTTTAAATATAATGCAGCTTAATCTCAGTCTTAAAAAGGTTAGTAAAAAGAATGGCTGTAGAAAATAGTCATTGTGTTATAAGTCAGAATTTAAGACTTCCCTGTCATGCATATAAATTGTGATTTATTGAGAAAAAGAGCAGATCTCATGCTCCTGATTCTGTGCACAACGAAGTACACATACATATCAAGCCGTAGAATTGCTAACTTGTACATGTTCTGTTTGTCTAGTACCACGACGCCCCAGTACTGCTAGCTGATATCCTCCATATCATGAACTCGCTGTTCACCCTGTTCTTCCTCATAGAATGCCTGTTGAAACTGATCGCGTATGGATGCAAGGTGAAGCCCGTTAATAGAGTATAAACCTACAACACACTCTCAACTTTGCTTATGTACCAAACTAGGAGGTGGCCTGGTAGATATGCAGTTCTGACACTCTTATATGTGAATTAGAAATAATTTGTTTGTTGATTGGTTTCATTCCAGAATTTTAAATTATATGGATATAATGTTCTTACTAGATATCAGATGTGCATAGTTGTATGTTGTAGTAAGCTGGACCACTCAGATACTGGATGGTACCTGACTTTTCTATGCATTCCTGTTATAAAGTATTGTAAATGTGAAAAGGAAGTTTCCTCATGAATATGTTGTAACTACAGTTTAAAGTGTAGGTTATAATTTTGGGAACTGACAGTATATGTAGCTAGAAGATCTTCCTCTGAATTATCACTTGGATATACTTTAGAGTATAGAATTTTGGCACTGCTGCCCACAACCAGTATTCTGCCTGATAAATGTGTGATTTAGAGCAACATATACTGCTTCCTGTTAATTATTTTGACTGTCTTTTTACCACTTTTTAGTCTATGTAATTGTTATATACAATAACATGGAGGCCTGTACAGTTGAATCAAAAAATGAAATGCAAACCAGAAGTTATGAAATGATTCCTTAAGTCTCAGGAGATAGGGAGAAGCACATAAATCATACTTTAATATTTAAAACTTCCAGTAATTGAATATTTGTTCCATTTGGATAAAATCAGTTTAGGAGGTATCCACACATGTGTCTTGAGTGATGGTGAGTTTCACAAAAATTGGCACAGTGAAAGCAGTCCTTTAGTTAGGGGTATAAATGAGTTTCTGTTTGTACCTTCAACATTGCTTATCTTGTTCAGGTGAAATATCATATGAGAGCTCTGCGTATAATGCTGTCGAGCATTTTTCAGTTTTCTGAAAATCAGCGAAGTGAAGTCCACACTGTCATTACAGGTATAAATTACTATGTGCACCGTGAAACCATACATTCAGAAAATTAAGAATTTTTTGGTAAAAATCTGTTACCACATACTGGAGTACAGAATTTGCTCTCATGTATATACTCTGTGCACAGAGCTCATAAAATAATGTACTTGCCATCTGTGAGTCCATTAATGTTCTGTATATGCCACTATTTAGTGAGTTTCAGTTAAAATGGATGCAATGAAATTTGGTATTGAATGACTGCACTAGAAGTTCTGTGGCATATTTATCTTTGGCCTATTTTCGTACAGTGAAGCTTTTCTTCACGTGGAGCTAAAGTTCGACTTTATCACTTTTTTCTCAAAATTACTGTATTTTACAGTAACAGAAATGTGATACAAAATACAGACCTTGTGTATTTGAAACAGTTCTAGTAATTATCTGCTTGTCTTGAAATCTGGGAGCCTCAACCTCCTGGAACCTTTAGGGCCAGTCCAGGTCTTTAATGGGATTGCTTTACCTTTTTTATATATATATATATATATATATATATATATATATATATATATATAT
>Ga0268261_10003022_pt1 | contig 12231 bp, 5 predicted proteins | sample TergutNc150P1_FD_190353 | JGI IMG/M metagenome (GOLD analysis project Ga0268261, IMG submission 190353) | Nasutitermes corniger P1 segment gut microbial community from laboratory colony in Florida, USA - Nc150 P1 (SPAdes) (version 2) | ecosystem: Host-associated > Arthropoda: Insects > Digestive... | reverse complement strand
AGCTTGCTGCGTGCGAGAGTGGCAACGGGCGAATTGACTGTGGCCTGGTTGTTCAGAACAGCAACAGGAAAACAGTTGAACACGTGCGGATGGCCAAGACACGGTGTGTTTACGTAGCGAGACTTTACCCTGTGAGAGCCCCGACGTCACAGATTTTACACATGTAAAATCGTGTACAATAACAGACAACCAATTTCTATGCACTGCGTTTTCTTCGACATCTGATTTGTTAGGTTAAGCTGAAAAATGGCGACTGCTGTCCCTGCATAAAATAATGCAGCATTGCTGATCATTCAGAAGTGTTTGGTATTTGTGGATTGCGCTGTGTCTCTGGGCAACTCCCATGTGAATCGTCGGAATATAAGAGCGGAAGAGAATACCTAAACCATTCCTCAAGTTACAAGACCGACCAAAATGCAGCTAGGGGAACTTCTAAAGGTGGTGAATTACAAGAAATTCTCCACCCATCTCTATACATAACGCAAAACTCAACCAGAAAGGCGTCATAAGAGAAATAAAGAAGGTGGAAATTCTGATTTACAGTGCGCTCGAGTGCTGCGTTTCAATTTAAACATTGGATAACAGACTTACACTCTGCGGGATAATCTTGTTGAAGCGGAATATTAACGTGGGGTTTTGTGCACAGAAATTACACGTCATGGAAACTCTCGATCCATAACAAAGAGACTGTCTGAAATTTCTCACAGCAGAGGTACAGTTTGAATCCAAGCCAAAAACATCCAGTTGTTTCCCCAAATATTTCAACTGCTCTCTACCAATGCTCCGTGTTCGTCTGTCATTTCAGGCTGGCCCAAAAACAACCTGTTCTACTGCTGCTGCCTTTAGCAACCAGCAAGCAGAGCGCAACTTGCAAAATATCGTTTCCAGTTTAGTGTAAATTTTTAGAAGAATTTCAATATTAAATTAATTATGCAACGCAACTTGAAAACGTATGTAGAACAGTGTACCCCTGCCATTTTTAAATTCTGGGATTAAATAAAAGTCCTGGTCTGAATCACGCCCCGGCAGTTTTAAAACAAGTGTTTATTGCGTAGGAGTTTGGGTGGACATCAGAAACCGTCTGGAAATAGTGGTGGACATCAGAAACCGTCTGGAAATAGTAGTAAAATAAACAAAAATATGGGCAATATAATTGTGACGTAAAACGGAGGTGCATTTGTGCAACCGCTGTTGCGAGGAATATAAATAAATATTACACAATCTAAATTTGTGTTTGTAGCCTTATGTATCCATCATGCAATGCGCATACACCATATGATCATCTGTGGCCTGCTCCGCTCTAGAATTTTTTTCACCTTATCTCAAGAAAGACAAGATTTTCGAAAAAGAAACTTATTTAACATAAAATATGTTTCGAGGTTCTATACAAATTTTGTCTGAAACATTCTTCATTATTATTAGAACTGAGCGAGATATGACAAAAATATTTGTTGGTCTTCATTTAAAGAACCCGATTTCCTTTTCCGATTTTAATTAAACTTGAATTTTCTCGATGGATTTTCGAAAAATTCTAAAATAAAATAATTATTTAAAATCTGTCCATTGGAAGCCGAGTTGTTCCATGCGGACGGAGAGACGTACAGACATGACGAAGCTAATAGTGGCCTTTGGCAATTTTGTGAAAGGGCTCAAAAATTTATGCCATGCCAGGAACGAAACCCCAGCCTTGCAGCCCGCAGCGTTAAAGGCAGTGAGGAGGTTAGGGTTCCCGCAACTGCGGTCTGTCCGGGGATCAGAACTGCTAATGGCGCACTTCGTCATTTTGCTGTAGGCGTTCTTTACTTCCAAAATGTGACAGGGTTTCACTCTGCATGTCATTACAACGGAATGCCCTCCTCAGCGTTCATAGTCGCCAAACTCACGCTCGATCGATAACACTCTGTAAGGAATACCTGCACCAAATTTAATGAAGGGGCAACAAAGGTTTATTTGCTGATACTAGGTACCTGACAGAGGTACGGACGGACGGACGGAAGTGGTCTGCACGAAGGGCGTTCCTTTCGTTATTTTGTAAAAATCCCCAAATTTGTCAGCAGCCATTAGGCAAAAGTGAACGTTCCCTGTGTCACACTTTACACGAATTATATCACTTTATTGTTTGCAACAGTAAAGCATATTCCAGAAGCAGTTAACAGCAAACAAATTCTGAACATCCTGCAGGCTGTCAGCCATCATCATCATTCGTTTTTCTTCATATTACCCATTGAATGATATTTCTTTCACGAAACGAATCAAAATAATTTGCATAAATTTTTAATAAATTGGTTGCCAAGAAATTTTAACAGGTAAAGCGGCCGGAGCGTGGTGCTTACAACCCACCTACCTCCAGAATAATAGTGTAAAATAAAATAATGCATAATGTATAATTATAATTACATGTAAGTTTGCAGTTGTACAATTCTAGTTTTTACACTTCTTATATTAACATCCTGATGATGGACACTTTACATAGCCGAAACATTTAGCTGCAGTCACGATCGATACAATAAAAGCTGTGCACTGTCGACTGCATTTTCTTTATTATGCATTCCACAGGTACAACGGAAATAACGTAACTTAAACTTATATAATTCCATACCTTAAACTAAATAATTTCATATTTGCAGCAAAAAGACTGTCTTACTGACACACAAATTTGTGTATCCGCACACACACACACACATACACATACACACACACACACACACACAAACACACAATCAATACACACTGTTGCTAAGGTCGTATTTCATTATTCAAAACTCCTGACAGCAATATCTGATGTTCCTGAACTTGCCACAGGTCATATGTGAATACAGTAAAAGTTCCTATCTTATTAGCTATTTAGAAAACTCCATATCGTATAGAGATTTTCAAACAAAAAACACAGATTTCACACAGCAGGTCAGTGTTATAAATTGTTTGAAATTAAAATTTAATTGTGAATCTTCTAAGACTATCATATTAAACCTTAAATAAATCTTCAGAATACTTTAATATTTTGTACAGTTTACATAGGACTAATCATCATGTGTGTACCTCAGGTTTCGTGTTTGTATTTGTTGTAATACGAAAAACATTATCTTAAAATAAACTAACGAGGAAACCTACTGAACCCATAATTAACATCAGGTCTACGTATGATTTGTCGCGTAAAAAAATTTCGAAAAAATAAAAAAACAGATGTACTGCAAACAGTAGTATTCGTAAGATACAACCAGTGTTACAATTTTTATGCTTAAGTCTACCAAAAGAATGGCCATCAGAAAATGTTTCACTATTACTAACAAATTAATAATACATACGTATGAATTTCAACAGTACGCTTTAATAATTGATTTCAATGAAAGAACAAAAAGTAACTTAAAATAAAAGATTATTTTATTTGTAACTTAATACCCTACAGAATAGGAGGAATTTAATTTTTCAAAATTTGGTAATTTATTTGAATTATTTGTATATTAAACTTAATAGACCACATCCTGGTGTGTTGTGGCTCAATCGAAAACAAATTTCAATTTTAAAATAACTTACATTCTCAATCAGACACTTCTGATCGAGAATAGAAATTGTTTTCAAAACAAATTACATTCTGGTTTAGATGTACATCGTTGAGAATGTACGTTGTTTTCGACAGAATGATTATTAATTTTTGTTGTTTATTCCGATTTACGTTTACGTAAACAAGCAAGAAAAATACAACGAACGCTTGGAATTTTGATTGTTTCCCGTCCATAATATATAAACTAGAGTTTCGACAGGCATTTCGTCTAACACTAAGACGTTATTTACATCATGAGAGAGGGTTTCAGTTGTGTGATTGTGGCAATAATTTTAATTTATTTCGAGACTTCCCAATGGTATCATAGTCTTTACTTCTCATATGAGAATAAATATTTTCCACAAAGATTTTCATTGGGAATAAATAAAATTATATGAAACAGTTTTACTCTAGGTCAGTTGAATGCAGTGAATAGGCATCATTTTCATATCATGTATTGAAAATTTCATATTTTCAAAAAATTACATACTACATTCACATTGTTACGTTTTTCCATGTACATATAACTTTTCGGGAATTAGAAGTGCTAAATTTAAAACACAGTGGAAATAGTACTTACATAAAAAAAAACATTAATTACACGCAGCTCAAAATAATATTTTCCTTTGCAAAGATAATATATTTTTCAATAATAGAGGATCAAACGCCCCAGAAGGCAGTAATGTTAATAACTAAATGAAAACCTAAAATCTCAAAAGAATTTACCATTGCTTTCAGGAGATATAAAGGCAGGCTTTTAAGTCACATTACGGTTTATGTGTAGAGGGTTTGTATACTTACTTACTTACTCCATGGAGCAGAGTCCTTCTTGAGAAGCTAACCAGTAAACTTTGCAGCTAGTCAAGCAATTCCCCGCATTTATGGGACCCGAAAGTCCCTCACCGTACCCACAAGTGCCCGCCACCTGTCCCTATCCTGAGCCAACTCCATCCAGTTCCCCCGACCCACTCCAACTTCCTGAATATCCATCTTAATATTATCCTCCCATCTACGTCTTGGTCTCCCCAATGGCCTCTTTCCCTCAGGCTTCCCCACCAACACCCTGTGCACACCTCTATCCTCCCCCATACGTGCCACATGCCCTGCCCATCTCATTCGTCTCGATTTTACCACCCGCCTACCTGTACTTTTAAAAACTCGGTATTTTGGGTACACATTGTGTATGTAAGTTTCTGTGACTCTCACAGTATCAACATAAATTACGTCCACAAACAGTACTATCTGATTCGTCTTTGCACTGCAGATGAACTGATTAAATATCATTTAGGTGCTACTGAGGCTTCAAACGGCTACAGATCGAATTAGACAAGCAACCACGAGTAATCCGAGGAGCGAAATAAACACCCCGTAGCTCAATACAGCAGATTCCTTCTCGAGAAATTAATGGTTTCTCCGCCACTACATAAATCCCAGTATGTTATGAATCTACAACAGCCGGCCACTTCTACTTATTCTCGGTCAGATAAGCCAACCCACGACCTCACATCCTACATTTTTTACTATAAATTTCGATATTTATCTCCCTTCTACGCATAGGTCTTCAGTTCAAAGTGATCTCTTTCCTTTATGATTCGCCTCGAAACCCCGAAATAATTTCTCCTGTTCCCCACTCTTGCGATATACCCCACCAGTCTCATTCACCTTGATTTCATCACCCGAATAATATTTGGCGATGGATACACAACAAGAAGCTCCTCATTATACAATCTTCCCCAGTCCCGTCACTTCCTCCCACTGTCACCCAAATACGTTCCTCAGCAATCTGTTCTCGAACATCCCTAGCCGGCCTTCTTCCCTTACTGTGAGAGACCAAGTTTCGCACCCGTATAAAACAGGCACAATTATAGTTCGTATACTTCAGCTTCATATTTTTAGACAGTATGCTGGAAAATACATGATTCGGGAGCAAAAAGTAACAGGCATTCCCTGCATTTACTTTGTTCTTCATTTCTTCATATATGCAAACTTCATTTGTGTATGTCCTTCACCAATATTCGGAACTTGCCACATTTTCACAAGATTTATTAGCTATCCATTCCTCCTTCGTCCTTCACATAGCCTATGAAGTAACAGACGGCTGGAGGGAGTAACGTAATGAAGACGTGCATGATTTTTACCCCTCAGCGAACAAAATTAGTTTGATCAAACCAAAAAAGATGAGGAGAGTAACACCTGACACGCATTGAGAATAGAAGCATTTAGAGTTTTGGTCGTGAAATCTGAGGAAGAGAGGCCATTTGGAAGACCGAGGTGTACACTGCAAGATAATGTCTTTGAGAAATAGGATAGAAGGGCATGTACTGGATTCATGTAGCTTGGGTAAGGAAAATCGGGGAAGTTTAAAACACGGCAATTAACTATACCGTTGTATTATTTTTTTTATTATTCCCCAGCGTCTGAATTTTATGTTCCGACGTTTCGGAAGACTCTTCATAGGAGGTAAAAGCAGGAAGAATAACCGGGATGAGATTGCTGAGGTATTTATACGGGAAACGTTTGGTTCAAAAATAGCCTGCGGCAATCGGAAGGAGGGATGACGGGGAGGGGGCGTGTCCGAGTAGAGAAACAGGTTGTGCAGGGCAAAGACCCCAAGTGGAGGCCTTTAGTAAATATGCGAGGGAGAAAAGGCACTGTGTCGGAGAAAGAAAGGAGAGCCACGGGATGGTAGAGATCAAACTATTATGTTTCAGGAGGCTGTCTCCTTTCTTTAAGCATCTGCAGAAGTTGTTTCCAGGATTTGCTGAGGGCCAGGCCATCTTCTCTGTTCATCTTATATGGATCCATTTCCAGTTCAATGGCTTCCCTGTGGATTCGGTCCATGTATCCGGTTTTTTGCAGAAAGATGTTTTGTATCCTGTAGTTTAATAATATGGTCCTGGTTGATGCTGTGTTCCGCTTGTTTGTAGATTCCATGAGCGGGTTCCGCCTGAAGCTAGACATTCTGTACAATCTACTGCGTGACAATTAGGCTGCATATGACGAAAAGGCCATCAGGATCAGCAAAGGCTCTTCGCAATCATCGGTATTAAAGAACTGGCTACATGTCATGCTGACAGCTGCGGCTTCCACAAAGCCATACTGTGGCAGGACGCACGTTATCGTAAGAGGTGCGGCGCCCACACAGCGACGCCGTAGCAGCACATGTCACACTAGCAGCTGCGGCGTCCACACAGCGACGTCGTGGCAGGACAAGCCACAACAGCGGCTGACGCGTACACACAGCCGCACTTTGGCAAAATGCACGTCTAAAATGACCCGTTATGTGTAACTGACTCGCTGCATAACACAACGCTGCTGAGGTGCTAATCGTCATCACTAAATAGCTCCGCCACTTGAAATCTCCTGTGACATTACCCATACAACAATACCTTGGTTCGGACAATATTTGAACCCAAGAAACACTGATGTAACAGGATGACAGGAAAACTGCATAAAGAGAAGTTTAATAATTTCTTCTATTCACCAAATACTGTTAGAAAGACGGAATCAAGGAAAATAAGATGGCTGTGGAAAGAAAATAAAGTCGATCTCATAGAACTAGGGTGAGAGGATGTAGACTGGATTCATATAGTTCACAATATGGACCTGCCTTCCTATCGCCATGAAACACCGCTGTAACTACACAGACCGCAAGAAAAAATAAAACAAAAACAAAAAACAAAATACAGGCCATATTTCTAGACTTCCTGGTTCACCGCCAGGCAACAGGTGTGGAAAGGCTTGTCTGTACACCTGCTGGCCGTAACTGACCGATAGTCTACACACCATCTAGCCGCAACGGACAACCTACACAACTACTGGCCGTAACTAACTCATAGTTCGTTACACTTTTGCAGCTTAACGGCCTCCATCAAGTTCAAACAAGGTACATAGGCCGCCATGGCGACAGTAATGATCGCCAACGCATATCCATACAAACATCACACAGAAAATGCATTCACTCTATCAATGAATTAAAGCACACCACGCTCACAACACGCCTTTGACCAAAAGTGGACGCTGTGAGGAAACACACAGACCGGATAAATCTCGGAAGTTGAGTGCAGAGCGAGTATTGATTTCGTTAGGACATCGCATCAGGGGTGCCACGGGTCGCAAGTGAACTTACGTTGACAAGTTACGACCGACTGTAAAATGACGTTTTGCTTAGGAATAGAATCGTGTACTCCACTGGAATACACAATTTAAAATTGCGCCGTTCGCTTCCTAGCGTACGTCATCGACCAACATGTTCATTAACTGCAAGTGAAGAGGAATTAAAACATCATAGCTGATCACAATACACAAAAACAGTTCCTTCCACGTTGAGTTAAATAGTCGCCAAATAAAAAAAATGTTCACTTAAAGAATGTACATAATAATGCAGTCTATCTATATCACGTCTGCGTTTAATATCACTTGCCAGTATTCTTTACAATGGTCCTTTCTCAGAAACTCAAGTCTAAGTTGGGCTTCACGACTGGCAAGCCAGCCAATAAGCTATGCTCAAATCCCCAGTCATAAGTTTCACCGAGATCGATGGAGATTAAACAAGGCGACGTGCACAGCAACAAGAGTCTTCATCGTACGCTCCCTTCTTACAAAAACTACACATCCATGGTCAAATTATTTCTACTAGTTCGTGACTCGGCTATTCACAGGAGTCAGCTTCTCTGAAATAATGGTTGTAGAACAAAAGGTGCATAAAACAGAGACGTTAAGATTCACAGGTGTCAATTTTTTGAACGGGAAAACGGTTTCTGATCTAATTGGGGTTTGATGCATGTAATGCGACGGGTTTCATAATAATATATCTGTACCTGTATAACGAATAAGAAGGCAATCAGATGCAAAAAAAAAGTTAAAAACGCCTGTTCGCAGCTGCTCTCCATAAATGCAGCATGAAGATGATATATCCCTTTGAATACTAGAGACTCATTGCCCCTTGAAACACGGCTCCCCACCTCATTGTACTGACTCGACACAAGGGCCGCTACAGTGCCCGTATGACAGTAGCGAAATATCCCTCCGAAATATAGGCACACTACGTCACAACAGGCTACTGAGTTCTCAACCGGTCAGTTCCAAGACGAACGGAGAAGTCTTAATTAAAAAAAAATAATAATCAGTACACTCCGTTCAACGCCAGGCATATAAAGTTACAAACTGTTCTGCGGACAGGTTTACTTACTGCCAGCTTGTACAATAAGCTGGGGTTATAATTTAAAGTCGTACCACTCAAGCCCTAAACTATCTGCTTGTTCTTTCCATAAATAATTCCGCGACATGAAGGTCGCACATTTATGACACAGCTATCTCGGCAACTACCGAATGGATTGCAGTGGAACTTTGTATTTTCTGTCTACATTAAAAGCTGTCAAGGTACCCTGTTCTTAGTCTATGTCAGTCCAATATAACCCTACCTTTGAGGCCCAAATCAAATTGCATCGATTTTCTCAGAATATGACTCACAGAACAACAAATCGCCACACAACAAACTTTTGACTTCTCAGTAGGATCTGTTTTATATGAAATAAGTTTTGATATACGTAGTGAATATTTAACAAAATAATAAATAAAATATCTGACTATTCAGTACTTCTGTCTGTTGTATTATTAATTTTGCAACAATGAATCTGGATCAGCAACGAACACCACACCAGTGGTGTGTAAAAACAGCTGCAGCATTAAGCGGGACTAAACAAAATCCTCTGTGGCTTGGGTCAAAAATGCGTCCGAAATAGGAAGATATTCCCTCTATATTGCACATGCATGCACACATTATATACGAAACAGCTGATGCACTCAGTACAAGTAGTAAAGCGGTAACCTCGCAAATAGGTTCTCGTCTAACAAACCGCAATGGACCATAGGGACAGTGGTGCCTACAGAGGCCATACGTCAACAGTGTCACTATTTTAAATAAATACAAATGCTAGTGACTTCCCGTCGAGTAGCTAAAGCTTAATATCTAGCGCAATGTCAGACTCGTTCCCTCACTGTCTAACGGAGAGTTTGCGAGTTTATAGGTCAACTGCAGTCACTATACCAATGTCACTGGAGCAGTATATGTTTTGTAAGATACATTACATACGATTCCCATCAGAAATGTAATAAATTCAGAAGAAAGACTCCTAATAAGACTGTTCCAAATAGCAAAACAAGTTACAAATACATGAAAGCTTTGCGTAACAGTTTCCATTTTCGACAATGCAAAACCGCGCAGAACACATGTGTTGACTGAAACAATATTAGACGAAACTGCTCCTAGATTGGAGGAATCCCCAAGCAAATGACTGGCCCAAAAGTGCGTGTCTGCGTCATCAACACACAACTCAACAAAATTACTACGTTTTCCCCTATACAGGTCAACGGTCTCTCACAACCCCATGATACACTGTGAATCAAGACCGACTGTGTGAACTTGAAGCTTTATGAGGCGCATGCTGGAGAAACAGACACAGGCCCACGCTTTTTTCTCCCCTCCCCACCCCCACCTGTGGTTAAGCATGGCTTCATCTTAGTACATAGGTCAAATCTCATAATAAAAGATACTGGTCTGCAGAAAATCTCATGATAATTCGCGGACTACCATTACATGACATTTAGGTCTGTGGTCTGTATGTAATGTGTATGAATGCGACTATGAATACTACGCCAATCGTAAGCACGTTCGCAAAATGTGCGAACGGTACTATTAGCTCGCCGTGTCTATTCTCATGGAACAACTCGTCTTCCACTGGAAAGATATTTGTGACTTTGATACTGGTGACTTTTACTACAATGTGTCGACCAAATTCAAGTTCGTATAAAATCGAGGCAATGGCCTGTTATAACACCTACGTACATTTGATATTTTGCGATTTGCAAAGTAAGTACACGAAATACAGTTGACGACCTCAATACAAAATTGCGCCACAGATGAGATTGGTATGCCGTCAGAAAACTGGGGCAAAAGTACACAGTGATGATGTTTAACCCTTATCGTTCCAACGTCGAGTTCAACTCGACATCGCTTTCCGTTGTACCAGGTCCAATGTTGAGCTCAAATCGACACGTAATTTTACAATGTTTTATGTTGGTTTTCCTAAACTACTGCCATTTAATGGATACCTTTGAACATGGAAAATTAGAAATTTTCCGGAAAATTAATTTGGACCAGACTGTTGGAATTCTCGATAAAATTTGAAATGAAAATCATACTTGATTACAATTACCTAACATGGCGCCACAGATGAACTTTTGTGGTATGACGCAATAGCCCAATAACAGTCGTCGTGTTGTTACGTCATGTTTCCAGACGCTGATGTTCTTCGAGCCATTTATATTATTTATAATTACGGAAAATGTGTGTCATTATAATACTTATTGGTTATATCCGGAAAGAGGAAATTCGGTATGTGAAAAAGTATGAATGTATCTAAAAATTGCGTACAAAATAATGTTTGTGCCTTACCAATTATGAAATATTTCGATGGGATGACATTCGAGGTGACATACGACATTAATTTACCATACGCACAATCGCCATAAACAAAGGCTTAAAAAATATAACAAAAGACCCTAATAATTGTAATAACATTCTGTAACATACCTACATTTTGAACAATAAGAAAAAGTGTGACCCCAGTGGATTAAATAGTACAGCCACCTGAAAAGGTTCAAGGATACAAAGATCCGGACGCGTCTCAAATATACGACATTACCTGTCTTGTTTTCTTCCTGAGACCATAAATTCATATCAATATGTGACACCCATTCTCGCCATTTATTAACACCTGCCCATTACAACAGAATCTATGCCTTGTTTTCAGGAAGTCAGTGCAACAGCTCACACCGCAAATAACCTCATGCGCTGCGTATAGTGTTTTTGATGACAGCATAGCCAACCGTGCATTGTGGCGTCCTCGTACGCGGGTGCAGTTTCTTACTTGTGGGGCATGTTAATAAATTTTACAGTAATAATCCTCGCACTGAAGACAATCTGAAAGAGATTACTCTGACTGTAATATTTTCAGTTTCCCCAGCACAATTTCAACGTGTAATCAACGAAGTGGACGTGTGTGTGTCATCGAAGGAAATGAATTCCAACACCGCCTTTAAACGTGTAAATTGAAATATAAAGTTTTCTTGTGCACGCCATGTAGGTATCCACTCATTTATATATATATATATATATATATATATATACACACACACACACACACACACACACACACACACATGGATGGTCCCAAAAGTAATGAGAATGATTTTTTTTTTTCGCAGCGCAGTAGGGCCAGGAAAGGATAGTGGCGGTCGTGGTAGATGGAGGGGAAACCCAGGTATACAGTTTGACCTTCCCCAGTTGAGTCCGCGCCTTTGTAGCAGTCGGTACGTTAGCAAAGTGCATAGTTGTTTTTGTGTCTTGTCACGGGCGAAAATGCAGAGGAGTGTGGAGCAGCGTTACGCGATCAAGTTCTGCGCGAAACTCGGAGAGTCTGGTTCCGAAACGTTGCAGTTGTTGAGGACAGCTTATGGGGATGCTGTTTTGTCTTCAGCCCAAGTCTTCAGGTGGCACAACGCGTTCAAGGACGGAAGGGAGAGCGTTGAGGACGAACAGCGCGCAGGCCGTCCTTCAACTGCAAGAACTGAGAACAATGTGGCTCGTGTGAAGGTTCTGGATAGGGACCGGCGTTTGCAAGTGCGGT
>Ga0268261_10003021_pt1 | contig 12233 bp, 9 predicted proteins | sample TergutNc150P1_FD_190353 | JGI IMG/M metagenome (GOLD analysis project Ga0268261, IMG submission 190353) | Nasutitermes corniger P1 segment gut microbial community from laboratory colony in Florida, USA - Nc150 P1 (SPAdes) (version 2) | ecosystem: Host-associated > Arthropoda: Insects > Digestive... | reverse complement strand
CAGCTGGCCAGGTTGTATACGTGCCTCGGCAACCTTCGCCACCACCAAACCTACAAAATTTAAAATTGAAAAGCGAGGTTGATCGCAGTAAAACATTTAAATATTGGCGTGTGCCCTTCATAGATGTAAATTAACTGGCAGCTGCTGGATTTTTCTTCACAAACAGAGAGGATGCGGTTCGTTGTGCGTTTTGTGAAGTAGAAGTCGGACAGTGGGTAGAAGGAGATGATGCATTTAAGGAACATCAGCGTTGGAGTCTATCTTGCGCATTTGTTAAAAAGTTGTTTGTAGGAAATATTCCTGCTCCGCCTAAAACATCTCAACAACAGCCTAGCAGTAGTAATGACGTGTGCGGCTCTTATATGGAGTACACATTAAAAACCTCGCGTCCAAAACGTAAGTATACATTTACGTTTATTTATTTATGTCGTCCTATGTATGATTATAACAGTACGTTATTATTTAATGTATTTTACAACTATAAAATTCAGCCAGCACAATAGCATTCTCTGGAATGGTCCTATGTACCCGTATTATTCATCATATCACGCCCGAATGCAGTCTTTTACAAATTGGCCTACCGCTTCTAAACAAAAACCTGAAAATTTAAGTAGCGCTGGTTTCTTTCATACAGGTAAGCTACATTATAAATAAAAGACGGTTTATTACAAATAACTCTTATTTTTCTCCACAACCTACTAATGTAAACGGTTTTGTTACAGGTAAACTTAATTTTGCTACGTGCTTTCATTATGGAATCACTCTACAGGACTGGAATAAAACGGAATGCTTCTGGGAAAAACATTCAAAATGGAGTCCTGTGTGCATTTTCGTCATTATCGTTAAAGGAATACAATTTGTTTTAGATCACGCTAAAACTACAGGTGCTATGTGTGAGTGCTTGGTTCGTAAAGTAATGTAGCCCGTCAGTCTCTGTGTGTGTATGCACATTATAACATGATTACCATCGGGGTCCACATACACGGTCTACCAGCAACAATCCTCAGTGCGCTCGGTGAAAGTGTGCATGTTCTACCCTGTCAGCTCTCACAGTTTACCAACAATTCTAGACGTGTTTAGTACTGTCCAGTGTAACGCATAATGGATTTTCTAGATTTCACCGATGTTTCATTTCTACCAAACTTAAGCATTGGGAGGTCGTGTGAAGACTTAAATACTACTGTGGGACAAGGTATTTGGAATGATACATTTCAAGTTCAAAATACAAAGTGGTTGTTGCTGGTGAATGATATTGTTACGACCATGAACAGTAATAATGTACTATGTGCTTCATTTGGACTATTTCCAAGTTATGTAGCTGGAATCCTCAACTCAGTAAAGGGAATCAATTTCTATGCTCTTTGTAATAAAAGAAGATTAAGATGTGCTAGCTACCTTGAAAAATGTATTGCTGGGACAGAGTGCACTTTTAAGTTACGAATAAATAACTATTTTGTGTTAACATCTGGTAAAGAAGAAGTTGTTATATGGTTTCAATCAAGATTGTTTGGTGGAAAGCTCCCGTTCGAACAATATTTGCCCAAAGTGTGTTAAAAAAACAGTTTTCGTCTCTGGCTTACGGTGTTACGTGTATCAATAAAGGTTTAACGTATATCACAAACGACACGTTAACATCAAGACATGAGTGCGTATTTCATATGTGTGCTTTTGATTGAAATGCACCTAGGCGCTTAGCAAACTGCAAAGCGGACATCAGTTTCTGTGACAAAAATCCTCCAATAGACATATTTCCTGCCGGAGTACTGTTTTGTACTAAACGTTCTCATAATCGGTCTAAAAACAATCAGTGCCAATGTAAATTATGTGTTAAAACCGGTCCTGCAAGTTTAAAATCGTTCTTAGTTAATAAGTTGTGGAGTTTACCAAGCAAGTATCATAAGCAAAAACTGTAAGTGCGGAAAACCAATTATGTGTACAAGAAACACTGCATCAACTTCGTCTGTGTAAGTAAACAAGCAAAAATAAATTTGAAGTGTAGATATTTGTAAAATTGTCTTTATTTACCCTAATTGCCTGGGATAGGTTCCTTAAAAAGAGATGGTTAAAGCCGCAGGATTCGAACCTAAAATCTTTCAATTATGAGTCTAATATCTTACCGCTCTAGACAATCCTTTCGAGTGTCGTATAACGTTGTAGGTATATTATAACAAGGTGGTCTTATTTAAATAATTTATGTGTTTAAGTTAAGTTTAAATAGTGCGCTAGCCCGCCATATTGTGATAAGTTTAAAATTCAAAATGGCGGTTTGTTTACATCAAACCAATAATAATAACAAGTTAGGTTTAAAATTACCGCTCTAGCCGCCATATTTAAAAATGGCCGTCTTATTCAAATAGTAAATGTTTAAGTTTAGGTTAGCATTAATTAAAATTACCGCGCGTGTCCGCCATATTGTAATATGGCTACCTTATTATAAGTTAAAAGTTAGGTTTAAAATTGCCACGCAAGTCGCCATGTTGTAAAATAGTCTTATTCACATAATATGTTAAATTTAAAATTACCGCGCGTGTCCGCCATATTGCCGTAAATTCAAAATGGCGCCTTTGTTTACATCAAACCAATAATAAATATTCAAATAATAACAAATTTCGTTAAAAATTACAGCGCATATCCGTCTTATTGCCACAAATTCAAAATAGCGCCTTTGTTTACCATAACAAGTTAAGTACGTTGTCTCATTGTCTGCCTAATTGTTTACATAACATAGCCTGGGGCTATTTACATCACGTGACCATAACAAGTTAAGTACGGCTTCTCACTGTCTGCCTCATTGTTTACATAACATAACCTGGGCTATTTACATCACGTGACCATAACAAGTTAAGTAGGGCGTCACACTGTCTATCTCACTGTTTACATAACATAGCCTAGGACTGTTTACACCACGTGCCAATAACAAGTTAAAGTTAGGTTTACAGGGAAGGTCATTCACCCCTCCACCATCTTTGTTGACATAACATAGCCTTGGGCTGTTTACATCACGTGACAATAACAAAAGCTTCAAAATAATAACAAATCACTGTTAGGTTAAGTACGGCGTCACACTGTCTGCCTCATTGTTTACATAACATATCCTAGGGCTATTTACATCACATGACAATAACAAGTAAAAGTTAGGTTTACAGGGGAGGTCATACACCTCTCCGCCTTCTTTTGTTTACATAACATAGCCTAGGGCTATTTACATCACATGAAAATAACAAGTCAAGGTTAGGTTTACAGGGAAGTTCATTCACCCCTCCGCCATCATTTGTTTACATAACATAGCCTAGTGCTGTTTACACCACGTGACAATAACAAGTTAAAGTTAGGTTTACAGGGGAGGTTATTCACCCCGCAGTCATCTTTTGTTTACATAACATATCCTAGGGCTTTTTACATCACCTGGCAATAACAAGTCACCGTTAGGTTTACAGGAAAGTTCATTCACCCCGCCGTCATCTTTGTAGACATAACATAGCCTAAATGCCTAAAAAGGGTTGGGAGGGTTAGGTTTGTAAATAATAACAAGTTAAAGTGAGGTTAAGCCCATGGAGCCATACTCTCTGGGGGTAATGTTTGTCGCCTGAGGGCTAGGGGAGGGAGGGGAAGGTTAGATTTGTTTACGTGTGACGTCACTAGAAGGAGCTCAAGGTTAGGTTACAGACGTCATTGACCCTTCCCAAGTGACACCCTTACTACTTACATACTGATGTTGCAGAGTAACCTGCTTGACTGATCTGCAGTAACAGTAGTAAGCCTCGTTCTTCTGCCTGATCACTCGGGTAGCAAATTGATCTTAAGCATTTGTAACCAATTTATTGCTATACCTTTCTGTCACAACACAACACAACACAACACAACACAACACAACACAACACTGTGCTGTAAAATCGCTATCAAACTGCTGTCACAGCAGTGTTCGTTGTGACCGCTGTGTGAACCGAAGATCTGTCATACCGACTGTCTGTTCTGTTGCACCATTTATGAATCGACCTGAAGTACAGTCCTGTAGTCATTCACATGACATATGCAACAAAAGGAAAATTTTCAGCCCATAAACTGACAGTAACTTTGCTACAAGGCCAACTGGCGGTGAAGTTGTGTATATCACTCCGGTGTTGTAATTTACTGTAAATATTTTCTATCATCTAAAACTAAATGTCCCGCAAACAGTCCTGCAATAAACAATCACTCACAATCAGTGCAGCTAATGCGATTATAAACACACAAAAAAATACAAAACTTCCCTTTTTTGTAATTTTGTACCCTTCCCTAAATTTATGCACAAATAAATCAAGAAAGGCAAGCTGTATGGAATATCTAGCGTTGTGAGAAAAATACAGTGTCCCATTGCCTACCAAACCCGGCATTTCTTTAATAATTCTAAAACCAATGAAGATATTGCAACGATATTCATACAGGAGTACGTTCTTTGTGTGGGAAATGTGACGACATCATAACATGTACTGGAAATGGCCACCATTTGTGTCCAGACAGGATTATACCCGGCGCGCCATATTTTGGAAATTCTTTGCCAGTACGTCCTTTGTCACTGCCTGAATTTCTTCGGGGATATTTGCTTTCAAGGCGTCTGTGGTTTGTAGTTTGTTTTGGTAATTTGTCCCTTTCAGATATCCCCATAAGAAATAATCAGGAGGCGTCAGATCGGGCGAGCGCGGTGGCCAAAATCTCTTCGAAATGACGCGTTAGCCGAAAAAGGACTGAATTTCGGCCATGCTGGTGTGTGAAGTGTGGGATGTCGTTGTAAATCAACTGGACGGTGAGGAGCTCTCAATTGGATATTTCCAGCAGGATGGAGCGACATCCCACACTTCACACGCTAGCATGGCCGAAATTCAGTCCTTTTTCGGCGACCACATTATTTCGAAGGGAGTTTTGCTACCGCGCTCGCCTAATCTGACGCCTCCTGATTATTTCTTATGGGGATATCTGAAAGGGAGAGTTTACCGAAACAAACCACGAACCATAGACGCCTTGAAAGCAAATGTCACCGAAGAAATTCAGGCAGTGACAGCGGACGTACTGGCAAGGAATTTCCAAAATATAGCGCGCCGGGTTCAATCCTGTCTGGACGCAAATGGTGGCCACTTCCAGCACATGCTATGATGTCACATTTCCCAAACAAAGAACGTCCTCCTGTTCAAATATCATGCAATATCTTCAATGGTTTTAGTATTATTAAAGAAATGCCGGGTTTGGTAGGTAGTGGGACACCTGTATTTTCCTCACAACGCTAGATACAGTCTGTATTCATTACCAGAAAGCAATAGGCAGCGTTCCACATAGCTTAGTATAAAGTCAATAGAGTTGGTAGGAGTGAACAGTAAATTTGTTAGATTTTGTAAATTATCAATAGGGGAATTGAACACAAGTCTACATTTAAAACAAAGCACAAAGCAATGCAGTCGCAACCCATCCAAATAAGATGAGGAATATTCCAGGGGGACTCCCTTTCGCCATTACTCTTCTGTAGAAACTTTGGTGCACTAACACGAGCTGAACAGAACTTATTGTGGGTATCAAGTAGATAAAACTGAGAGGAAAATGATTCACTTGTATATGAATGAGTTGAAAATGCGGGTTAGATATGAAGACGAACTTGAAAATGAAATAAAAACATGTGAAATTAATTGGCAAAGTATTTAATTTTGAATCTTGTATGAAAAAATTGTGGAAAAAGTTTTTTAATGTAGCATATTCAACAACTGTATATCAACTGTTGATTTAATGCAGTAGTGAGATAAAACTTGATATATTTAGACACTAACAATAAATGGCCCGAGCTATGAAGTAAATTCAGTGGCAGAGAGAAATAGAATTTAGTTAAAAATAACGCTTATTTCATTATATGAACAATGTATTTGCTGCTGACTGGAGCCCAGTTGGCTCAGTCAGTATAGTGGTAAGGCAACAGGCAAGAAAACGGAGGGAACTAAGATCGATAACTTGCAATAGCAAGAGAAATGTATCTTGTCGTAAGCTTGCAAATCGGAACAGGAGCCGACAGAGCCTTCTTTCCAATAAGACAGGCAGATAAATGGGCAGGGGTGTGACGCTCACCACCATCAATTATATTGCCAACCGGAAGGGTGGGACAGATGTACAGACTTTCCTGTATGTACATATTTGTATATAGTAGAATACGTACTTTGACCTGCTGCTAGTAAGGGAGATGTCAGATACAGCAGTAAATTAAAATAGCAGCATTTTGTGTGAGTCATGATTGACTTTCAAATAACGTTACACTGTGCAGTGTCATTGTGTTGAAACATAGCTGTAATGATTATCAAAATGATGGACAGCACTGAGTAGAGATAAGCAGCTTATAGTGACATGTTTACAGCTTAAATAGAGCTTACAGTCTTCAGATAGGCTATCATTAAAAAAACTTCAAAGGCAACTGTTGTGTAATGTTTACAGAATATCACGTAATTCAATTTCTCCTGCACTGTCTTTTTAAAAATTAAAGTACGTTCTTCACAAAAAGCAGTCTGTACGGTAAGCTTTGGTACTGAACAGTATCACAGTACAAACTGTTTATAATCCAGTCTACAATTAACAACTCCCATTATCACCATAACACACACCACAATTCATTACTGCCATAACTAACTGCATTCACTGTGCAGTCTTAGAAAAGCCACTAATGACACTGCCTGCTGTTACGGAACTCAGAAGTTTGTTTGTGTAAAAGAACCAAACAGCTTCGTCAAAAACAAATGTATTTGTCATATATCCACTTTAATATTATTATCCCAAATATTTCTAAATATTTCTATTGCAGTTTTCTACACTAAATGCCTTACACCATACACCATTTTTAATCTCAGTTCTCTCCTATCTCTATGCTGCTGTCCTACGGTTTTGGTACCATAAAATGATCACATTATAGCAAGGTTTTGTCTACAGAGGGAGCCGAATGCACTGTGCAGCTGAGGTATAAGTGTGCGACACTGTGCTGACAGTGGGGAAGTCACACACATGATAAACTATAGGTGACAGACGTGACTACAGTCACGCTGTACCAACACCTACCATCTCCGTATTAAATACCAGAAGAGTTGTACATTTATTCACTGGCAATTTCACTCTAACAAATATCCTAATACCGACAGTTGGACAGTAAATTTCCCTCACACTGAATTTCACATTTCAAGACCCATAATTTTAATTGAATTCCCTCAAGTAAGTAAGGCTTTCGTTGCAACTGTTTGCCAAATTCGCTCATCCACCATATTGTTGTTACTAAGAGTAGGAAGATAAACCTTAAGTTGCCGTTAAAAGTATGACGTCATACATCCTGTCAATCGTTTAGCTGGTTCAACATATGAAACCAACAGACACACACAGACAGAACGGTAAAATGGGCAGGAAAATGATTGGCTTTCTGGGATGGAAAGCAGTATAAAATACAGACTTATGACATCGCCATGTTTTTCGTGTGTCCTTGTGTGTCTGTCTGCAGCGTTTACATTTTTTAACCTTGTGACCACTTGTTACAAATCTAGTGTGAACATTATGATGACCTAGCAGGGCATTACGACGCCTGAGGCTGTAATTCCATACACTTTGTAATAAAAAAGTGGAGGACACGCGAACTTCTGAGGTGTGAGCGATACGTCTTGCAGAACATATGGTGTGTGTTACGAGATCGTGGAGAAATGAAAAATATATTACGTATATATAGTTATAGATTGTACAATATTAAGATGGCGACAATAGAAATGTTTGGTTAGGTTTACGTGTCTGATGACACAGGGCCAGTGGACATAAGCATGTGAAATTACATAAGGAAGTAAATTATATACATGCCTACACATTACAAGCTAAATAATGTTTATAAATTATGTACATGTGATTATGTAAATATGTGCGGTACAGCTGACAGTTTGGTGTTGATACAATCTGTAGCGATGCAAATGGTTCTGTACATAATGAGAGTGCAAGAGTTCAATTGAGTTCAGCTGTTTACTGTTTGTATGTGCTGACAGAACAGCACAGGACAGGAGGAATATCAAATACAGCAACAGACTGAAACACACAGACAACAGGTAATAAAAAATCACACATTAAAAAGAACAGCACAAACGATATTATAACTGTGAAAGGGAAATTTGTTTAACGATCATTTTCCTTAATACATACAGAGTGCTGTTCTGTTCAATTGAATTTATGGAAGAAAAGGACATCTGGTGAGTAAACAGTCGAATAAATAATACAAAATTACAAATATAAGGAGAAATTATTTAACCGAGTAATTAAAATAATTCAAGTTCAATTCCATTCAATTGAGTTGAGTTTCATTTACGTGCTGAAACATCAGCGGTTTGGCAAATGAAAGGAAAATCAAGAAACGATCAAAATACAAATAAAAGTAGTAAGGGTGTGGGTTTGGGACGGAAGTGATGTCACACGTAAACAAACCTAACCTTGAGCTCCATTTCGCATGGACCGGAAGTGACGTCACACGTAAACATACCTAACCTTCCCCTCCCTCCCCTAGCCCTCAGGCGACAAACATTACCCCCCAGACACTACGGCGCCAGATCTTAAACTAACTTTAACTTGTTATTATTTACAAACCTAACCTTCCCCACCCTTCTTTAGGCCTTTAGGCAATACGATGTCAACAAAGATGGCGGAGGTGTGAATGACCTTTCTTGTAAACCTATCTTTGAACTTGTTATCATTTTGAAACTTTTGTCATTGTCACGTGATGTAAACAGCCCCAGGCTATGTTATGTCAACAAAGATGGCGGAGCGGTGAATGACCTTTCCTGTAAACCTAACTCTGACTTATTATTTTGAACCTTTTGTTATTGTCACGTGGTGTAAACAGCCCGAGGGTATGTTATGTAAACAATGAGGTAGACAGTGTGACGCCGTGCTTAACCTATCTTCGACTTGTTATTATTTTGAAACGTTATTGTCACGTGATGTAAACAGCCTTAGGCGATGTTATGTAAACAATGAGGAAGACAGTGTGACGCCGTACTTAACCTAACTATAACTTGTAATTATTTTGAAGCCTTGTTATGGTTGCTGGATGTAAACAAAAGATGGTGGAGGGGTTAATGACCTTTGTGCGTAACTTAACTTGAACTTGTTATGGTAAACAAAGCGCCATTTTGATTTTTAGAAAACTTGCAGTAACTGCGTGACAATTTTAAACCTAACATTGACCTTGTTATGGTCATTTTAAACCTAACTGTTACATTAGAATCAATTACGTTCTGACTGGATGACTTGGTATAAGTTGGTGTCTGAACACCGTGAGGAAAGTATTGCAAATAAAGTCGAAACATGTAAGTTTGTTAGGTTGGGTTACGTTGTGATTGGATTGCGGTTAAGTTGGTGTCTGATACAGTAAGACAGTAACTGCGAAATAATGTCGAGACAGGGTAGATTATGTTAGGTTGGAACCGCTTCTTAGAGCAGACGTATTTAACCGAATTGTTCTGTCCTCGTTTACCGACAGCTTCGGCCATACTTGTGGTAGCCGATAAATCGGCATACAACTTAAAGATAAACTACCCTGTCGGTTACATCATAAATATCGGAATGTATTTTGTTGGTTATTTATATATTGTGTCCGAAAGGTTGTACGTATTAAAGCACATAACGCTGTCTCACCCGCCTGTTGATAAGTTACGTATTACATACATTGATGATGCATAAATTCTTATTTATTTACATAAAATACATTTATTAAAATCCTCTATATGTTTCGCGCATCATACTGCTCGTCCTCAGGAGGTCAACGTCGTAATTGTATATATGCAACCTCTGGTATCGCCACTCTCTGCAGGTCCTTCGTGGTTAAATGCTTTGTATTTAATATTCGTGTAGTAATTTTCTCCGCTTAGATATTTTTGTACACTGCAGCCTATAAGCGACATTCATCTCGATGTATAAGCTATGTTTACATTAGTGGTGCATTCCTAACAGACTGTCTACCTAAATACAAATTTTTCTAGCTTGTAAGATCTAATAATAACGCTTTCCGGCTGCGGGTACGAGAATTCCTTATCGTCCTTACAGCCTTTTGCCTAAAACGGTATTACTCACACCATCGTGTCGCGTTTAATCGCATCTCATAAGCTAGGCTAGTTTTTAATGTAGTAATAATTAGAGTCAAAATCCTGTACCCTATAAAATGAAAGACTCCTGGTCCGTAGCGTATTCGTCATGTGTTGTATGCGATTAGGATAAATATACTTACTTTACAGTACTGTGCTCGTAACCTTTACGTAACATGTTAATAATTTATGCACTGCCCAACCACGAACACAGCACGACTGTCATAACGATACAAAGGTAAAACCAGAGCTGTCCCTACAGTCATTGAGCTCCTGATGATGGGCGGGAAAACGACCTAAAACATGTTAAGCTGTAAACTATTTTCAGTATTACTTGCCCGTAACTAATTGTAAGCTGTCTGAAAGAACCCTGCATTTAATCACGTTCTAGGTTCATTGTTTAAAATCGTAAGCCTAGTATTTTTAATTTTATTTTAATAAACCGTTAATTACTATATAAAACGCGTCCTATTTAAATTTACTTTAACTTAAATATTTACGTTAACTTAATTATTCGTTATTTAATGCAGTAGCATTTTACATGTAAAGACCCTAGCATTTATTAACATGTAAGACTTTGTTTAAAAACGTATGTAAGGTACAAAATTACGTTTAATTGAGCCTGCCATAATGTCATATTGTAAATAGCAGTACTAATTCATAGGTTTCAAATAGCGAAATACTTACATCAAAATGACAAGACATCCCTGTGGCCAGCTAATAAAGTCTGGAGTAAACAGACAATTCCATTAACTGCTATAGCCTAAGGTACCTGCATATTTCTAAACGAACCTGCAATGTTAGCGGTCTAAAAGCTATTTGTCTGGAGATTATTAAGATACGCCTGTGCGTAAACAACACTTTGAGGAGTCGTAAGCTGTTTCTGTACGTTAATGAAGTCTGCAAGTAAACAAATTTCTGAGCAGTTTGTAATGTTAGCGATCTAAAAGATATTTGTTCTGAGAATACATTAAGAAACCCTTGTATGTAAACAATAATTAATATGTTTAAAATAAGTTAAGTACGTTATATATATTTAATATTTAAACCATAGTGAACCATTCTAAAATGTCCGCGCCTGTGTAACGCTAAAAGCTTTGTCTGCTGTACGCTGTCTTTTAAACTGTGCTGCATAAAGACGCTTAAACTCTGGTGTGCTTCTACAAAGTTAAAATATTTCATTGTTGTAAATATTAACACAGCGCCTTCAAAGGCCGCATTTTGTGCTAGTGTATCAGCGTTATCGATTAAAGTGTACTTCGCTGCTAAAGCATGTAAGTAGTTTTTTTTACAGTTAAAATATGTAATACTTTTAAAACAAATATAGTATTTTAGCTTATACCTTTTGCTTAAAACACACTTAATACTATTAAGTGCCTTTTACATTTTAGACTATGGCACCACAAGCAGGAAAGTGCTTTGACGGATTAACAACGTTCACACACTCTCACGTTTCTGTGCAGGCTCTTGTCGGAAATGCTACGTGGGTTACCCACTTTTCCCCTGTTGTTAAAGGTCCTGAAAAAAAGTTGCTGAGGTACTGTTATGGCTATTTTACCGACTAGGGCTGTGCTGTGGAATTTTGGGACGGTTTGCCATGTATATAGGTGGTAAAGTTACGTCTCACCCTAATTTAATTACTACATACACGGCTTACCATCCTCAAAACTTGACCTCTGAAATTGCCGTTTTATTGAAAATTACCAATACACCTGCTTTTTCACTTGAAAGTTTAGATTTTATATTTGTTCCTTACTACTCCAGGCCTGGCGAAAATATTTATTGTACCGTTAGGCACGGATATCTAACTATAGATGTTCGAATTGTTTGTGTTGAATGTGTTTTACCTTGCGGCCCGCGATCGAATCTTAATTTAGTACATTTTATGTGGTCAACGTTTGCTTATTATTGCAACAATTACGCCATTGTTGTAGTGTCATCACGTACCTCTGGCGATAAAATCTTATATGTACGCCACTACAAGGCCGAGATCGGAGGTGAGGACTCTCGTGTTTGTAGGCAATGCATATGGGACATGGAGGACCCTCGCCTGTTGTATAACGTACAGTGTCTAAAACCTAATCCTTGTACATGCATCCTCTGTTCGAAACAACCTCCCACATTAAAATC
>Ga0268261_10003020_pt1 | contig 12233 bp, 7 predicted proteins | sample TergutNc150P1_FD_190353 | JGI IMG/M metagenome (GOLD analysis project Ga0268261, IMG submission 190353) | Nasutitermes corniger P1 segment gut microbial community from laboratory colony in Florida, USA - Nc150 P1 (SPAdes) (version 2) | ecosystem: Host-associated > Arthropoda: Insects > Digestive... | reverse complement strand
AATCACACTTCATAACAGAGAGGTGTGTACAACGTTTGAGGTTACCAAGAACCCAGACACATACATCAATACAAGGAATAAGCAATGTAAACACTGCAACACACCATACTGTTTCAATTCAGTTAAGATCTAGACACACAGATTGGCACACCACACTTGACTGTGCTATATTGTCTAATATTACTGGTATGACACCTGTCACCAAGCTAGATATTAGTAGCTGGAAGATCCCCAAGGACATCAAGTTGGCTGATGAACAGTTCCACCAACCAGGAGGCATCGACCTACTTATTGGAGCTGACTTATTCTACAAGATGAGTCGACCAGGCAGACACACACGCCCTGGTAATTTCCCAGTATTACAAGAAACAGTTCTTGGCTGGACACTTGCTGGTCGAACTCCAGCGACCACAACTCCAAATAATGCACAACACACATTTCTTCTATGAGAAGACAGCAGACTGGAACACAATCTAAATCGCTTCTGGGAAGTGGAACCAGTGGAGCAATCCACCATGACAGCAGAGCAGAAGGCCTGTGAAGAACATTTCCTCACACACACAACCCAACAACCAGATGGGAGATTTATGGTTAAATTACCAACCAAGATGGAACCCACTCAACTTGGAACATCTCGCCTCTCTGCAGAGCGAAGACTAAATGCAATCGAACGCAGGCTGGAACGGGATCCAGACCTCAAGGTTCAGTACCACAACTTCATGATGGAGTATGAAGAATTAGGTCACATGGAACCAGTAACGTCCGAAGAAGAGAAGAGTGCATGTTACTATCTACCACACCATCCAGTCTTCAAGGAAACAAGTTCCACAACAAAGACTAGAGTTGTGTTTGATGGAGGTGCCAAGACTTCCAATGGACTGTCATTAAATGACATACTACAAGTGGGTGCAACTGTCCAACAGGACTTGCATTCAATTGTACTGCAGTTCAGAACCCACCAGGTGTGCTTCACAGCTGACATGGCAAAGATGTATTGTCAGATTGCTGTACATCCACAAGACAGAGATCTACAAAGAATTCTATGGTGATATTCTTCTGAGAAACCCATCCAAGAGTACAGACTCACCACAGTAACATATGAAACTTCTTCAGCTCCATTCCTGGCAACATGTTGCCTGAAGAAACTAGCAGATGACAACAAGAAACAATACCCAAGGGCTGCTCAAGTGTTGAGCAATGATTTCTATGTTGATGACTTATTAAGTGGGACTTCAACCACAGAAGATGCAATTAACGTACAGAAAGAAATATCTCTGCTTCAAACAGCAGGACTTACATTCAGAAAGTGGGCATCCAACCACTCTACATTCTTGGATACCATTCCAAAGGAGCTGCAAGAAACACAATCAACATTATCCCTAGATAATGGAGTCACAACACTTGGATTACTATGGAATCCTAAAAATGATCAGCTGCAAGTTAAGAGCAATCTTACCCAGATGCAAACAACAAACTCCACAGCGAGTACAAAACGCAAGGTGCTAGCTATCACAGCATCCATCTTTGATCCTCTCGGACTACTGAGTCCAGCTGTCATTGCCTACAAAATATTTCTACAGAAATTGTGGCAAGCCAAACTACAATGGGATGAATTACTTCCTACCCATTTACAACAAGAATGGAATCAGCTGCTACAGACTATTCCAAAATTATCACATCTCAAGATCAACAGGAAGGTTATTTGCTCCAGTGCTACCAACATCCAAATCCATGGATTCTGCGACAGCAGTGAAAGAGCCTATGGAGCCTGTCTGTACATTTGCTCCACAGACAACAACAACACAACTTCCTGTGAACTTCTGTGCTCCACATCGAAAGTTGCACCTCTGAAGCAACTAACAATACCAAGATTGGAGCTTTGTGCAGCTACATTGTTGGCCAAGCTGTACAAGAAGGCCATTCGTGCCCTCAACACAACAATAGACGAGTCCTACTTGTGGACAGATTCTTCCATTGTACTGACATGGATACAGGGTCCACCAAACAAATGGAAGGCATTTGTAGGCAACAGAGTCGCTGTCATACAGGAAGAAACAGCTTCAGCTACATGGAGACATGTGCCAACTCAATCCAATCCTGCTGATCTCATTTCAAGAGGAGCTGAGCCAACAATTCTATCAACATCCACACTATGGTGGAAGGGACCACAATGGCTAACACAAGAGCCATCCAGCTGGCCCGCAACAGAGTTCAACACTCCTACAGAAAATCTGGAAATCAGAAATGTGCATGTTGCATTTCATCCTCCAGAAGACATCATACAACGATTCTCCAAGCTGAACAAACTCATCAGAGTCATTGCATACTGCAGAAGATTCATAAACAACTGCAGATATCCCAAAGCCAACAGGCAAACAGCCATTCTGACCACACAAGATCTTGACCAAGCTCTGACTTGCTGTGTGAAGATGGTACAACAGATTTCGTATGCCCAAGAGATCAAGGACTTGATGAAACATCAGGAGGTTGCAGCTACCAGTTCTCTTAAGACACTGCATCCATTCATTGATCAGGAAGGTCTTCTAAGAGTAGGAGGACGACTACAGCAGTCAACACTTCCTTATCATGCAATACATCAGATGATTTTGCCTGCAAGTCAGCACTTCACAAAACTGGTTGTCTCAGCAGAACACATCAGACTTCATCATGCTGGGCCACAACTCCTAACAGCTTCATTACGTGAGAAGTACTGGATACCAAGAATCAGGAACTTGGTGAAGACAGTAATTCATCAATGCCTAACCTGCTACAGGTTCAAGGCACAAGCAACACAACAGCTCATGGGCAAGCTACCATCATCTCGAGTTCAACCTTCGAGGCCATTCCTCACAACTGGCATAGACTATGCTAAACCCATCTCACTAAGATTGGGAACCACATGCAGCAAAACAATAACAGAGGGTTACACTGCTATTTTTGTCTGCTTTACCACAAGGGCTGTCCATATTGAAGTGGTCACAAGCCTAACAACTGAGGCATTCCTTGCTGCCTTGAGACGTTTCATAGCACGTCGAGGAAAACCAAGGACAATCTACTCAGACAATGGTACCAACTTCCAAGGAGCAGCAAACCAACTTCATGATATCTATAACATGCTTCAATCCTCATCAGAGATGGCAAGAGTACAGGACTTCTTAGCCAATGAAGGATGTGACTGGAAATTCATACCACCACATGGACCACACTTCGGAGGATTATGGGAAGCAGCAATGAAATCCATGAAGTACCACCTGAGGAGAACAATGGGTTCTCACATTGCCACCTACGAAGAACTCTCCACATTACTTGCTGAAATTGAGGCCTGTCTGAATTCCAGACCCTTATGTACCTTGTCCGATGATCCCTTTAACCAAACATACCTGTCTCCTGGACACTTTCTAATTGGTGAACCACTCACACAATTACCTACCATTGATTATACTAATGTCAAATGTAACAGACTTTCCAGGTGGCAAACCTATCAACAACAAATTCAACAGTTCTGGCAGAGATGGTCATCTACCTCCAGAGCCTGCAGCAGGGTCAACAATGGCAGAGGACATCCCCCAGTCTGCAACCGGGAGACCTTGTCCTGTTGAAGGAAGACAACACACCACTACATTGGCCTACAGCTGTGATAACAGAGACCCATCCTGGGAAGGACAACAGTGTCCATGTGGTCACACTTAGGACCCCAAAGGGAACATTCAAACGTCCCATTACAAAAATTTACCCCTTTCCGCGTGTGAATAGTGAATTATAGTTCCATCGCTTGGGGGTTGGCAGTATGTTCATGCATGGGATAAATTTTATATGTGGTGACATTAATAATTTCATTTTATTGTGATTGCATTAGATTGCATAATATTGTATGGGCTCTTACATTCAGAGGCAGGCATATGATGCAATCGTCACGAGATTACTCCACAGCACTCATGATCACGTGGTTGCAATTTCTGGATTAATCTAGTTTACCCTTTGTCCTAAGTAGGGACGTTAGCTAGTAGCGTGGCTTCAGTTCCACTGCGTACTCCGCATCAACAAGACGTGTAATACAGATGTCTTCAGTTCGCATAGGGTGAAAATACAGTTAACTTCAGTTCGCACAAGGCGAATTAATACAGTTCAGTTCGCATAGGGCGAAACAGTACAATCAGTGCCTGTCAGCATATCTAGGACGTGACACGAGTGTGTGTGAATAAGTTAACTCAACATATTTAAACAAACCAAGCAGTTATTAAGTAAATGTTCATATATGTTACAACTACAAACAATTGGTGCCACGAGTGATAAGGATTAATTACAGTTCTATTAATCATCAACAGTGTATTACGTGTTTTGAATTAAGAAATTAATTAAGTTGTTCTTTTATCTTGCCAATCACGTGAACTTTTTGTTCAACGCTTTGTGTATCTGAACCAGAGCAGGTACACAGTTTTCAGAGCAACAGAATGTGGCTTCACAGATTTCTTCGAATACATTATAAAAAATATAGGCATAGTGAAATTTGAGTTTCTCTCAGCAGTGAGTAGTAACATTACAATTTCATGTGACATGCCAATGTGAAGTGTACTACACCAGGTGTCAGCATTTTGTTCTTGGCAAGTCACAGGTTTTCTGTGTTTCAATCAATCATTTTACATTCCAGTATAAACAGTTACAGCCCATAAACCACCCATGCACAGTCATAACAAGGTCAAGGTGGGTCAGTCACTTGCCTCTGGTGCATGAAGTTAAAGGGTTCAGAAAAATATGCAAAATATTCATCTACTATGCCAAGCACTAACCCATGACCAAAATAAATGTAATTTTATCATCATTATTCCCGTTTCTTGTAATTTACATAGCTACTGTTTTACCAAAACAACTACCATGAAAGTAACAAGTGGTGCAAATTTTATATGCATGCCTTAGGCACAAAGTTAGTTAGTTACAAGGTCCACATCCAAGACAGAACCACCTTACACAGCTTTCTGTGAGATATGATATCAAGTAAGAGACATGTAACTCTTTTGAAATATATGGAGATAAGGTAGTTGGAATGGCAAGAGAATTAAACAAGTTTGATGACTAAACTGCTCAGTAATCTTACCAGTTGGTAAAGGTTCTCCCAGTAATCTTGTGTCATTAGCCTGAAGGCTGACAGAAATGCCCAACCAAAGGTATCGAAACTGGTGTAACCATAGTTTGGATTCCTGCCGAAACCTTGCAGGCACGTGTAACCAGCTTCGCACATACTGCAACAAGTTAGGAAATGTATATGCCATATAACAATTCTGGTATGTTCATCTCTTAGTCCTCTAAATTTAATAAAAATTCTCATTTCTTTTCATTATTTCAAACACTGTACGACATAAAAAAAATGGCGTCCTGAATAAACTTACCCAGCTCCAGATGTATTTCCACACAATGGATGATCTAGTGCACCTTCTGGCTTATACCAATGAGCTGCAACAGTCACACATGACTTAATATTAGGGCAGGTTGATGACATATATGGGCCCAATGCAAAACCAAATAACGAGGCCCTACCTGCACTCAGTCCTGATGTTGGAAGGCAGATATAGCAATGTAAGAATTTACATCCAAAATGTGTTTGACAGGAAATATGAAGTACAACCAACCATTTCAGAAATCTGCAAATTGCGGGATCCAATGCAGATGCATAGATGAGAGCCTTAAACCAGCCATACTTACCATACTATACATTTTGTTATGAAACAGGCTACTGTAAAGTGAGTTTAAAATATTGCATGAAATACTTTTATTTCAGTGCTACTATTTATAATCTAGGTGCAAACAGCCCATAATACACAAGGGCTCTCTATAAGCAGAATAACATAGAATCATCTAACAGCTGTGGTAGGAATTAACATCCAAATTCTAAACCCTATATCACACTTAAAATTATAACTCTAAGTAATAAAGGCAGGAAAATTTACATCAGAAGCTTCTATGGGACTGAATGTGTAAGTTCATGCCAACATAAATGCTGTAAGGTATGGAATCCACCAAAAAGATAGTTTTTTTTTTTAATTTACACCGTACCTACTGGCAGGTTCATGCTTTTGAAAGTTATATGAACGAATATCAAACGGTACATTGTACAGAGTGTCTGAAAAATCACTCATTGGCAGTAAACACAAATGTCTGCTTTGGGTGCATATTTCATCACACACTATGAACACCACCCATGCTTTTAGGAAGAGCTGACCATACTGTGCAGCTCAGTAAGGCACTGCTGCTACTGTCAGCAGCTCACTGACTATAATTTTTGGGAATCAGACTGCAAACAGTGTACTATGTGCCACAGCACACAGACTTTACCAAGACATTTATTTTCTAAATACCGTAAGGTTGCATAGTACACTTGTATATATAATTTCATTTACACTTATATGAAAAGTACAACCTCATTAAAGCTGACTTTCACAAAACTCACAAATGCTCAGCAGTATTACGAGCAGACCTCCTATACTGAATTTCACCCAAACTGCACAGTAAATGTGGAAAGTATGGAGAGAAACTTATTTATGCCCCTAATTACAGTGTGACTTTGACAGCACCAATCTTCACAATACTCACAAGGACCCCATAAGTTTCCTTGCATTTCATCTGTAGCAAATTCTATCAAAATGGGACAAAATATATAGAACACAAGAGCAATGTTTAAGTAAGGCCCTTAAGTAAGTATGACTTATTATGCCGAATTTTACGAAACTCACAACCACCCAATGACATTATGTCAAGATCTTCTGTGTCAAATCTCACCCATACTGGTCAACAAATATGGAAAGTACAGGTAGAAGTTCATTTATACCATCTGGTAAAGTATGGCTGTCACTGAGCCAATGTTCATGAAACTCATGCTTGCTTGTCAACTTTTAGTAAAGAACTTTTACACTGATTTCATGAAAATATAGTTGCTGATATTATGTCACAGACAGACAGCTGGATGGCTGCATGGACATGGGCACCATGCATGACATCATTTTTTTTTTTCACTTCATACAAATGCCTAAAATTAGTTGCAAAGTTGGTTAAAGAACTCCTGGTCTATAGTCAGCTCACAAAAGTAGCATTTATCTGGGTTTGATCTCAGCTGTTGCCAATGGCATGAAAATTAAAAACCAAATTATTTAATTGGAGTGGGGCATGACTATGAGGTATGTTAAAGACATATCAATGAACAGCATTCCACTTAATTGCTCTACTATTACATCACGACAGACCCTAGCGGGCTCAGGCCTCCTCACTGTCAAGGCTTCATGTTCACACTCAGTTGGATGTACCACACTCAGCAGAACTCCTCTGGACAATTGATCAGCCTGTCACAGAGACGTCTACCTGACAATACACACCACTCACAACAGACAGACATCCATGCCCCTGGCGAGATTCACACCCGCAGTCCCAGTGAGTGGCTGTAGACCCATGCTTAGACCACATGGTCACTGGGATTGGCCAATTAAATATGTACTCTAAAACATCGAGTAATTTTTTCTATTTCAGATTGTTTGGACAGAAATTTAAATCCAAAGAAATTTGGATTCATTACTAAAGTCAATTAAACTTACATTCATTATTGCAAAAACTGAACCAACTCGCATCTGTTAAGTTCCCCCATGAGCCATCTGTAGGGAAGTTCTTAACGCATTTCTGCGTGAGGACACCCATGTAAATCTGGAGCCCCATTAAGGCAAACACGGAGAGTGAGAACATGGTGAGAATTATCACATCGCGCAGATTCTTCACAGACTCAATCACAGCACCAACAATGGTCTTCAAACCTGGATACAAATAAAACATTTGTATATTCATCACAGTCATATTTCTAACTAAAATAAATGAATGGGTTATACATTACAATAAAACAATCAGTCTATACCCAACACTTTATTACGGTAATCTAAAAAATTACAGGTTTCGGGTGTATGGGGCAATCATCATCAGGTTTCATGTTTCAGAAGTATTTAAAGGAGGATATCACACTGCTGTAGCCACACATTCAACAGTAAAACCTATGGCCAAGATTTTGTCCTTACTAGAAATATCTGTAAAAGTCATGTTTGGGAAACATTTTACAATATGTAAAACTATTTTATAAGCATTATTAATTAGGATGAATAAGGCATGGAAATCTTAAAAATTGGAATTAAATCCACAGTAAATTTTCATAACTGATGTTGTCTCATACAGCTGAAAAATGTAGCTTTTTAGATTACCATAATAAAGTGCTGTGTATAGACTGTTCTATTGTTATACACTGTATTAATACAAAAGCGATGACACACATTAAGACTGAATATCTGTTAAGTATGTCTTAAGTTGATCAACTATACAAACAACTGCATACACAGAAACCATAAATCAAAGCAATGTTTTATTTTCCTCTAAAATGTTACAGCCTGTAAGGCCATCCTAAGGAAGATCCAACCTCTTCATAGTAACATTATTTAAAAACCTCTTCATAGTAACATTATTTAAACATATTATGTCTGGAACACCAAACTTCCTCAGTGTTTCTCTAGAGTTGGCATTGGTGCCCTGTGTGTAGCAACTGGTGCAGTGCATGGTCTCAAAGCAATGCTACCACACCACATGGAATGAGAAGAATCAGGATTGAACTTTTCAGGTATTTACATTACCAAGCAATGTTATCCACATTGTGGTTAAGGGTAGACTGATTATGTAGCAACCATGGTGACAGAAGAATGGGAGAAGATGAGCAATGGCAACTGGTCAATTTCCATATCCTGCATGGCCAGCCTAGCTGCTTATAGTGCCACCCACTGCTGGACAGATTTTGAGAAGTTGCCTAATACATGTATCCTGGTCCTCCAGGTTGGAGTTTAGGCCATGGGGCTGAGGGAAGGAGGTGGAGGAGCAGAAAGAGGAGGAGGAGGAGGAGGAGGAAGAAGAAAAGGAGAAAGACCACCTAGAAAAGATAAACAATTCAGCTCTCCGCCAAGTCTAGAAGTCATGTTCCGTATTAGTAAACAATAGGTTAATTATGAGGAAAGTTATACAAAAAGAAGTGAGATGTCTTTCTTAGCCTAAATTCTTTTTCTAAGAAGGAAATAAGAAGGCTTGTGATCTGTGATCTGCATCTGTGGTGCCCCCCCACAATTTAAACTTTTGAAATAGATGACTGATTTGCATGAAACTTGGTTTGAATGTCACATCACTAGAGGACACCTAAATGCCATAATTTCCTACAGTCAATAATGACACTGGAGAGATGTGGTATAATAAACCTGTTGGCTGCTTCAGTCACTAAAAATTGAATCTCACCTGGAACAATAGCAACAGTCTTCAAAGCTCGGAGCACCCTGAACGTTCGCAAGGCGGCCAGGTTTCCTAGATCTATCCCCATGGTTACATAACTGAAAATAAGGATTACAAAGACCATAATACAAATAACTGAACACTGGCAACCACTTATGTGTAAAGTTCTTTAGATGGCCTGTAAATAAAGAATTTTCAGGATACACCAAGTAACTGTTGTTGCTAAATATTGTTCAAGATATTTTAAAAATGCATAAAGCACATTAATTAAATCTGTTACAAAATAGACAACCCTGTATGGGAAAATAAACACAAAATACCATTTATGCATATTTCAATGAAAGGTATTACAGATGATCAATTTTTCAATATCAAAAATTTTCTGGCATCAGGCAGAGTTTTCTGTAAGATTCATGTCTGAGTTCCTAATAAGATACTTATTGCATGAACCTAAGGAAAAGCAAAGCAGTAATCCACTTTCCTCTTACTCTGTAGGATATTTTTGGTATTCATTTCTGTTGTACTTTCCTCTTATTCCTGGTTAACCTATACACACAGCAGGTCAGTGTTGGGAGAATCCTGACATTTTCCAACCCTCTCCTGGAACAGCTCAATGATATAACTTCTGCTTCTTTGTAAAATACACTAACATGAGCTGATAAAAGAGCATCCAAGGGACCGGGCACATCGTACATTAGCCCACTTCAGACAGGTTTCAATTCAAGAGAGACAGTTACTTCTACAAATAAATATGTGTCATGCAGCATGTGCATCACATATATTTATCTTTCATATTCAAGCATTAACCCATCTCACCAAAAAAAAAAATCATGCTATGTTTCCACTATTCGGTTACTGAGTCATATTTTCAGTTTTCTTTAATTCTTTCTTTCTTCCTTCCTTCCCTTCTTTCTTTCTCTTCCATTTTCCTTTTTACATTCCATCTTTCATTCTTTCTGTCACTCTTTTATTTTTTTTTTCCTTCTTTCTTTCATTCTCTCTGTTAAAGTAATCTACCCTATTTTCCCACCACCAAGCCTAATTCTCTCCACTATATGACAGAAATGTATTAGCCATTTTCATTCCACAAAATACAGGACTGGCAATACTGTATGAACATAAACCAATAAAAAGGTTTGAGCTGATTATTTTCTGTTAAATTCCTGTTCTTTTATTTCTGATTTCTTTCCAATGCCCATTCTCAGAACTGGTAAAATTTTCAAACAACACATCTGTCTAGGGTGTATGAGACAAACTTTACTACAGTGCAAATTATTTATAGAAATAAAAACTAGTCTCCATTTATACTATGCAAAATGCCATCTGGTAATGCGATGACAGTTATTAAAACTATGATGGAAGGTTAACAAAAGCGCATTTAATTGATAATGATTTATGCAACTATGTAAGAACTTGGGCTACAACTAGGAAATGTTTGTATATGAATCACATAAATGTTTACACTACACTGCAGTTCTAAACTACAAGTCTAACTTCACTAACAGCTAAATCTATAAATCATTCATATCAGCATACAAAGGAGTGTGAAAAATAAGATAACCAACACTCTTCTTTGTTCTGACTTTAACATACATCATACCTCCACATCATGGCATCAAGGCTTGTATCCCATCACAGAAGTGATCAATGTCAACAGCTGAGAGCCAGGAAGTGAGAGGTTACTTTGTACTGCTGTTAGCTGCAGATTGCTTGCAGCCAACTACTTCTTAAGGGGTCCAAAGAAACGAAGATCACTGTAGGATGGGTTGTCCACAACCTCCCAGCCACAGTGGTCTAATCAGTCACAGGTCCAGTTTGTAGTATGAGGCCCAGTTAATTTCCATCTCTTTGGAACCCTTATGCAGCATCATGGTAGTAAGTAATTTTCAACAGATGCTGATGTCAGACAAGCTGTCACCTTCTGCCTACACATAATTGGCATTGGTTTCTTTTGTGCTGGCATACAAGGTTAGGTACCACTGCAGAACAAATGCTTAAATGTCAGTAGAGACCATGAAGAGGTCTGGTGTGTACCATTTGTTACCCATATGCCATGTATACATCAAAGTCAGAATGAGGTTCTCAGAATCAGGGCATTCATTACATTTAATTCTTGAACTATTTTTGCACAAAATGTTTAAACTTGGGGTTTACAAACCTGTCATACAACACTGATATAAACAGTGAAAACAATTTAACTACAGATCAACTAGCAATACACTCGACCTCACATCACTACTCACGCTAAAGCTATTACTACGAAGTCCAGCCAGTTCCATGCATCTCTAAGGTACGTGAATGGCTGAAGTATGAACCCTCTTGCCATCACCTTAACAGCTGACTCAAATGTGTAGATGCCAGTAAAAATTACTCTGAAAGAGAATGTCTCTGTGTTAGGCCCAAGCTAACTACAGACAAACAAAAACATAATACTGAGTAAAATAACACAAATGACTGAACTGTTAATGTTCAGGTGGTATTATGGCAGACATAATGAAGTGCCAAGATGACGTGAATAACATATCTCAAATTAAAATAGGGGTTCTACAACACATAAAAACAATCAACACATTGAAAGCAATAGTAAACATGTTGTTCCTTACTACACTACCACAACTACAGTACAGACTGCACTTATGAAATTATAACTATGACACAGAAAACTTTCAAAATCGATGTATGAGGAATTATTGCAATTTACACTGAAGGTGTTACAATGTTATAACAAGAAAAGTGGGATGGATGGGAAAGTGGATTGATACAAAGATGCTGATCATCAAACTAAAGACAGCACTTGCAACATGTTCAAAATCACCAGAACAGTTACAACATATAATGTGCATAACTTCAGAGGCTAAGTTATACATAAGAAACAAAACACAAAATCACAAGAATGACAGCCCAATACAAAATTAAACAAAACAGGCATATTTAATATTGGGGGG
>Ga0268261_10003019_pt1 | contig 12234 bp, 8 predicted proteins | sample TergutNc150P1_FD_190353 | JGI IMG/M metagenome (GOLD analysis project Ga0268261, IMG submission 190353) | Nasutitermes corniger P1 segment gut microbial community from laboratory colony in Florida, USA - Nc150 P1 (SPAdes) (version 2) | ecosystem: Host-associated > Arthropoda: Insects > Digestive... | reverse complement strand
CCCCCTCTCATTCCCCCTCACATACAACACTCTTACAAAGTATATGCTTGACAAGAAACATATTAGGGATTGACTTATAACTGTTATTTATCTGAATTGAATAAGCTTAATTCATTGGATGTGATTCTGTAGACATTCAACTTGGATCAAGTTCTTACATAAATAAAAATTAACTTAGGTTTTTCATGTAATATAACATGAATTTTCAACATAACTTACCATAACACTTGTCACTGGATGGGACCCAAAATAAGCACCATCAATCTCCCATCCTCAAAAATAATTTTCCAAAGTTTCATCACCACCACCACAACCACTGTCATGATCTGGTTCATGATCGTTTTCATCATCGTCACCGCCACCATACCTGTCACAACAACAACAACAGCAGCAGCAGTAGTAGTAGTAGTAGTAGTAGTAGTAGTAGTAATAATAATAATAATAATAATAATAATATTTACCTATTATTCCAAGAGCCACATTCCTATAGGTTTTCCACCAAAATTCAGTACAACTTTGTATCTATTTAACTTAAAAAGACATAAGATGAATAACTACTGGATGGCTCCCAGGACAAAAAACTGAACTTATTCTTGAAACTGGGTAGACATATTTACAACAGCCTGAGGAGCTGTGTGTTCCTGTACTGTTACAACAGTGTAAATACTGTAATGGCCCAGACTGAACTAAAGCATTACATACTCAATATGTATTTGTGACAGAAATTAACATAGGGACAAATTAAGATGAGTACAGTTTGTTGTAGTAAAACTTCACAATTTAAATGCTGAAAAGAAAGTACACACACACACACACACGCACATACGCACACACGCGCGCGCGCGCACACACACACACACACACACAAATAGAACTTAATTGTAAACCAACAGCATGTAGTATTACCCAGCGTAATGGAGCATGTTTAATTAATAATTAAAAAAAACACACACACACACAAATAGAACCTAATTGTAAACCAACAGCATGTAGTATTACACACACACACACACACACACAAATAGAACCTAATTGTAAACCAACAGCATCTAGTATTACCCAGGGTAATGGAGCATGCTTAATTATTAATTTAAAAAAAAAAAACCACACACTCTCTCTCTCTCTCTCTCTCTCTCTCCGATTTTTGAGTTCTGTTTAGTTATCACATTTGTCTAAATCTAACCACTTACTTATGCAGTGAATTAATTTATGAGGTTATCATGAGTCAAACCAAGTGTGTCAATCATGTACTACAAATTGAGCCATATTATAATTATTTTGCAAAGTAACGGTCATCACAATTAACTACATATTGTGTTGACTGTTACTTTGCTTAATAAACATGTACTACCAAGTTTGTACATAAAATTAGAAACAGCAATGAAAGTTGTGAAATATTAAATTTTACAGAAACCAATGGTAGGGCAAGACAAACGAACTACATGCTGTCTGTGTTGTGAGAAAGGACCTGTTGTACTTAGAACACAGCTTGAACGATCAGCTTATGTATGTGGCGAGTCCATAAAACTTCGAGCCAGCATAGACAACCAGGGTGAGGAAGAGGTCAGACTTAAAGTGAAATTAATTCAGGTCAGTTTAATGAGTAACAAATATGCACAACAACATTCAGCTAGTTAGTCAATTATAAACACATAACAACCTTGTAAGGAAAGCAAGGGAATTTATTCTGGTGCAGTACCTTACTGTCACCTCCTAACTTGCAAAACCTTCCAAAGAAGAGCTGGAATGTTTGTTCACTTGCTTCAAAATCACAGAGGAAGATGGATGTCTAATGAAGCCAAAAGACAGTGAAGATGAGACATAAAAGCATTTCAATTTGTGGTCTGGTTATACACATTCCTGTGTCACACTTTCAGACCCAGTGGTGTGAATTATATGAATGTTTGGCACTAATATGTACCGTCAGTTGTGTAACAAAACTTTGGGAAATGCTGGAAGAGGAAGAATTTTCTTTCACAATATTAAAGAATATTATTTTGCCTTGATGTTTAATTCTGGGTGTGTTACTTCTTTTTTTTTTCATGTTTTCACATCATAACTACATTTTAATTATTTTAAGATGAAAGCACATGTTTGTAGAAACTTGTTTATGCCTGAGATGCTTAACATCTTTGTATGTGGCTTGTAAAAGGAAATGTAAACCATCACAAAAGTACTTTGAATGGACAAGTATGTGCATTTTAATATTATCCGCCCATCTGTGCCTAGTTCTTCCAATTGGCCTCTTCCCTTCAGTTTTCTGCACAAAAAAACCTGTATATATTTGTCTTCTCCTCACTTTTTAACATATTTTGCTTGTCTCATTCCCCTTGATTTGCACACATGAATAGTATATGGTGAGGAGTACAAATCATGAAGCTTCTCACTATTCAGTTTTCTCCATCATACTGTGACTTCCTCTCCCCTAGTCCCAAATATCCTCCTAAGCACCTACCATGTTCAGAGTTTGACATTGTGTTTTGTTTTGTTATTGCTGCATGTGGTTTGTTTTATGCATATTTTTTGCCTTTGAACTTATAAAATAAATAGCATTTATATTATTTTTTGGTACTGATAAATTGTTTGACAACAGATTTTACACATGTGAGGACTGTAACCTAAAAATTGTACTGTGCTAAGACTGGCATGTTCTTTCATTTATATGTCATCTAACAACAATATGTTACTTGGGCAAGAAGGTGGAAATACTAATCTTCTTCTTAAAAGAACAGATACATAATATAAATACCATTAACTATTGATACTTTTATCACTATGACCATTGTCACCACCACTGCCACCACCACCACTACCATTAACACAATTGCTGTTGTTATACTCAAACCAGGTTATATGTTTCAAAGTATCACACTTCACTTTAAGGAAAGAACTGACACTAAGGCATTAATGTTGATCAGTATTAACCCTTGTCCTGCTAACGTGGAGAATATGGTGAGCTCATAATATTGCCAGCAGAAGGCAGATGGGATTTAATTTGGAGTTTAAAGGGTTAATTGCTTATGTTTTGATTTATGTGAGGCAGTATGTAGAGTACTTCATTGATAGAGGTGTACTTGGAGTCAACAAGGAAATTCAGCACCTGGTTCTAGAGTACAAGGGAGAGCCAGTCAGGCCCAACACCCGTTCTAAATGGGATTCTGCACAGAGCTTGGTTGTACCTGTCATGCCCCCATCCCTAGTTGGGGTGTGTAGACTACTGCAGATATACTATGTGCTGAAGGTGAGTCACAGTGTGACTGCACACTGCAGAAATCTGAGCTCATCCAATAACCACTGGCCCATGAGATAAAGTATATATTTAATACTACTTGCTGCCATTAAGAAAAATGAAGCATTGTGACTCTAGTGCAGGCCTGTCAAACACACACACACACACACACACACACACAAAGGCTGTGGGTGACATCCAAGATAAAGTATATATTTAATACTACTTGCTACCATTAAGAAAAATGAAGCATTGTGACTCTAGTGCAGGCCTGTCAAACACACACATACACACACAAACACACACACACAAAGGCTGTGGGTGACATCCATCATCCAATTTGACAGCTTGGGACACAGCATACTGTGGTATATTCCGTCAGATTCATTCATTTGTAACTCTTCTAATGACTGAAAAATGAAGGCTGCAAACTATTTTTTTGTTTAATTTTGCAGGCCATGTGATGCCTTTTTGACAGGCCTGTCCTATACATGGTGTAATAACCCACAGGACTATCATTTGAGCAATAATCGCTGTGAAAGTCACTTACATAATAACTTCCATGGTCTCTGGCTAATACAGAATATGATTCAGAAGTAGCTACAAGAAATTATTACATATGATGAGAAACTCCAAAATGCTATACAAAAATGTTATAATTGCTGAGGTGTGCTGAAACTCATTACTAAATATGAAGACTAAACATCCAACATGTCCAACTGCATATGTCAAGGCATAGTAACACAACACAAAAGCAACAAGCCAATAAAACAATTAAAAAGTCTAGGATGTGGTGTAAATTCACAGGGAGCATAATATGAGTAATATATCTGATAGCTACCATGAAATAATGCACTTTAGAATTTTTATATTGCTTACTTGATGCATTTTAATCTACTTATTTTCTTTTAATGAACCAACCAAATACACATTTGGTTGGTTTTGGTTTATTAAAATAAGGTAAAAAGAAAATAAATGTGCTTTAGATTTATAGTAGTGCACTGGCCAAATGGAATGTGTATGTGATACTGAAGGAAGGACATTTTCTAACCTGAAAAGTGAACCAGTTAGAACATATCATATTTCCCTTCAATACCAGCAATAGAAAGGGGAACAATAAACCATCTCTTTTATATGCAAATAATAAAAATTAACCCCATGAATTATTTTCCTGCTGTGATCTGAGGAATGTTATTTAGTGTATCTTTATTAATATTAATTTATAATCTTGATTTTCAGGTAAATCTGGAGTTTGAAAAATCTGGTGATGACCTTCAAATGCACTTCCCAATTACAATTGCAACAGTTCCATTTAGAATCCCAAACTCCAACCAGCAGCCCAACATTCACTACGGTAATGTCCGAAATAAAGATTTGAATTTCAGTATGTGAAATGGTATGAGTCAAATATATAGGGAAAGTTTCAGTCTGTGGTTATTGTGGGTCCATAACTGAACTGCTCTAAGAACTTCATATTTCATGTGAAGCAGGCTGTATAAAGAAGAAAGAATTTTATGTTCTGTTGACCGTGTATCTCGGTATAATCCTTGTAAATAACCAACTTGACGCACAATTCTTTTTCATGTATGTTTGTTACTATTCTGTACATGTTTTGGGCAGCCATATGCCCATCATAAGGAGAATTAATTGTATCAATACGACATCTGATATATGTCACTCTGTGTAGATGACCGTCTGGTGTGCAGGTTTGGATGAGACTGCAGTCTCATCCAAACCTGCACACCAAACGGTCATCTATACGGAGTGACATATACCAGATGTCGTATTGATACAATTAATTCTCCTGATGATGGGCACATGGCTGCCCAAAACATGTACAGAATAGTAATAAACATACATGAAAAAGAATTGTGCGTCAAGTTGTTTATTTACAAAGAAGAAAGAATTAAGTGACACTTGATGCTGTGTGAAAGTATTAACATGTCTTTGCAATTTCAAATATACCAATAAAAATGTGTTATTATTACAGAAGTGAGCTGTGAGCATGTTGAAGGTGGTCTCTACATTGGTCCAGAGTTCCTTCTTGGAGAAGTCTATGATGGCAGCAGCAGCCATGACTCACAGCGTGAAACAGTCGTTCTGTATCGCCCTGTCTATGTCACAGTTGTTAAACCCAGCACCCATCATGTCTAGTATACAAATACAATACTGAACTGGGGTTAATACCTTGCTAGTTAGCACTTTTGCAGTGTCCAAACTTAAATGATTCTGATAGGGGCACAATAACGATATTTAGAAAATGGTCAGATTTATCTGCTCATTACGGAAATGTAGTGTAAGGAGACAAGTGAGCTCATATCCAAATTAAGTGGAGTCCATGCCAAAGAGTGCTACATTTTAATTAACAACGCTTGAGCTGTATAAGTTGGAGCTGGGGACAGCACAACTTTCACACTGTGATTAAGCTGTTGCAGGTGACTATGATAACAAAATGTGTAATCCCATGACACACACTGCAAGGATTAAGGCAGTCTTGGTACTGTTAATAACATTTCAGTCATGTATTTTAATGATACAAAATTACAGGAAAGAGACAAAGTCTGACATATATAAACTGTGATAAAAATGAGCAGTGTAATGCATCTTTACTGTGGTTGTGACAATACATCAGAACAAAGACTTTAATTTTCAGTAGATTCAGATGAGTTCAACGCCAAATTTCTGTTGAGGTATTCAGCTATTTACATGTTATATTTTACTGAGAAGAGTGGGCCTACTTCTATTGATTCGCCATAAAATACATATCATGCTAAACTTCTTTTCTGTTAGTCACTTTTATTTCTGTTAGTCACCATCAAGCAAACAACTGTATTTTTCAACAATTTGGAAGTTTAGAAAATATTTTTCTGTGAAATTTATGACATTAAATTAATGTTATTTTTACTGGGTCCTATGCATGATCGGAAACCCCATAAACCTCCCTGTAAGTGAGAGACATGTTGATGACAGATATTACATATGTGTTACATGAAAAAATGTAACTTGTATTTCACACAGCATCACATCTGTCACATCTGAATCTCTTCATAAAACTACAAAATCATATTAATAATACTGTATCTAATAATATCAGTATTGCTTATTTCTGTTATATTATAAGGGTACATAAATTGGCATCCTTTCCTTCAGTGTTCTGATTAATGAAGGATATTTAGAGGAAATGGTGACTGTTGAAATTTTTTATAAGCAAACATAATAGTGTTAATTAATCTACTACTAGCACTGTATCACAACATCAAAATTGGAAATCCTTATGAAATCCTTGTATTTGCCCATCACTTAGACATATTTATGATGCTCCCAGTATCTTCAACAAATACGGTAAAAGGTAATGTTATATATTTGACTCTATGGCATGGATGTATAAACTGCAAACCCAAAATCTATTAGTCCCCATTCACTTCTTAAGTAGACTAAAAATACTGAAATGGTGGTAGTAAGATATAGTTATATTCTGTGTTTCCTGGGTAGAGAGTCTGTTACAGTGATGCAATCAATTTAAGTAACAGAACTTCTTCCACATATTAAAGTGTCTGTTATTATTACAATTCTGATAGTTGCACAGATTTAATCCAGTCAGTCTGGTAGTTCTATCAATATTGTGGTTGTAACATTTTTTGATTTTGAAACAATGTTAAGGTAAAAACAGCTCTACTTATTGGACTGTAAATTAATGATATAGGTAAAAAAGGGTTGGAAAAGACATTTGGTTATTACTTAATACTGGCTTCAAATTTTTAAATTACTGCTCTTTTCCATACTTCATTTTGAAGTTTTGATATTATCTAAATTGTTTCTTGGATGTCAAAATATAGTACATATTTGTCCTAGAAAAGAAGTTTTAAATTCAAAATTACACAAATGAAATTAACAGCAGCTTCAAAATCCTTGTAGATAAGTTCTGAGTTTGAGTTGTGGTCATGCACAGTGATCTTCCATTCCCTTCCCCAGAGTGAAAGACAATATGAACAAATATAAAATTTAATGTGCATATAACTAATTTAATTTTTTATTTTTATAGTTTAGGAACCCTTTGGGAAGACAGCTAGACAGTAGGCTTTTAGTAACAAGTGCTCATATAATTTCATCATTCCCAGGTTAAAACCAATGGTATTTAAATCTTGAACGAAATGTATGTACATAATTATTTTCATAGTAAGTGGACTCTTTCAAAATATTTATTAATTTATACGACCTACAAATTTCAAACCCTAAGAATATTACATGCTGTGTACACACATTACATCTGCCATGATTTTGAATTTGTTCCAACTGCTGTGACCCAAAGCTGATCCAGGGCATGTACATAGGTAAAAGTTTTTAAATCGTTAACGTAACAAATACAGCCAAATCTTAAGTGTAATGCATTTCTTATACTTGGCCACAGTGTAATAAATCACACAACCATGTCAGATGCACACAAGGATGACAAATCCTTCTTCACCAGTAATGAAAGTGTAAATTTTATTATACAAGGTGTATAATTTTTAAATGCTCTTCCCCTGTGAATTGCATTTTCATTTGTCCAAATATTTTGACGTTAAGTAGAAAATGAGGGTATATTGTTCAGTTGTGTTATTTACCTGCACACACACACACACACACACATGTATAGATATGTATACATACACATTCCACTGATCCATCCGTCTGCCATGTGGTATTTGGATATAAAACAAGTCATAATGCTGTGGTTCTTGGCGTGACAACTGCCAATTGCTTTACATAAACACAATGATATCACAAAGTACTTTGCATGTAAACTTTAAGTCATATTCCAGACATCATTTAAACAAAAGATGACTATGGAATAAGATGATCTGTGTGCAATAAAATGTGTGCTGTACATGTATTATATCAGTACAGTATCTTACTTTTTGCATACAAAATTTATGGAAAGTGAGCAGTCTCTTAAAGGAGACTTTTTAAATTTAATGATTTCATGTTTATTTATGAGCAGATTTTGTATGTTAATGGACAATGTAAAATTACATGCTGTGTTCCAGTGAGTCGACAAAACAGCAACAATAAAGATGCAACTTTTAATGTTTAAGTTTAATTAAGTTATTGAATGACAGAGCAATTAAAAGTTTTCTGAATCTATAAAATAACTTGATATTGATATGACAGTCTCAAAAATATTGATATGAAATTTATATTGATCAACATTCCTATGGTTTTCACATGGTTTAATTAGGTCTAAGTTGTCTAATTTCTTTATATCTTGGATATTCTGTTTGTCTCTTTGAAAATTATGATAGCTATATTATAGCTATGTCTTAATGTTCCATTTCTCAAAGAAGAGAGTTGCAACCTCAGAAAGTAAATAAAAGTACTCACATTAGAAAGTACAGTTGCCCTTCTGCACAACATGAATTAATACATGGGAGTAGAATTATAGCCCCACTCATTGTTAGCCTTGGCATTAGATGCAGCACAGTGATGAACTGCGTGCCTCACCTGCTTTGCACCAGAGGAAAGAGCCCCCATCCCACTAAATAGAAGGTTCGGTGGGCCCTAGAGCCAGTCTGGACACACTGGAAGACAGAAAAATCTTTGTTCCCACAGAGCATTAAAACATAATTAATTATTTGTCAAGCTTCTGTGCTGTACTGATGGAGCTATTCTGGCTCAACTCACTTTAAAAATCTGATTGCTAGTGTAAGGTTCATCATCATCATTGTTGGTATAGTCATTATCATCACCACCACCATCATGTTACTGTTGTTATTTTGTTGTTGTCACTGCAATTTTATGTTTGCTACCACCACCACCACTACTACTACTACTACTAGTAACTACTAACTACTACCACTACTACTTACTACTGCTGTTGCTACATGTACCACCACTGTGCTGTTGCTGCTGCTACCACCACCACCACCATGGCTACTACTACTACTAATACTAGTAATAATACTGTTGTTGTTATTGTTGTTCTTGTCATTTCGATGTTGTCAAATTTATTACATGCAGTGACTCAACTACTTCTTCTCTTGTTCACAGCTGGGTTTAAAATATTATTGAAGAGAAATTTACAATGAAAACATTGAAGCTAGGGGGTTTTCTTTGGTTCTTGAACTTAGCCAGCTGTACATCTATGTACTGTATTTGAGCCCCAAAAATGATTCTCTACATGGTGTGTAAACATTCTCATCCTTCAATTTGTGTAATGTAACATCTTTATTGTAATTTGTGACACATATCCAAATTCTAAAAAAGTCTGTACTGCCAGGAAGTGTAAAAAATTATGAAATGATGTTCTTATTACCACTGACTAAATGTTGACATTCTACAGGAATTGTACATGGACATTTACACCGGTGAACATTGAAATGAAACTGGAAAATTAGCCAAAAATTTCTGTAGAATGTTCTACCTTTGTATCTACAAATAAATGTATATGGACTCCTTTATAAAGTAAGAATACATGGAACCCATTCACCTTAAATAATGCAGCTGGGACTCATTCTTGCAGTAATGTAAGCTTTGTTTCACATCCTGGAAGCATGAATTAGATAACTCATCTAGCAGGTTTTGTTAATTAGGTTCCATTTCCAAGAGGAAAATTTGTAGAAGAAAATGAGGGAGGTGTTACACATTTCGATGGTGGAAAGAATACCAAATAGTATATATCACACCATTATAAATAGAAATATTCTCAGTGAAAATTATTCATTTATCTCTTTATCTCTGGCATCAGTGTGATAATAGGTAAAATTAAGATTAAAATTAAAGTTACAATTGTCAGCACCATGTAGTTTAGACACAGAAATGGTAAGGTAAAATTTCAGTATGTTCATAGCTTAGGCATTAAATGGACATACTTCATCAGCTTCATGTTCTCACTGCCTTCAATCCTCAAAACAAAGCTGCTGGTACCTGCTGCACAGACGGCATGGTAGAACCTACATTTACTGTATATTCAGGTGTAAGGGGGAAAAAAAACCTACGCAAAGTTGTCGATTGTTATTCAAATAAATTAACCAACAAGATGCATCAGTTTCACAGGTTTATTACTTGACATTTATGTGTGGCTCAACATGTTTCAGGAGTTTCCTCGCCCATCATCAGGAGCTTACAACTGCATTAACAGCCTCTGGTTTTACCGTTGGCGCATGGCAGTAGCAGCGCTGTTGGTTGTGGTCTGCCAGAACACGACCAACAACGTTGCTACCGCCACGCTGAAACGGTAAAACCAGAGGCTGCTAATGCAGTTGTAAGCTCCTGATGATGGGCGAGGAAGCGCCCGAAACATGTTGAGCCACACATAAACGTCAAGTAATAAACTTGTGAAACTGATGCATCTTGCTGGTTAATCTATTTGAATCTTATGATGATGCATGGACTTACGAGCATCAAATTGTGGATTGTTATTCCAATTATGTTGGATTCTAATTTGATAATTGCATGTGAACCTTCAGGACTTTTTTTGATTTAATACCAGTTTCTTCCATTTTATATATATTAAAATTTTTTATTGCTAACTCTCTACACCGAGAAGTTAACCAACACCTACACCTACACTGAATTGACATCAACAAATCTGTGGCGCTTTGAACTGGCCCTACTACTTCCTAGGCTTCTACTCTGAATATTTCTGCAATTTCAGAAATTAACTTTTTGTTGATTTCTCTTGAATAAATATAACATAAGTTGTTCATAAACTTAAAGTTAGGGACATTCTTGTACATCCTGGTTATATCACTTTTACATTGTTTATTCTGTGCATTATAATGAAGTAAATAACTCATGTAACACAATAAATGCACAGTCTCCTAACACACACCATAGAGGGACACGCTCTATTTGGATCAAGGAAGAATAGAAGTTTGTATACAAAGAATAATTGCAACATAGACATGTACAATTTTTAGCCACTTTCAAAACAAACCAATATTATTACTGTTTTACCAAGAGTATATTATACTTATGTACATAATTTTAAACAAACCCTGTAAAATTCTGCACTATTGATACCACAACATATATATGATCATTGTGACCTAACTTATTGCTGTATGTTTTAAACAAATTTTGGTGTCAGCTCCCTGAAGATGGCAAGGTAATAGTGCTGAAACATGTAGAAGCTATGGAAAAGACTGTGCACCTAAACTAGAGAATAGTGTATTTGATGGTGTTACATGAGTTACTTACTTTATCCTGGCTATATGTCATCATTTCATAAGCCTGGCATAGATATAATTCACAAGCTTGGCATAGATATAATTTTCTAGGATATAATGGTAGTTGTCACTCAAATAATGGTTGTCATGTTGGTTTTTACACTGTGTAGTATATTTGGTTTGTTTAAACATTTTGAAGGAATGCAATGTCTCCATCTTCATGGTGACTAAATTTGGTTCAGGAGGATGCTGCAGTGGTTGGGAGGAAAAAAAATATGTGAGTTATACAGGCAAGTTTCAAGGAATAGTCATGGAAGGGGGAAGAAAGGATAGGAATGAATTGAGTCAATGGCAGTTGAGAATTCCAAATGAGGTAAACGGCCTGTCTGCTCTCTTCTGTAGCCTTAATAGGCATATGTTACCTCAAATGTCCCTACATAACTGACACATTTTATTCCTCAAATTCAACTGAAAAAAATATATTCACCAAAACAAAAAAGAAGGAGAAAGTAAGTTTCTATGGAAGATAAAACAAACCCTCCAGAATGAGCAACATTTGTTTATAACTAATATAACACACATGATGGATGTGATCTCAGTTTGGAACAACTGGTGCATGAGCCCATATACAAGTAATGGAGCAGGAAGAACAATGATTGAGATTATTCTGAAGTAATATTACTTATATTTGCATCATATGCATTATATAAGTAAATCTGAGGCAAACTGAATTTATATCTTGATATTTCATTGGCCGTGCATCATAGTATAACTTTTTTATTATTACCAACTTGATACACAAATTTCTTGTTCATTTACACAAATTACATTAAATTAAATTCCTCTACATGTTTCGAG
>Ga0268261_10003018_pt1 | contig 12236 bp, 5 predicted proteins | sample TergutNc150P1_FD_190353 | JGI IMG/M metagenome (GOLD analysis project Ga0268261, IMG submission 190353) | Nasutitermes corniger P1 segment gut microbial community from laboratory colony in Florida, USA - Nc150 P1 (SPAdes) (version 2) | ecosystem: Host-associated > Arthropoda: Insects > Digestive... | reverse complement strand
GGGGGGGGGGGGGGGGGGTTGGAGCTGTAGCTGTACTCCTTCGTAGCCTTGATGCTGGTTGGGGTGGGTGGTTAATGCCATGCCCTGGCCACTATAGTCCTGGGAATGATTTGGTACCCATTGTATAGGAGACTGGATGGGCCACCAAGGCTGGTGTGATAACTTACTCAATGGAGCAAAGTCTTTCTTCAGTGCCTAACTGGTTCTCAGCTAGTCAAGAAATTCCCCGCATTTTATGGAACCTGAAGGTCCATTATCACGTTTACAAGAGCCTGCCGGCCATCCCTATTCTGAACCAGAACAATTCAGTCCATGGCCCCCCATCCCACTTTATAAAGATCAATGTTGATATTATTCTTCCATCTATGCCTGGGTCTTTCAAATAGTCTCTTTCCCTCAGATTTCTCCACCAAACCCCTGTATGCACCTTTCCCCCATTTTATATTCCCCTCCCATCTCATTCATCTCTATTTGATCACCAGATCATATTTGGCAAGGAGTACAGATCATTAAGCTCCTCATTATGTAATTTTTTCCATTCTCTTGCTAATTTGTCTTTGGACCCCAATATTTTCCTCAGCACCCTATTCTCCAACACCCTCAGTCTATATTTGTTCCTCAATGAGAGTGACCAAGTTTCGCACCTATGCTAAACAGCAGGCAGTATTTTAGTTCTATCTTAATCTGTATGTTCTTAGATAGCTAACTGGAAGACAAAAGATTCTGCACCAAATGATGGCAAGCATTCCCTGACTTTATTTAGCTCTTATTTTCTTCCTGAATAGAATTTTGATTTGCTAGGGTTGTTCCCAAATATTTGAGGTGCAACCTTTCAAAGTACTATTATGAATCTTGATATTGTGACTTTGTCCTGCATTCTGATCTCAAGACATGATCATGTACTTAGTTTTTATCAGCATTTACTTCTAGTCCAATCTCCTTACTAGCCACTACCAAAGTTTCTGCGTTTTCTTTTGTAGTATGTATGCTTCCTCCCAATATATTAACATCATCAGCATAAACCAGAAGCTGATGTATACCATTTAATTCCAAGCCATTCTGGTTTACCTGAACCCTTCTAATAGCGTACTCTAAAGCAAAGTTGAAAAGCAATGGAAATATGTCAGACAAGTTCTTGCCTAGCCGGACTGAGCTATAGATTTCATTCAGACACATTTTTATTAGCCTTACCAGTTTCATGAGGATACCAAACTCAATGAGAATGTTATACAAGACTTCCCTCTTAACTGAATCATAAGTTTCCTTGAAGTCTGTAAACAGCTGCTGCACTGCTTCATTGTATTCCCATTTGTTATCAAGTATTTGATGAGTGTAGAATATGTGATTGGGAGTTGATCTGTTGCATCAAAATCCACACTGACGATCCCTAATTATTTCCTTTCCATATTGAGTTAACCTTGACAGGAGGATGTTGTATAAAATTTTGTACTTAGTTGGCAAATTTGATATGCCCCTATAATTACTACAGTCTGTTTTATCGCCCTTCTTATAAATAGATACAATGATTGACTCCTTCCACTCCTCAGGCAGTTCCTCCTTTTTCCAGATAGAATGAAAAAACTTATGGATCTCAAAGTGAATTGTCCTCCCCCCTGCTCTAACCAATTCTGCTGGAATTTGATCAATATCTTTAGCTTTGCAATAGCCCTCTCAATCTCAAAGACACACGGTGTAGGCACTAGTGGCTCTGCTGTATGTATTTCTTGTCTGCCTAACTTCATTAACCCCATGTATATTCAATAGCTGAGAGAATGGTTCCTTGACCTACTGTGGGAGTCTGTAACCATATCACCTTTCTCATTTGTTACTACATTAGTTCTAGGCTGGTAACCCATCCTAATTTCATTGATGTCCCTATACAAGTCTCTGATATTTTAGATCTTCCTGTTTGCTTCAAGTTCATCAATTTTAGCTTTCAGAGTTTTCTTCTTTTTGCTCCTGAAATGCCTACTAGCTTCACATCTGACATTGTTTAGATTATCAACATTGCTTTGGTTTGGATCCTATAACCATACCATATTAGACTTCCTTTGATCTAAAAGTCATGAACATTCTTCATCGGATCATGGATTATGCTGTTTCAGTTTGTACATCTTTCTACTTTCAATTTTAATAATGTACCAAAAAATCCATGTGCAGGAGTTCATTCATTGGATATAGAAAGAGTCAAGAATAATTAATGCAAAATAGTACAAAATTAGAACACAATTGTAAATTAAAATTGCTAAATACAAATGGGTACAAATTACAAATATGTACATCATCAAATAAAGTATAAAAACATATAAGCTATTTAACTATATACAGACAGTGATATACAGTTTAAAATTAATGAAAGGTAAAAGAACAATGGATGATAAGTAAGTACAGAGAAAAGTAATATAATTGTACAGTGTAAGAGGAAGGATAATTTAAACACAATAAATGCAAAATATTACTGTTTGTTAAAAAATTCATCTGAAGTATAATTGAGTGTGTGTAAAGATAAGGTTTTAGAGCAATTTTAAAATTATGAGGTTTGCTGGAGATATCTGTAATTGCCTTGGGAAGACCGTTAAAGGTTTTGATACCTGAATAATAAACATCCTTCTGATACTTGGCCAGAGTTACCTGAGGCAAATGTAAATCATTTCTATTTCTCGTATTATTGCTGTGATATGCACTATTTGAAGCAAAATAATCCCTATTATTAACAATGAGCAATAATAAAGAGAATATGTACTATTATAGTGGTAATATTTTTAATGCCTTGTATAATTCTCTGCAAGACCTAGACTCTTTAGCTGAGGTTTTGATGTTTTCTTTGTTTTTACAAGCTGTGTTTATGTTCTCACTATCTTCTAAACCTGCAAACCTCTGAGATCTTAATCTGATACTGTTTCCTAACCTCTAGCTTAATTAAGCATCCTGAGATTTCGTCCTCCCACATCAACTTTCTGTGCATCTTGTCTACTTACTGCCAACCACCAGATCACAGTTGGCTCCCCTGAAAGATTGTACATAGAGTATACTCCAATGCCATCTTCTATCAATCAATGTGTGATCAGTCTGGTTGTGAGTCTTCCAGTCAGGAGAGATCCAGGTGTATTTATGAATGTTTCGGTGCAGGAACATTGTGCTCTTAAGTACTAGATTTTATGATGTGGCAAATTGTATTATTCCAACACGATTATCGTTGCTATCCTGATGTAGACTCTCATTCCCAATTGTTGGTTTGAAAATATTCTCTCCTCAGTTTTGTGTTAATATTTCATAACAGTTTCCATAGGGTACTTAGGAAAATGATCTGGAACCTGCTGTGATTCCTCATAGAAATTGTCTTTTGAGTCATCACTCTTCTCCTCAGTTAGTGCATGCGCATTCAGAAAAATGATATTTCACCAGCGACCTTCAGAACTATATATGACATCCTGTCACTAACAAACTTTACTCTCAACTACTGATGTTATTCTGTAGTCTACAAAAAATCCTGTTCCCAACTGACAATTTTAATTTCTTTTCCGTAGAAAAACATATAATTCCCTGGTCTTACAGTGCCTCTTTTGTCTCATCTAACCTCCTGTATTCCCACAAAATCTAATTTATACCTCACTAATACCCTGGCCACTTTCGTAAGTGACCCTTGCCTATACAGGCTGCTCATGTTCAGAGTGCCGAATCTCGTGTCCGTTTGACTTTGCTTAGGTTGTACCAAAAGGATCAGTCCATGCCCGAGGCAGTTGTATCCTTTTCATAACAAGGCCAGGTTTTATGGTGAAGAACTGTTAGCACCTCTGCCAACCACAAGCTGGAGGACCACCCCTTGTCGGTTCTTCGTGACTGCTTATTCAATATATTCACAGCTACCCCTAATATTGCAGGCCGTTCCTCCATCTGCAATCTGAGGACATGCCATGCCTTGGTGACAGGGACCCACTTTCATGGCCAGCCTGATAATTCTGTAATTTGCCACCTGATATGAGGTGGAAGTGCTCTTGCATGCAATCTATACTAGTAATTAACTGTGTAGCTTATTCTGTAGGAAATCATGGCAATGCTTTGTTGTTGAACAGCTAGCTTCCTTGAATGAATGAATGAATGGCATTTGGGTTTGAGCCCTTCCGGTCCCAATGCACCTAGGCCTTAGGGCAGGCCCTTTGTGCCCCATGTTCCTTTACTAAATTAGAGGAGCCCTGTTTAGCAAATTTCCAGATGGCCTGTATATTTAGTTTCCTAATGTCCTCAGGGTCCAAACAGAAGGAGCCTAGATATGTGTCTTGAGTGAAGCCAGGGCCATACATGCACACAAAACATGAACTGAGGTTTTCTCCTGAGTACCACACTTCCTACAAGTGGGGTTATTGCTCAACCCCATTATTTGTAAATGTTACCTTAGGTGTTCAGTAAGAAGACCAATGACAACCCTGGATTGTGTCCTATTAAAGGGAAATAATCGTGCCCTTGTAGCCAAATTAGGTCCGGAGATCAATTCTCGAGCCTGCCTTTGTGTGCTGCAAGGACCACGCCACATTACCAAATGCTGGTTGTCCATCCAGCGTTTTATCAGCTAGCTTCCTTACTAAGCAGTCGTCATAGTAGACCGATATAAAATTTCCTTGTTGCTAATAAAATTGTTTTACCCAATTAGTGTTTTTCTTTCTATTTGCTTCATTTGTAGCATTGGCTTCTTAGCAGTTCAGAATCAGACTTGTTATTTATATACACACGTAACTCGGCTGTAACATTACAGGAAGGGAAATGGTCAGTTGTTTGAGAACATGGTGCTGAGGAACATAGTTTGTGTACAAGCTAGGAAGTAATGGGATGCTGGAGCAAATTGTATAATGAGGAGCTTTTTTATTTGTACTCTTCAGTAAATATTATTAGGGTGATCACATCAAGAAGGTTGAGATGGGCAGGGCATGTGGCACACATGGGGAAACAAATGCATATACTGTTTTCGAAGGAAACCTGAAGGAAATAGACCACATGGGGGACCTAGACATAGATAGGAGGATAGTATTAGAATACATCTTTAAAAACTAGAATGGGAGGTCGTGGATTGGACTCATGAGACTCAGGACAGGAACAAGTGGCAGACTCTTCTGAACATGATAACCTGCAGGTATGTAGAGGGGGGAATTTCTTGACTATCTGAGGAACCATTAGCCATGCAAAATGAACTCCTATCTGGGATGTCAGTTTAGTTATTGTTGAATTAGTAACCCAAAGTTTGTTAGATTTTTATGGGACACTGTATATATAACTAACTACATGCCACATAGTCCTTCCTTAGAATCCAGCAGGTACTCAGCTAGTCAAGAAATTCCCTGCATTCTATGGAACCCAAAGTTTCATTACCACGTTCACAAGCTCCCGCCACCTGTCCCTGTCCTGAGCCAGATCAACCCAGTTCATGGCACCACATCCCACTTCTTGAGGATCCATTTCAGCATTATCCTCTCAGGTCTTCCAAGTGGTTCTTCCCCTAAGATCTGCCTCCCAAACCCCTGTATGCAACTGTTTTGTCTCCCCTATGTGCCATGTGCCCCACCAATCTCATTCTTGATTTGATCACTCGAATAATAGTTGGTGAGGAGGACATATTAAAAAGCTCCTTGTGATGGAGTCTCCTCCACTACCGTTACCTTGTCTCTCTTAGGCCCAATAATCTTCCTCAGCACCCTATTCTTGAACACTCTCAATGTATGTTCCTGTCTTGGTGCAAGAGACCAAGCTTCACACCCATCCAAACAACAGGCAAAATTATAATTCTGTGTATCTTAATCTTTATTTTTTTTGGACGGTAAGCTGAAAGACAAAAGATTCTCCTGCACATGATAGCAAGCATTCCCCGACTTCAGTCTGCTCTTAATTTCTTGTTGAATGGAATTTTGATAGGATGTCATAAATGGAAAGATAAATTACGTATGGTGTGCAACTTACAGGCCAACACATAACACACTAAGCTGAGCAAGGCATGAACCTGGTACCATGTATGCATAAGGACAGTAATGTCATTTCATAATACAAAATCTCTTTCCATGTGTAAATATTTGTATTATCGATAGCTCTGAATTGGGTGTTTGTGTTAATGCATGTAGTGTGTCAGTTTTTAAAATGTTCTTTTTCCGTTTTATATTAAAAGAAACCTGTCATATGAATTGTCTATACTTGACCAGTGATACATGAAAGGTAGAGGCAAGTTCATGCTTTCACATTGTTGATATGTATGGCAAGGACATGGGAAGTAACAGCAAAATGTCACTTATGACATGAATGCTTATGATACTCTGTGATACAACAGAAGAATGTACAAAACAACCAACATATTTTTTATCAAAAATATTGCCAGTCAATTTTAATACATTCATGTATGTTACACCACATGTTCAAAGAACTGTTAAAAAAATGTGTTTTAAGGGAACATTCAGATTTACATATGAAACTCTGGGGAATTCAGAATAAAGACATATGAAAAATTAGTTATGATTTGCAAGCAAGTGATATAAACCAGCATTAACAAATAGTGTTTTTAACTAGACATTACATCTTTTCTGGCAGTCAGCAATGTCAGGATGGAGTGGACATCCAGTATTGCAGGAACTTTCACTGTCTCTATCATGGATTGACTAGATGATCAATTCTACTATAGACTGTTTTTAAGTTATAGTGTGAAGTTTCACAATATTGTTTGTACTGTGCATGCCTATCAAGTTACTGTCTACAAGTTGGTCCAACACTATGCACGTGCTTATACAGTCAAGCCATAGTCCTACACGTTTTGGTGGCCGCCAGCAAAACATGTCAGAATATAGCTTGCCATTATAAGTATGTGCGTAATGTTGGACCAACCTGTAGACACCACAGTGTGAAGATTCAAGCCTTCTGGGATGTCATGCCATGTTGCATTCTAAATAGCCAGTTGGTAACTTCTTAGCTGTTGACACAGTGCAACATCCCAAAAGAATATTCATCAGCACCATTGTTAGAACCTCAAATCTTGGAAATTACAGTTTGTTTGTCAGTATCCCTCCAGTATACTGGAAAAATGTATTCCATTTTGACATGGCTTACTACCCTTGAAGAATTAATTGCATTTACTGATTATGAACGCTTCATATCCAGTGTAGAGTATCTGTTGTGGTAAACAGTGGAATAATTCTTGTACATGCTTTAATTGTGATATCAGTTGTGTTATTTAAAATAGCTGCAAATGACCTTTTGTTTAGATGAGCTCACAGGCAAGGTTGATGCTTGATGCAGTGCAGAGACTGTCTCAGGGTTGGTGACCTTAACATAACTGTTTCATTTTATAATTATATATGTGAGCACGTGGCTTATGTGTGAAAGAGAGTGAGTTCTATAAGTCTGTGTAATATTTTGTAGATATTCATTATCTTTTTATTTATGGTGCAGTTAGCAATGCTGTCTGTAGCTCACACCAGGTTGGTTTGAATCATAAGATGATTAATGAATAATGACTAATTGGAAAGGTATGTTTGTGTCCTGATTGGGTTGCTTTCTTTGCATTTAGCTGGAGGGATGAAGGAAGGTCAGAAAACCGTCAGTTACAACAGCAACTATCATGCCAAAGACTATTTCCTTGTAATATGAAGTAGAAATACTACCCTCTTGAGGGTGGTGTTGAGATCTTTCTCTTTTTCTTGCCCTATCAGTTCAAAGTCACAGTATATTAATATAAGCCGCTTGTTTTCAAGGTATGTTGATTTCAGTCCTGAAATTTGTGAAAGTGTTTATGATACTGTGGTTTTTGAAAAGGTTCTGTGTGCATCTGCATCCTATACAAAAATATGTATTAAATGGGAATATTATTTTAATTGCATTTGCAGAACCATCTGCTACATGGGCTGTGTGGTGGACACAGTGGCTTTCATAAAGGTTTCTCTCCAAGTACTTTGGTTGTGTCCTATCATTACAATTCTACCAATGGCCCATACTCATGTTTCATTTATCTCCCATCTCAGCAGCTGACAGCATTGTTAAGTAAAACATGTTTCTTTCTTTCATTGAAGATGAAGATAATTTTATTACTTGGACATATGAAAGAACGCAAGGTATGGTTGTCCTCTTAATCATGTTGACAGTCTAAAGGTAAGGCAACAGGCTTTGTATAAGGAAATACCATAGTGTTGTCAGTAATAACTTGTAAATAGAGAAACTAATTAAGATATTACTTTCTATCAGACATTCACTGCCAAAATGAGATATGTCATAAAGTTTAAGGAATTCAGTGTATCCAGATGTGATGGCATGTTTTCAAAATATACATCATCTGTAAGCATTCTCTTAGTAAATTAAAACTTCTGTGTGTAACTTTGTATTCTACATTTAAATTTAATTGCATTCTAATAGGTCTTCATGATTAGCGTATTTCTGTATGTTGCCTTTTTTTTGCCTTATGTTGTTATAAGTAACAGAGAGTGTATACATGAATGATTGTAATATGATGGTTACTTTCAATAACAGTAATAATTATTACTTTACTCCACTTCCATGATAATGGAGATGTAGTATTCATGGTTAATATCAGGTCATAAGTTACTCTAAGATATTGGACTTTGTAATTTTTCCCAACTTTTTAGGCATGTTCGCAAAATTGCAAAAAGTGACTGTTAGCTTTGTCGTGTCTGTCTCTCTGTCCATCTTCATGGAATGACTTGGCTCCCACTGAATGCATTTTCATGAAATTTTATATTTGGGGATTTTCAGAAATTTGTAAGAAAATTCAAGTTTGATTAATATATGACAAGTATATTGGGTAATTTGCATGAAGACTTACATACATTAATGATAATATCTCACTGAATTCTCCTGAAAATGAGAAATGTGTCAGATAAAAGTTGCAGAGAATATCAAAACACGTTTTATGTTCAATAATTCTGTTTGGAAAATCGTGCCATTTGTGAGGTAATGTGGAAAAATGTGGTAGAGCCAGACAGGCCACAGATGAAAAATTTAATATGGTGCAGAAAAGATGCACATTGCATGATGGATGATTAAGGCTAGAATACAGACACACACAATATTTAATACCTATTACTGTTAAAGTACAGAGAATTTTGTAGCTTGACATCTGTGCAAAGGTAACCTGTTATTACATGTCTCTGGTAGCAATGAACACTTTTATATTGTTTACTACACCTATGCCAACAACAATTAATAGGGGCATATTGTTGCATTTTTATGGCAACAGTGGTTATGCAAATGTGTTACATTGTTTTGGGAAGGGCTGTGCTTTATGTGTTTAGATGAAAAGGATGCAGGAACTGGGATTGCACAATTGGTATAATAACTGGTCTGCAAGCTGGACAACTGAGCAGTTGTGGTTGAATTATGAGCAGGGGCAAGGGATTATTCTCCTTTACAAAGCATGCAGGCCACCTCTGGGATATACCTGGTCTTTTATTCAGTGGATACCACTTGCACTGGAGGTAAAGCTTCAGGAGTGCAAAGATCATCAGTCATCTTAATGTAGTGCCAAGATTAGGAGTAATTGGAGTTACACCCCCAACCACCCATATACCTTCGTGGCCTTCACTGAGATAACTTTAAAGATTTGAGGTTTGCGCAGCATCGATGTTGAGGATTCAGGTCTTCTTGGTTGTTAGACTGAGTAGCAGAGCTTTGATTCCTGATGTTTCAAAGGAATATACCCTCTTCATTTTCAAGAGTTAAAATAGTCCTAGAAGAGTGACACTGCTATTCAGTGCAACAAGCCAGAAGACCTGAATCTTCATCTTCATCTCTGCTTCAGTGTGTAACGGGTATGGATGAACTCCTATTCTGTTGGGTCCATAGGTAGGCCACCATGGTTCAGGGTATGAGAGTACCTTCTGTTGTCAAAATATTGTGTCATTTATTTAAAAAGGTGAGGTGATTGACACATTCTAAGAGAGCCTTGAATGTTGAGTCATGTAACAAAAAGTCCAAAATGTGTCAGATAACTTTTAAGTCTTAGTTTGGGATTCAGGGAGGACATTCATTTTCAGTGTACTTTTTGTGCTATGCAGGCTTGTGCGTTTGCAAAGCAATATGCAGTGGTACTATGCAGGCAGACTTTATAGCACGCAATCAGTGGCACACTGTCTGTGGGTGATTCACAAAAGTTTCTGTTAATTGACACGTACATGCTACAGTTCTAAAACATTGCCAAGCAAATGCCTGATTGATTTTCACCAACATACTGTAACAGGTAGGCCTGATTTTCACCAACATATTGTGACAGGTAGGCCCTGGGTTAACAGTAACAATGTTTATTAACACTACAGTTAAAACAGTAATGAACACAGAACACTTCACCAGAATTGCAAGAATCACTCGACAGTTAAATCTGTACTCATACAATCAGTACTCGGGGCTCATAGCCCTGGCATCAGTCTCGAACACAGTACTTCACAGATTCGCAACGCCCTAAACATTTCCGCAGTTACGATCTCCCTTCACTTTGTCGTCCACACTCGCTGTCCGCTATGCGCAACACACTGCCTCGCCGTGAGATGAAGTCTGTCCAATTCTTGCCGTTCCCTGGTCTTATATAGCTCTTATCGCATTTCTCGAACCTTCTTCACTGTTCCATGCAGCGCTGGATACCCCTAGAATGTTTTGTCCTCTCGTACGGAAAAGTTCTGGCAGTCTTAACGTCAGAGGCTTCGCGGCTCTTCACACTGCTAGGAGTTGTTGCTCTCGGTTAAACAGCTCCCTCCTCAAGGCTACACGTCCCGAATAGCCACCAGGTATGACGCCAGTTTGTCCAGGTGGACGACCATTATCTTTGCCCTGGGATGCCGCTGAATCCGGTATATGGCGTTTATCCAGGCGGTGATGTAGGGACCTTCCCAGCACGTCTGCAGTTTGGGTGATTTTCTTCGCTACCGGGTAGGGCGGTACAACCACACTCTGTCGCCTTCTTGAAAACCAGCCGAGTTGGCCAGCTGGTCGTAGCGTGCCTTCATACGGTCACTGGCCACTTTTAGGTGCTGCGCGGGCGAAGTGGTGGATGTCTTGTAGCCGTTCGACAAGGTCGGCTGCATAGTCTTTCGTCGACTGTTCCTTGTCTGGGGGAGCCCCGAACATCAGATCACAGGGCAGGCGAAGCTTCCGCCTGAACACCATATTGGCAGGGGTCACGCCAGTTGTCTCGTGGGTTATGCCCGATAGGCTAGCAAGAAGATGGAGAGCCTCTCATCCCAGTCCCGTTGGTGAGTAGAGACCACCTTCCTCAGGTGCTCCTCATTCGTCTTCTCGTATCGTTCCACCATTCTATCTGACTGCGGGTGTAGGGGTGTTGTTTTAGTTTTGCCAAAACCTAGTCGCTCCAGGACCTCCTGCATTAGCCTGGATTCGACGCTCCGGCCCTGGTCGCTCTGCAGCTCCATCGGGACGCCGAAGCGGCAGAAGTTGACCATTAGGGCGTTTGCCACTGTCGATGCCTCTTGGTCGGGGATAGCGTAAACTTTTGGCCACTTGGTGAAGTAGTCCGTGGCTATCAGGAGATATCTGTTTCTCCTGTCGCTCTCCCGGAAAGGACCAGCGATGTCAACTGCGATCCTCTCGAAGGGTGCCCCGACGTTGTAGTGGTAAAGCAGGCCGCGACTTCTAGTTCTTCTACTAGGCGTTGCTGCTCTCGGTTACGATACATACGAAACCGACGGTACGAAACACTGACTCTCTAATCGTCGGTGAAGGATACCGACAAATTGCATTAATACCTCGGTGCTAATGAAAAATCTACCAAATCATAAAGCGGGACAACGGCCGTCCTGACAAAGGTTCTCGGAACCCCGGGATATTCCTTTTTAAAAACGGGACAGTGCCGGGAAAAGGGGGACGAATGGTGAACCCCAAAAACCTTCGTGTCTACAAACTTCGCACCTGCACAATTGGCCGACAAATCTGCCATACCGCCTCGTGTTTTCGGTGGTTGCTTGTGTTCGTCAGCCTACTCGCACCGAGCTCTATTTTTATTGTTTCATATGAAGTGTTTCAGATTCTTATCATACATACACGCGCACACGTATGCAATGCTATGTTAGATTCGCTGAATCGCCACCGGGACCGCCGAGAACGGGTTCGGGCCCCGGTGAGAGAATTGTTTGCCCCCCCCTCCCCACCAAGAAGGGCGGAACGGCTAAAAATATGCAACATATTTTGACCCCAGCCTCCTTCCTGACCGCCGGGCTCCAGTAATATGTACCCCCCCCCCCCCCCCCCCC
>Ga0268261_10003017_pt1 | contig 12238 bp, 5 predicted proteins | sample TergutNc150P1_FD_190353 | JGI IMG/M metagenome (GOLD analysis project Ga0268261, IMG submission 190353) | Nasutitermes corniger P1 segment gut microbial community from laboratory colony in Florida, USA - Nc150 P1 (SPAdes) (version 2) | ecosystem: Host-associated > Arthropoda: Insects > Digestive... | reverse complement strand
CCCCCCTGCCTAAAATTCACCCTCCAGATGCCAACTAATGCTCTTACAAATATTAATAAAGTGATCAAATCTGTAATATCTTTCTGTCCAGCACTGAACCTGTCATTTTGACAAAACTTTTAGCAACATTTTTTCCATTACACATACTGCGTCTAAGTATTACAAATGAACACTTTGTCCAACAGAAAACATTTCAAACATGCAAAGAAATATACAGTATGAGGCACACCAGATACAGCACACATTACATTCTTGTGCTGACAAAATGATTCACTGAGGTGCACAAATATTCAAAAAATCTAGCAAAACCACCTCAAAATTCTTGGCACCAGCAGAGTGACATGAAACAACTTCTATTCTGAGGACCCACAAATATTAGGTGACTGTACAAAGATTAGCCACCCAAGCAACATGACACCCCCAATCTATGCACCCTTTACCAGACTGGCCTTGTAAAACTCAGTTAGCCTTGCCTACACTTGATAAAGTGATTAAAAGTACCCTCTTGTTAGTGATAAAACCACAATTATGTTGTATTAACATCCAGATTCTAACATGGCCTTCATGCATGTAATGTTTAAAGAAATGGTAAACTGTTTTCTGCTAAAAATAAAATTCACCAACCATCAAAAAATGTTAATAACATATGGAGTATGAGAGCAAGAGAGAAAAAGTGGAGTGAGAGACAGAGGATGGAAGGAAAAAAGAAAGGAAAATGAAAAAAAGAAACAAATCTTGTTGGGGAAACCTGTCAAAGCTAAGGTATGTGTCAATTAAAAAATGAAACTGAAAAGCTAAAGAAATTACAGTATATCAGCAGAAATTCAAAATACATGTAGCTCTGGTAACAATGTTTAAAGCAGTAAAGGATTACCTTGAAGCGCTTCACCTCCATTGAACTGTTCTGTGTCATGCCTTGGTAAAGGTAAGTGAGCAACTGAGGTGCATCTGAATGGCATATATTACGTGTTATAAGAGAGCAAATCTGGAAACAAACAGTTGGATATATTGACACATTGCATATTATGGTCCTGTATACAGAAAATGTTCCTTAAACTATAAAACAGCACAGAACAGTCAATTATGTAGTTACATAAGTCTACAGTTTAGTTGCAACATATGACCCTTTCAAAGTAAAATCACTTTTTGCAGACAACAGTCATGGTTTGTAGGTAACTCGTGATAACTAACCTTCTCTGAATGCTTGTTTCTACACACACGCCAGCCAAATGTATAAATTAATAATTACACTGCCATAGAAGTCAAGCATTACTTTAACAGATTTCATCCCTGTGCTTGATTAAGCACATCATGAATACATTTAGGAAGGAATGACAATACAGCTGCACATGGATCTGACTTTGGCAGGTAAGCAGTCATCTTCATGTTCTAGTCCTTACCTTAACTGTAGGTTCACATTGCATGTATATGTATATATATATATATATGTGTGTGTGTGTGTGTGTGTGTGTATTCTTGCATGTTTATGTGTTGTATGTACATGACTTAGTTGGCATGTTATATTATGCGTCTTGTTATATGTTCTATGTTTACACTCTATATCAAAGTATACTCTTCCAAGTGCATATGACAGTCCCACTCCATCCATATCCTACTTGCTAGGGTCTGTGGGATCCATCTGTCCATTCACTCATGCATTATCTCACTGAATTGGAGGCCGAGTGGGACCCAAATCCAATCTGAAGTAAAGAGAAAAATATGCCCCCACCAGAAATCACACCGTGATTTGCCACTCATCCAGCCTGTGGCCTAGCCACTACAATAAGCTAGCCTGGCTCACACACTGTTTCAATGTTCACATGAACTCTGGTAGCCATGCTCCCAATTCAAGTTTGGGTGTTTGCTCATAAGTGGATTCTGAAGTTAGTTCTATCACAGAACTGTATACATACAAAAAATACAAAAATTTGATAAATTTAATCAGAACATCTGTCCTACATCTCACAAACACACAACATACGAGGTACAATAATTATTATTCTCAGGTGGCTTCTGAAGTTTTGTAAGAGATCATACCTAATACTTCCACTAAGTCACCTGTTTTAACAAACAAATAACATACAACAGTAAATAAAACATGTGAAATTCTCATTTACTTCTCCCTTCGATAGTGTTAACTGACAAGCCACTGTGGTTAGGCACGCGACAACACACATGGTAGTTACTTACCACGTTACATACAAACACGATCACACGAAACTTTGGGGTTATGTTTGACAGGTTGGAACGTATGCAATACAAAATTAATTATCATTTTACAGTTTAAGGCGTCCAGTGTTCTTCCCGCAACTTATACCATGCAAATCATGTAACCCATGTACCGCAGGGGACATAACCGTGTGTGTGTGTGAATTACCTTGTCATCTTCCACACTAGTCACAAAAGCTTCGAGACCTACTACATCATTCTTCATACCTAGTTTCTTCAACTGTACTTCTATATTTTTTACTGACATTTTCTTATTTCTCGGTGTCTATCAACATGAAAAACTAGTATAAATCTTCCACCACTCAGGTTTGCACAAAACGCGCGCTAAACCACCCCATTAGATCACAGATTAATACTTGTACAGATTGGAAACTTCGTGGCACAGATTACTACTTAGTGAAGATTGGCAACTCCATGGAAAAGTAAAATTACAGCGCCTCAACCGACCACGACGTCCTTAGGTAGCCGGCATGGCTCTGAGGCATGCTCCTGGTGGTAGTTTTTCGAACTATATAGCACGACATCGGTAAAGCAACCTCCTGCCATAACATAACAACCCCTCCCACTCCTCAAAGTTGTTCCAAAAAAATGCAGGTCTTCAAAATTATTACAAAACAACTACATACACTTATTAGGCAATATACCTTACTATTTTTTATTATACTTTTTGTGACACATTTCTGCTCAGACCAAAGTATAATGTAAAATAGCAGGGCTATGTATTGCCTGACATGTGTACATAACTATTTGTAAAAAAGTGACCCAATGCATGAAAAATGTATAATATTAAGATTCGAAATTGTGGTCTTCTCGTTATGGGACTGTGTAATCTAAATGGTCAGCACAGACGATTTGGCCTGGACCTACTATTTCCATCATTTGATGGTCTGTGTAAACAGACCCAAAATGCTCCTGCAAAACATTCATAACCATGTACTTACCAGACTATATGATGTCCTAACTCAAACCACATTATGAATCCTCACCACTGTGAGCACCTCAAATCCCATACCAAAAATTGTTAAGAACTGAAACGTTGATGGAAATCTCACATTGAGAAAACTTGAAATATAGAACAGCAGTATATATTTTTACATAGTATTTAATATCACATACTTTTCCCACCAACTGTGTACACTGTTATATATCACGTCTCAAAAAAACTGAGAAAACAAACCGTTTACCATATATATACATATTTTATGATCATGACCATAAATGTTGAATTTCAAACTTCTACTACAATTATACCACAAGGGGAGTTAACTTCTGATTGTAAAATAAAACAGCATATATGAAAATAAAATGATAAAGAAGACTGTTCAAGAAGAGAGGTTCCCTATGTCATAATCATAATTTGAATGACAGTTGCAACAACATAAAATGAAGCACAATTATTTCACTTACGTGTCATTACTTTTTTACATAATTCCACAGTACCCTGATGCACTTGTCTCATCTTGGCAAAGTTTTTACAATTGTCATGGCAGAAATTAGGCTCCTGAATTATTCTTGCTGCAGAATTGGTGACCCTGCAAGTGTTGTATCACTGGCCCAAAAATAATAGTCCAATGGACAAGGTCAACACCATATGTTGGATTTTCCTTAAGTTTCCAGACTGCAGCAACTCCTTGTGTTTGTTGTACACTGTATGGGAATTATTTTGTTCAGGGATCATACCTTATGACAGATGTTCATGACTCTGCTTCCTAATAGCCTAATGCAGTCAGCACAGCATGTCACAAATATGTTCATATCATGACTCCTGCAGCACAGAATACAGATGCCATTGCCTTCAAGCATACTGGCACACTTTACATTTTGTGGCTCTCATTGAAGATGGATGGGTCCACTGCATTAAAGCTAATTTTAAGTAAAATGGCGAAACCATGTCTCACAATGTCACCACACATTCAGGGAACCCATATTCTCCTCCTTTCAATGATTGAAGAAGTGAAAGAGCACCTTCAAACATCAATTTTTGTAAACTTCTATTATGTATCTTGGTACCCACAATGCACACACACACACACACACTGCTGTATTCCAGTTGTACATGGACAATGTTGGGTACAGTTTTCACAAATCACTCCAGTTCCACCACTTGCGCTGTGTTCACATATTCTTGATCTGCTGGGCTGAAAGTTACAATCTTCATGATGGATGCCAACCCACTCTTGAACTGTCTTCACCCTCTCCCTACAAGAATGCGGTCTCAGTACACCATTACCAAACACCAGCATTAACTGGCAGTGAATTTCAAGGGTGGAAATGTTCTGCCTATATAATCTGTCACATCACAAAGTTTTCTGCTTGACAATGTTTCCACTGAGTATTATTCGGAAACCTGAAGAATTTCAGGTCACAATTTATGTTGCAGTTGTAGCACCCTCTGGCATAGCATACCCTATACATTCTATTGGCAATATAATGAAACAAAAAAGTAATCATGCACTTGGTCGATGGAATAATCAATAATTTGCAACAGTTATGGCCAAGTTATTTTCACACACACATCCTATGCCATACACACATCAACATTACACTTATGAATAACCAAAGCAACATTATTCAATACAACTTTCACACACTTGCATTAATGATAACATCCGCTTACCTTGTACTATTCATATTCATTTATTTCACATTCCATTGAGCTTATACAGATGTGGAACTAGTCATGTATACATTTAGCATAACAAATAAAGCAAGTGTACATTCAGCATAAGTTGTGCCTTATTGTAATGTCAGGGATGTCTACGTTAATAATTAATTATAAGTATTATGTTTAGAATAAGGAGAAGTAATAATCTGAATGAAATTAATATCATAGTTAATTATGTATTAAAAAATTCCTCCAGACTATAAAAGGAATTATGTAAAAGATATTTTTTTAAAGCTAGTTTGAATTTATTCCTATCACCAGATAAATCTTTGATGGCTCTTAGTAAATGATTGCAGATCTTAATTCCCGAGTAATAAACACCCTTTTGGTACAATGCCAAGTTTGCTGTGGGTAGGTACAGATTGGAAGTTTGCCTTGTCTTGATTTTATGTACCTGTTAGTTTAACAAAAATTGGTCTTTATTTTTAGTAACAAATAAAAGTATTGTGAATATATATTGGGGTTGCGTTGGTAAGATACTTAATTCCTTAAATAGGTGCCGACATGAGGCATTCTTACATGAATTCATAATTATTCTAATTATTTTTTTCTGAATTTTAAATATTTCTTCACTATGAGAAAACTGTAAAGGAAACTTCATTTAAAAATTTTCCTCTGTACTGCTTACAATAAGACACCACAAACACATGGTTATATCCTCCTCTATGAGCCCCACTCATAGTGCACTGAACTCATTTTTCACGCGACTCGTAACCAATTCACCTTGCACAAAGAGGAGACTTTTCCTATACTAAATGATCTGCGTTTCCTACTATCCGTTTCATACCTAGCGCACCCACTGAGCCAAGCCGGCTACAAGTAACTCCGTCGTGGCCACTTGTGGCGCCGCGGTTCTACAGGATGAGCATAAAGTCGTTCCCTATTTACCAACATTTATTACAAGAAATCGGGGAAATACTTTATGCTCACCCTATAGTTTCCAGATGTACATGAAAGTTTCACCGGCGTGTTCCTGATAATGCACTAATCTCTCAGCAGATGAGTGGTAGTAACCTTGCCTTTCTTTATACAGTTCTTTTATCTGTGGGGCGTAGTGACTCATCATACTAGACATCTGTGCTCATCATTATCGAGCATTACGTGCAGAAACTGAAAGACATCGGTGCGGGTAGAATGGCAGTGTAAGTATTCGTGAAAATCAGTATCTGTTAAACGTAAACACGTAAAAACGAAAGCGAGTCCCAGGTTATTTTAAGTGATGAATAACAGGTACACACTGTCACTAATTCTAGTTTCGAAATGTGACCGATTACCGGTAAGTAAAGTCTACATGCCTGGGATTATTAGGACATTATTGAAGTAAAGACGCAAACAACGCCCTCCCTCGCGAGTAAATAAGAACTACTAATTAGCGAAAAATCAGTCCCAGTTATTTTTATAAACTGTTTGGCCTGCAGCACGGACTGTCATTTCGAAACACTGCTTATTTTGGTTTCCGACGGTTAGCAGCAGTGAAGTGTCTTCATCGTCGGTCAGGCAGCATAGAAAAATTAATGTATAGGACTGTTTGACCCATAAAACTGAAGGCGTATCAGGAACTCAAATGACACAGAGTCAAATCCAGACGAACACGATTCTCAGGACGTCATAATCCCACCCCCGTGTCTCATTACATGCCAGATATCCATAATAGGTAGCAAAACTTTGCAGTTTTTTAGGCCTTGAAGGAAACTAAACTCAAAAAGACCCTTGAAAATTGAAGTATCATCCATGGGTTTGATAGTGTAATTTAATTTGGATAGAGGACAGCAATGGGAAAATATATGCTAATAAATTCATATATGTATATGATATTTGAGATGATATTTTATCAGTGATTTATAGATTACAGTGTTAAGATGGTCCTTTTGTCATATGGTATTTTCTGTGGTTCCAAATGGAGGAGACAAGCTTCATTTAGGGGGGCAACTGTGAATATAATTAATAACAGGACAACAAGGTGTGTCTACCAGCTTTTGGGTTGGGTGGGGTGGAACGATACTTTAACATAAAATGACTACCATGTTACAAAGTGTTACATACAGTCACAGGTTTGAATTACAGGTTGTGTGAACACTGTAATCAGCTTCCAGATTCCATAAAAGGTGGCAAGTTTTTTCAGTAACCAAGACACTAAATCTTCTGCTCAGTAACTCTTCTCCATGGAGCTAGCTAATAAAATAGTTGTGTTCAGAAGTGTATGCAATGTAAAATGCATATTTCAGACTGAATTTCATAACTTTTGCTTTAAACATTTTTTACTTGATAAACGAAAGGCTAGCGCAAAAATTTGGGTAAAACAGTAACACCAAACGACATTTTAATGCATACATTACAGTCTTTAATTAGAGTAACCCCCTTTGCTGTGGTCAAGGACTGTGAGGCAAATTTGATGAATCTATGAAACAAGATATGTATGTTATGTGGTTCTAGCCAGCATGGTTTTGACTAAACAGTGTTAAAAAAACAGAGATATGGCACAGAAAAATTTGCTGAACCTGAACAATTTACACACAGGTGGGCAAATACTCAAGTGGACATTCTTGTGTGAAAGACCTGAAGATGGTGTGGAATATTTAAGCCAACACATATCTATTTCTGCATGGTTGTAATAGAGAAATAAAAGTTGTGCTAACTAAAATTTGCCTTCCATAACTTATAATTTAGCATGCTCATAAAATATGTTAAAAAATATGTACCTATTTACAGTTCCACTGTGGAAGCAAGGCATGTCCAGTACTTACTGCCTTGTTGGTGAATGTAATATTGTATGCTAAATAGCACTGTTATGTTGCAGCTCATTCAGCTCACTTACAAGCAGTACCCCTGTTGCCATCACATTACCAGCAGAGTATGGCTACTGTGTCTTGGTAGCTGTAGGTTCAGCATTTGTCCTGACTTGGAAGGCTATACAGGTGAGTAGCATTAACCGTACAAAGTGAGCAGTGGACTTGACGTGGTAACATTCTGGTTTCAATCTTGGCCAGGACACTACTAGCCTTTCTAATGTTTCTCATTGTGTCCTCACTACTCCTAGGAAAATGTTGGGATAGCACCCCCATTCAATACCGTGACTGCTTTCTTCCATATTCTTTCAAAATTTGATGCTATACAGACTACAGTACTGAGTACATTATTAAATAAACCATAGTCTAAATCATTTCTATCTTTAAGCATTGGCATGTATTAAAACGGAGATGCCACTGCATAGCAGGATGGTTCAGTACCTATATAACACATTGTGCATGTCATTCTAGCAGGTGTTGAGCCCCATAAGCTTGAAATTCTGCACTTGAAGGATTGGAACTTGTTACAAGATTAGTTTAGAGATACCTTCCTAAATAATAATGTGAAGCACCCACCATCAGTATGCATAAGGAACATGTAAGTAAAATTACAGTAATGTGAAAGTACGTGGTACCTGTAAAGTAAACCATGCTGCTGGGCAGACAGAAAAAAAACCTCCCAAATACATATTCTGTTTATGTATAATTTTGGTTTTTCATTTTCCCCTTCGTTTTCATACAAGCCATCTCGGCATGTTATATTTTGTTACAGGTTGGCAGAGCTCGCAAGAAGTTCAACATCCCTTACCCAACAATGTACAGCCCTGATAATAACCTCTTCAACTGCATCCAGCGTGCACATCAGAACACGTGAGATATTTATATAATATTATGAAAATGTCAACTGACACTAGACATCATATGGCCATGGAGGTTTTTCCCCCTTTCATACGTCTGCAGAAGTTAGACATATATAACACTTCTGTGTAATATAGTAAGTTCCATACCTGAACACTGCTTCTGGGAGTAAAGTGATATGTGGTGATTATGCAGACCACCAAAACATAAGCTTGTAGTTTTATCCTGATATGTCCTCATAGTCAACACCGTCCATTAGCAGTCATAACACAGCATATCATTATTGTGTACTACATGCCTGGGTGCTAAGTGTTTTCAGTTGTATATCTGTGCAAAACTGTACTGCACTGTTGTGTATACTTGTCAGGAGCAAATTGAACAAAGCATTCACTAGAGTGCATGTGACTGTACAGGGTCATCAAATACAGATGCAATAGTTTGAAGTGTCTATATTTATTAATGCATAGTGCTTAAGGCACTGATTCTGGTACCAAACACTAACAAAACACTTCTTCCTGTGGCTGTTCAGCCCTTTTCCTTCCCGTGGCCTCCTCAGTTTTCTTCCTCCAGTCACTCGCCAATACAACACAGGAGACTTTATTACTTTATTAAAAAAAATATATAATCCTTTTGCATCCACTGTCACTTGCAGAAATAAATTTTAAATTTTCTAAGAATGCAGCATGTGTTTCTTGAGTGATGTTTTTGACAGAGGGTGTGAATTCTCCAAGTGGCTGGGGTGTATTATTAACCAGCATGACACTCCAAACCTTACATGCGCTTGATGCCAAGTTACTGCCGCCGCTGCTGCTGCTGCAACATTTTTTTTTAATCACCCTGGATGTGAATTTCATTGTTGCTCATTAAATTACATTCCAGTCCATTCCAATTTTTAATGGAGTAATACAACTTTGAAATCATTATTTTACTGTGTTTAGACTTCTTATGTAACACTGTCATTAGTGCACCCCTCTTCCCTAGCTGCATGCCAGGAATATTGATGGAATGCTAATGGCTCTGTTTCAAGGTTGGAAAACTACCCACAGTTCCTATTCTTACTGCTCTTGGGAGGTTTGGAGTGGCCATTGGTATGCGCAGGTGCTGGTGCTGTCTACATGGCAAGTCGTATTGCATATGCCCAGGGCTACTACACAGGAGGTATGTTGAAGTTTTGGCATTAAATTTCAGTAATGAATTACCTTATATTTTAAATAATGTCCATGATACAACAGTACTTTAGTAGAGGGATGCATAAATCCTGGGCACCAGGTCGCCCAGCTGTTAAGTTTTGTATGATGGCACCTAATGTGTGTGGGTCCTCAGTATGGAACTTTCTTCATATTACTCTTTTGGTGCCTAAAATTTCAAGGTCACTCACTTGTATTTTTTTGGAAATATATGCATCCCAGCCTTAGAAAGACTCCTTCTATAATGCATGAATGTGTCTGCATTTCATTTTCTGTTCTGCTGTGGGGAACTAGATTCCTTTGGGGTTGTTTTGTTCATTTAATATACTTATGTAATGATTGTAGCCCATTTCATTCCAGTTAAAATTTTTGTTTCATTGTGAAGAACTATATGGATCTCAAAGCCACTGATGATTGTTGTTCTCAACATTCCTCACATGTACCAGTATAAATATACAAATTCATCTGTATCACATTTCCCAGCAGCTTTGCTCCAGTGAGATGTATAAACTTATAGTTCTGTTTATAATATTAATGTGCTCAATCACGCTGTCTCGAGCAGTACCATTTCTGACTTTTATTCGGGTGATATCCAGCTCGACTATTAGCCCCGGGTGCCAACTGCGGTAACAGAAGTTTTTGGTGGTTTTCCTTAGTCCTTTCATGCTTCTGCTGGGACAGTGCCTAAAATAAGCCTCAGTCATTTCTTTCCACTTATGTTGCAATTCATTAGTCACTGATCTTTCTCTGATCCCTTGCTGTACAATGAGCTCCCGACAGCATAACTGTATAAACCACAAGAAATTAATATGCCACAGTGAAGTACTTGCATCTCTGTAGTAACATGCTAGACATACCCACTTCATACCTCAGCTGGTAAACAAGATTCACCAAGTAGGGCTTTTCACAGTTTTCCTTAGTCTGTTCCACTTGAATATTGTGATCGATTGCAACATCTTGTAGCTGTGTTGAATCAACATTTGATGTCACATAGAAGCTTACATGAGCTTTTGATACAGCCTTATTAAATAATATACAAATTGGCAGAGAACACTTTGGTTAAGATTGTTTAAGTTGATTAACAAGGAGTACCCAGTGGAATGTGTATGTAAAAGATGTTACAGTGTTGTGTACTGCATTTGCTTTGATGTTTATTTGTTGCACATACTGTACGTGTATTTAGCAAGGTGTTTGTGGATTTAATACAATTTTCCCTTCTGGTGTAAGCCAGAGATTATTGTTGGAGACATTTTTTAGGGGAAAATGTGTCCTATGAGGCAGGATTATACGGCATCTGTTGGAATAAAGGTATGACTGTGCATTGCACCAGAAGGTGCCCCCCCCCCCAATTTTAAATATTCTCTACACTGAAAAATAAAGTTGCAGATCTTAATTTATCCTGAATTTACTGTGTCATGTGCCAGTTCTTTTGAGAAACTTCTTAATTTCATTTTGAACTGTTTATGTAAAGTACAAGCAATGCTAAACTGATATGAATCAAACTCCTGTAATATCATCTTACAGTGAGACTTCAATTGAAAGGGTTAAACTCACATACTGTTTTTATATTCCAGATCCTAAGAAAAGAATGCGTGGTGGTTTCGGTTATCTGGGACTCTTTGCTTTACTGGGAGCAACCGTTCGTTTTGCAATTCGCTTGATTAGCAGCCAGTGATGGGATTGCCATTACATAGTATGGGGTATAATGGTGATGGTGTAATAAAGTAGTTTACATCACCAGATGGAGACTCCTGTGGGATGGCAGATTCTGGAAACATGAGAGGGACAAGCATGTACCTTATTAACATAGAAATGTGGTGTATGGCCTCTTCAAATGCACAGAAGAAAATTGCAGCCTTTTATCATATTTGAATGAAATGTATTAAATGGCATGAAAATAAAACTATTTTGTATTACATGTACAGAGTGGAACACACATTTGCTCAGGTTATTAACCTTTCTTTACTGGCTGCATGTTGCAGTATTGTGAAGGCACACACATGCAGGTCAGTTGGTCAGGATCACATTTTCTTCAATTCTAATACCAAGACCACAAATTACAGTATGCCTCCACACCTGTTAGAACTGTGGGATTCAGAATCCACTATTCCCTGACAGTAAAATGTTAACGTCCAGATTAAAATACGACTGCCAAATGCATAATAGCAAGGGATTTAAAACTATTCCCAGATAATAAAGGAATATAATAACTGTCTGTAAGCAAACCAGAAAAGTGTGTAAATATTCGCCTTTAAATTTTCTTTGTATTTGTTTCTGTACATTGCTATTCAGAATACAGGGAAAAATACTTGTACAAAAGACAGTCCACTTATTTTGAAACATGGGTGCTATACAAGATGGTTACTTTAAGATTATGGTGCTAACAGATTATCTTGATTAACCCTTTAAACCCCGAATTAAATCTCATCTGCTATTTGCTGGCATTATTAGGAGCTCACCATTTTCTCCACGTTAGCAGGATAAGGGTTAAATTATTAACCTTTAGGCTACTA
>Ga0268261_10003016_pt1 | contig 12239 bp, 12 predicted proteins | sample TergutNc150P1_FD_190353 | JGI IMG/M metagenome (GOLD analysis project Ga0268261, IMG submission 190353) | Nasutitermes corniger P1 segment gut microbial community from laboratory colony in Florida, USA - Nc150 P1 (SPAdes) (version 2) | ecosystem: Host-associated > Arthropoda: Insects >... | reverse complement strand
TTTGTCTGTTGTGAGTGTCGTGTGTTGTCAGGTAGAGGTCTCTGCGACGAGCTGATCACTCGTCTAGAGGAGTCCTACCGACTGTGCTGCGTCGTTGTGTGTGATCTAGAAACATCAAGAATGGGTGCTCCATATATGTATGACATTAGTCGCCTAAGGGTTAAGAAGGGTACAGCGATAGCCTGTCGAGGTTACTTACAGCTCGCAACGTGAAGGTAGAGACGGAAATTGCAGGCAGTTTTTGAAGTGTGTGCAGCCCACGAAAATTTGGATTGACGCCCAGATCAAAATTAGGCTTTGGTACTTTGATACTGCCGACGGTAAGAAAGCGCTGTGATGGGTGCATATTTGACATTCATGGATCTGCGCATCATGATAAAATTTTTACAAAAATGACCAACAAGATGCAACTGTATAGGATAATTTATTGTTCCTCGACTGCTCTACATGCTTCGAGAGATATTTTCGCTCATAATCAGGAGCATCTTAACTGTATGTACAGCTTCTGGATTTATTCACGTGTGTCGCTGTCAGCTGCTGTCATGGCTGAGTAGGAACTGACTTAAGTCAGTTCCTACTGCTACAGCTGCCGACGACGACACACGTGAATAAAACCAGAAGTTGTAATTACAGTTAAGATGCTCCTGATGATGACCGAAAATATCGCTCGAAACATGTAGAGCAGTCAAGGAACAATAAATTATCGTACACAGTTGCATCTTGTTGGTCATTTTTGTAAAATAAATGCATACTTATTGGAAATAAGAAAATGATTTATTATTTGCGATTTACAAAAGATAATAAAACCAGCGTCGAACATTTACAAAAATGGAAACAGCAGCAGAACAAAAACTGTAACTAACTAACTAACTAACTAACTAACTAACTAACTAACTAACTAACTAACTAACTAACTAACTAACTAACTAACTAACTAACTAACTAACTAACTAACTAACTAACTAACTAACTAACTAACTAATTAACTAATTAACTAACTTACTCCATGGAGCAGAGTCCTTCTTGAGAAGCTAAACCTTTTTCAGCTAGTCAAGAATTTCCCCGCATTTTATGGAACCCGAAGGTTCATTACCGCATTCACAAGTGCCCGCCACCTGTCCCTATCCTAAGCTAGCTCGTCCAGTCCATACCCCACATCCCACATCTTGAAGATCCATCTTCATATTATCTCCCCATCTACGCCTGGATCTCGCAAGTGATATCTTCCCCTCAGGATTCCCCACCAAAACCCTGTATACACCTCTCCTCCCCCCATACGCGCTACATGCCCCGCCCATCATATTATTCTCTATTTTATCACCCGAACAATATTTGGTAAGCAGTACAGATCATTAAGCTCCTCATTATGTAGTTTTCTCCACTCCCCTGTTACCTCGTCCCTCTTAGGCCCAAATATTCTCCTCAACACCCTATTCTCAAACACCCTCAGCTTACGTTCCTCCCTCAATGTCAGCGACCAAGTTTCACACCCGTATCTAACAGTTACCAAACTGTATGTACAGTTCCCATTACAGAGTAAATGTTCTTGCGGGACAGCTGGAAGTCTCCTCCAGCTTTCAGTTCGGATTTGTCAGTCGAGTGACGTCACTGTGTGCGGTGTCCAGCAGCACTTCCGGTCACTCGATTCTTTCTTCAAACAAGGTCTATGCCCTCATCCGGCCTGGTCTTGTATCAAGACGACCTTCAGTGGTTTGTCTAAAGGCAGGGTGTGTTAGCGATTCCACATTCCTAGCAGATTCGACGTCTCACTCACACACACACACACACACACACACAAACACACACACACACACACACACAAACACACACACACACACACACACAAACACACACACACACCACACACACACACACACACACACACAAGTAACATTTGCAAGTACATGTTATTTTAAAGAACATCACTTCAAGACAGGAATTGAGCCGTCTCCCAAAATGTGTAGAAAGAGTATTCCTCAGTCAGTGGACAGTGTCCTAGATCTAAGGAATCGGTCATTGTTGTAGTCCTTTAGAGACACGCAATCATTTATTAACCTTATTTTTGTTACTTTTCAATTGTTCATTCTTTAATCATACAGTTTGTTGCATATTGCTGTTTTTGACAGGTTGAATGGGCCCCAAAGGTATCCTGATAATTTTCACACTATTCCAACGTTCTGTAGTTCATTGTCAAAACGGTACATGTAAATACGTGCCAAAACCATTTCCGTTCCTTGCAATTTGCCGTACATGATCATTTCATTCCAATTGATTCGACTGCGCCTGAAGTCGGCAAGAGTGTCGTTATATAACGTACAAAGTCACCATGTTCTTCTTAGCGCTGTACATGCTATGATAAATTATTACTCAGGAAAAATTACTGCTCTGTCGAACTCCTTTTTTGGATTAGGTGAGGTGCGCGTTCTTCTGTAGTATGACGGCGCGACACAGCATGATTGATTCCAGACGTTTCGAGACTACTATGTTCTTTCGAAATATCGGGAACCAATTAAGTAGTGCCAGTCTTGAGATAAATCGTGAGCTACGCAAAATTTCTTCGGCTCGCAGACAAGTATCGCATTTAACCTTTAAGAACCTTGCGTCCTATATATAGGACGGGCGTACAGCTAACCTCCAGATGTTGCATTTTATATATTTTTTTTTCAACAAATATAAGTACTGAGTATTTTAAACATGCTGCACACTATCCTTTTTTCTCTTCAAAATGCCGTTTATTTCATAATGCTACATTTTTTGGTTCCTGTATTATTCACATTTTACATACAGGTGTGCTAAAATTTAAATGTAAAACTTGGGTGCCAAAAGGTTAACAGACGAGTAATTAAGAGCTTTCACTATTCTGCTGGTACAATTAAAGACACTACATCCTGAATATTATTTCTTTCTGTCGTCTTCAATGCGAGAATTACCCATACGTTTTACCTTTTTAACGTGCTCCACGAGGGAAAATCGCATGGGTTTAGAAGTGGCGAACAGGCAGGCTAAAATCCCTTGCCTATAATTCTGTCACCAAGAAGACTTTCCAAACAATGCATGGAATAGTTTAGAGTGTGAGCTGTTGAAATGTATTGTTGAAAAGGCAATTGTTTCTCTCGTAATTGATCAGAAAATAAAAATCGATCAAAGTGTGCTATACATTGATGTAAATTTATGGTCTCAGAAAATGCCCAATCCTAGCTGCACGCACAGCACACCACACTGTATTTAACGACATTTTGTAAAAAACTTATTTTGAAAGTTCAAGTATCTAGTGAGATAAAACCAAGCTTCATAGTTAAAGAAAATGAATGCACCAAAAGAAAGTACAATTTCACAAAATCCAGTCTTGCATCATAATGTGTACACCGCTAGTGTCTTGTACGGATGCAGGGAGCACTTCTCCTCTGCGTGTTCACTAACTGTTCGGAACGGAAGCTATTGCTCGAAACCTTTTTACTTATTCACAAATAGTTGTCTGAATCTACGCTTCTTTTAGCAACGAAATGTAAACTCAGCCCATATACACGTATTATACCAAATGCGCATAACTTTAAAAACAAACGACTCATACACTTTTCGAAAAGCAGCATGTAGTTTGTAAATGAGTGCACATATGTGTAATGCAATCGAGTCGATGGGAAGTAACTCACGATATTTTGCAGGTAAAATTTCCCTGTATTTTGATACGTTGGAGTGAGCATGTTTTATCATCCGTGATACCGGCGTAGCTAATCCGTGATACCGGCGTAGCTAATCCGTGATATTGTCCACGGTGCAGCATAAATTGCGATAAATGTGTATTCAACGCGTTCAGATATCAATAAGTATCACGGATGAGAGCTGCACGTACTGCCCAACGATTCGTGTTGTGTCGTTTGTATTTAAGTTCTGTTTCGACATGTGATTTAGTCAATCGGTTGGTTGAATGGGGGCAGGAGGCAACTGCTGGCTGGTGGGGTGTCGTTAACCTTGTGCTGGAATACTAAAATAAAGCAGTTCGTTGTATAAGGAATTAAAATAATAAGTAGAATGGCAACAGTTGATGAAAAGGAGATGGAACTCATTAGACAGTTTAAGCTGTACATGAGTGATCCTGAAAATGTAATATTGGCAGCAAACAGTGTGTTTGAAAAACTTGTTGATGATGTAATTCTTGGAGTTGTTTTTGAGGTCCATCATGCAGCTAAAGCGGGTTTATTTGACTTAGAAGACGGAGTTCAGGAAGAAAACACAAATTGTGAAATAGTCGACGGCCCTGATGTGGATATATTTGGTCAGCAACCAATTAAAAAAGCACAAGAATGCATTTGTTACTGTCCTACGTGTAAACATAGCTTAGCTGCTTCCCGTTTTGCACCGCATTTGGCAAAATGCATGGGAATGGGGCGGAACAGTTCACGAATTGCAAGCCGCAGGATTGCAAACAACAGTAAGGAAAGTGTAGCGTATAGTGGAATGATGAGCGATGATGAAGATGATGCTGACTGGACTGCAACCCCAGACCGGCGGAGAAAGAAACGAGATCGGAATGGAACACGACGTTCAAAGACTCAGAAAACGGTACGCAATGGTGATGTGACTGGTGAGAGTAATGTTAGTTCTGAGGTTAGTTCATCTAACATAAACCCTTCAAACATGAATTATGATGCCATGACATACGATGAGAAGAAAAATCTTCTAATGCAAATCTGTGGTGTTATATCCGAACATACACGAAGGCTGTGTACACGTTCCATGAGATGCCCTCAGCATTCAGATGAGCAGCGGCGTGCTGTGAGGGCATCTCTTCTAAGTTCTCAGCTGTCTGAGGTAAATGCAACGCCTGATATTATACAAGTCGATGTGGACACATACGACGAAGGTGATGGTCAGAGCATGCGAGAATCACTAGGTCGTAGTTGGGAGCAAGAACATTCAAACACATCTTCACCAGCCGATTCTGCTTCCACTAGTTCATCTTCATCCAAGAAGAGAGAGAAACTTCCAAAATCCAAGAGCAAAAACTCTTCAAAGAACCACAAAAACTCACCAAACTTTCCAAACAGCAACCATCATTCACAAGGGGATTAATGCTGAACTGTAATAGGCACATTCTAAACATTTGTTGTTTAATTTACTTGTGATATTCAATACTGCATCCAGCAACTGAATGTCACATTTGTTTAAGTTGTGCTGTAGGAAATGTGAAAATTGCTGAATATTGGTTGCTATAGCATGTAGGCCTCTATAAGATGGTCTTGAGATAGAATTCAAATTCTTTTGCCGACATATTAAAAAAGTGTTTTGATACTACTAAATACTATACTGTGTAGGTGGACCACTGTTTATCAGTACTGAGGTGGATGGCTAACCCTCTTTCTTCAGCAAGAATAATATTGCAAAGTTTAGAAGCTTAGTGGGTTAATTTAATCTGCCAATGAAATATTGTTACAGAGGTCTAAGAAGTGGGAAGGAAGGTTGTATTGATGGTTTTATTGTTATAATGATGTATTCAGAGCCTAAAATTTACTTTATATTATAATTAGCCAACTTACCACTTTGAAACAAGATGTGGATGAGGATGTATATTCAGTGTTAAATATTTCTTTTATACCTTTTTTTCAGAAAACTTCATTGTCTGCTGAACAGTGCTGTGTCTTTTTAAGAAAAGCAATTGAAATATGTGGAGTTTTCTTGGTTACACATAGAGAAAGTTGTTTATTAAAAAAAAAAAAAAAGGCATCTTCAAAACCTGTAACTGTCATTTATTAATTGGAGCTGTTTTAAAATTAAAATGCCTGCCACAAACCAAAATTCTAGCATCAGTTGTAGGTATTATTTTGTTGTTTAATTTAGGTAAACGTGTAATGAAAGAGGTTGTCTTAATGTTGTGTTTCTACTGTTAAAAAAATGGACTTTACTGTAATTTATGGAGTTTGATATGACACAACATAACTTTCTCACTTTATTTGAATACAGTGTGGACTGAGTAAATAAGAGGGTCAGAAAGGTATCCGGTTTGATAGATGTATAGCATTTATATTAATGACGTCAGTTTTTGTACAACCCTTTTCTGTGTAAATCATGAAGTTGTTGGATATTATTTATTTTAATTGTGGAATGTAACAAACATTTTTATAATACATACAAATTCACATTCTCAAAACCAGTGAATGAGAATTCCATGGAAATTTGTTATTTTTAATCAATGTGCTGGATGGTTTGGTTTTCAGTACAAAGAAACAGGGATATTTTAGTCATTGTGCATACCATGGGATGGTGTGTCTATGAATTTTTTGCCTCATCTTCCAGATGCACTTAATAAGCTCCTGAAATTATAATATTTACATACATTTACACACGTAGAAAATTACAAATGATTCATGTTACTCATCTGATTATTATATATGTGAAGGTAGCATTTGTAAACATTAACTAGCAATGTGGTTTTGGTGGGCAAGCCTGAGGGAAGGAGACCGCTGGGGAGACCTTGGCATAGATGGGAGGATAATATTAAGATGGATATCCAGGCAGTGTGATGTGGGGGTATGGACTGGATTGAGCTGGCTCAGGATAGGGACAGGTAGCGGGCACTTGTGAATGCGGTAATGAACCTTTGGGTTCCATAAAATGCAGGGAATTTCTTGACTAGCTGCAAACCGGTTGGTTTCTCACGAAGGACTCTGCTCCATGGAGTAAGTAACTAGCAATGCATGGTTAAGTTCACAGTTTTCAATAATGTACGAAAATGAGAGTGGTCACAGATGTAAATTTATGGAGAGAATAATGAATCTGCCCTGCTTGGACAGAAAGCATTTGGGTGTGAAAACCATAGTCACAAGACATTTTCTGAAATATATCCACCACAAATTGTATTCATGGTGATAGGATTCCATGTGATCCAAATTAATGAAACTGAACAATAGAGTGAGAATTATGTAGTACCGTGTATATATACTATACATGAGAAACTGTAATAAATGTAAACTGTATTCAGGCAGTCCCTATTGTGCAGTGTTTTAGTCTACTTTTGTTCCTAGGCAGTAGAAGTATTGGTTTTTGAGAGCTCTATGCTGTATGTTCTCATTTCAACTTTTCTGCAGTCAGTAATCACATGATGGGCTCATAAGGCAGGAGCAACACTATGTCCCTTACTTGTAGACCCTGAACTGATGGTAATAGACGTTGGAATAATAACTTTTGTTAGGGTAATATTTTTGTTGAATGTAAAATGCAAGGAGTGGCCATGATAAGCTTTCAACTAGCTTTTACTTTGATGGCAATAATTAATGAACTGTAGCAACTAAGCATGTAAAATCTGGTACAGGGATAGAGCATAAACATACCTGCACATTATAGATTCAGATTCTGTACTTATCTAGTAGGTTCTTCACAAAAGTAAAATAAAATAATAATACTAACAGATGTGTAGAACTAAAAATGTAAATAACAAAAAGTAAGTTTTGAGTTATGCTCAATACATGTTTCTTCCAGCGGTATGTGACAGTATGCTGTACTAGCATTTTTTTTTGTAAGAACATGGATTATCAACATTAAATTTACATGGAAAATATATACAATACACAACAGAAATGATGCAGTTCTTCTTCTTTGGGAATCCAATTATATGCACCTGAAAATTTGTGCATATAATCCCATGCTCACCTGGTACGTAATGACCACCATGGGACCTTCAAAAAACAACAGTGGGTTACATGCACTGAACATGAATGGCAAAACATGGACCCATTGTAAGTGCACCTGTCACTGTGGCATGGCATGTTGTCAGGTTGCAGGTGGCTTCCAGGGAGGTCCTCCAGCGTGGGAGTGGGGCAAAGAGCTAGTTACAAAATGTCAGACAGGACCTTGGACATGGAGAGGATATTAAAGCACACTGAAGAAAATTGCTTAATGAGGAGAATCATGATTTGTACTTCTGAGACTGGTAGAAGAAACCATGGGGAATGAAATGACAAGGCTTGGGGCTTATACTGGGGACAAATGAATTGCACAGAGGGTTTTGGTGGGGAAGCCTTTGAGGAGACAGAAGGTCCAGTATTCTACCACTCATTGAACTTACCCAGTGAAATTAGATAGTTTAGTTGCTTTAGTAATAAGGGTAGTGCATGTTTTTTGCATCATTCACCTGATGACATGAGGGTTTAACACGAGGAACAAAAAGAATAATCTGACTCGGTGATGAAGTCACTGAAATTTATACCATGCTTTTAGAAATGATTACCTCCCCTCCAGTCTAAACCTCTCAAAAACATCTACGTATATTACTGCTAGTTTCAGCATTTCCTTTCTGTTTCATGGCAAGATCTTGGGAGAATTACACTACCTGGTGTTTCAACTGTACCAAATATGGGTGCACGTCACTAAAACATTGTTTTATTGTTATGTTTTGACAGTGAAATTCCGAGGACCTAGCGTAGGAAACGAATGGAGAAATGTCTATGGATGTTCCACGCATTCAGTTTTATCACATATCTTCCAAAGAACTGATAATGTAAGAATTACACATGCACATATCAACAGATACCTCTTGAATCAGAGTGGGTGAGGATGGCGGAAAGAAACCGACTCCCAAGACAGCTAAGATGCAGAATTTTATTTGTTTTCTAATATATAGTTTCAACCAAATTTTCAACAGATCAATATGAATCAAAACTGAAGATGACTGACATGGTATCACAATCCAGCAAATGACTGGTGGTGATGACACAGCAGAACCTCTGATAAGGTACTTCTATTACATGTGTACAGACAACCAGAAAGAAATTATTACATCAGCTAGAGCTAGTCTCTATTCACCTCAAGAGTCATCTTTAGTTCATTTCTTCATAATCATGTCAAGGACAACTTTAATTTATTATAATCATGTTATTGTATGTCCACATATACATGCCTTATACATATGACACCAAGGAACAGGCATAAGGAAATATTCACAGTGAAGCAGTGTACACCCCAATTTATCCCACGCCTGCAATCACTGTATGACCAAAATTAGAACTGCTGTAGTTTCTATCTCCTGCACTGTGTATTGTCTAGTACGATCATGGGGTAGGACCACTGACCCAGTTCACAACAGCCTTGTTACACCAGACAAAGCATCCACGAGGTGACTTCACATCTGGTGGGAGAAGTGCCAGATAGAGAGGTGCTTCTGCTCCTATAGACACAAATGAAAGTTCTCATTAGTCCTATTTACCAGGAATTTTTAATCTACTCATAGGCATCACTACAATGCAACAAAATGTAAAATCAGGAAACAAAATTTATTTTTAATTTACCTTGTTCTATAGTTAGAGGTCCTTTGTGGTTTGTCATGTCAGTATCCACATATCCAGGATGAACAGAATTCACTACTAGGTCCTCACGAGGATCAGCATCAAATGCACGTTGCTGTATAAAGCTTAGAGCACTAACTCCCACCTTTGACACTGAGTATGCTGAATTAGGCCAGCCCTCAGCCTGGTGATTTCCTAATTTGGCAGCACTGAAAGCATGTGAAAAATATTTTGTATAAGCCATTTCCTCATCCAGTGTTTTGTGTTTCTCCATTTCTAGCCTGGTTGGTAGTTAATGTAATCGGTTCCTGTCGTGTGAATATAATCTATGCCCTCTACTGTTCTTCTGCTTGGCAACTATTTAATGTACAAAGTTAGCACTATGCAGTGACATAGTGGTTAACTGTTACACTTAAAAGCAAATGTCATTATTTCAGTAGAGGTAATTTTAAAATAACATGGGAAAAAACATACATGTTAATTATTTTTTGTCAGTATGTTGAAATACATTCATACGACTGTCAAAATAAACAAGAAATTTAAACATTTCAGAAAATTTACTTTAAGGAGAACATAAGTGAAAGACTGGTACTTTTGCTGTTACTTTTCCAGATAGCACTTCCATGAATTTAATTTATGTATTATGGGTCAATCAAACTTGACTGTAGGGACTTGCATTGCAAAAAACCTCAATGTATACATATTCCTGCACCTGAACTACTTTGTTTTCACAAATGACATTTTGGTAACTTATTTTCTATTGCATATGCTTAGTATGTGGTGTGTACAAAATACCACTACCTCTTGCCAAACAGACAAGTTAAGCACAAGGCCAATAGACAATTATGTTTAGAAACAGTTCTCTCTAATTTGATTGAATATGAGGTCACAAATTTGCTGCTACATTAAGAAATATAAATACATATCTGAACTGTACAATTTATTGCAGCAACATTACCTCTTCCATAAAACTAAAGCTCTCTAAATACCTGCAGGTTCAGTATTTTCACTTATAATTCATCATATATTTTTATCAGTAGTTTTGCTCTGAATATGGTAAAATATTGTCAAAGGTTTTACACCAACTGATGCACAAGTTTTTTTAAAAGGAGTATTAAAATTTACATTAAAACAGCTCCAACATGTTTTGGTGTAATCGCCATTCTCAAGGAGCGCACTATTTCAGCTTGCTAAAGTTAAAGTTGTTAAAACTTTAGCAAGCTCAAATAGTGCGCTCCCTGATGATGGTGATTACACCGAAGCATGTTGGTGCTGTTTTAATGTAAATTTTAATACTCCTTTTAAAAAACTTGTGTTTAACACAGCAGAGTCATGCCACCTCACACATTTAATAATGAAGGTGAAGGACAGTATGTGTGTCACCTAGTGCTAAAATGTGCTCTCACCTAAGATCTGCCCGACTGTGTTGCATGTATTAAAGATTACAGACCTTTGTATGGTCATGTACAGGAAATATGTTATGTCCAGTCACTTGACATCAGGCAGTGAGTGAAGAATGACTCCTGACCTTGATCTCCTGGCCTTTGGCCTTTGTACTTTCTTAATTTTTCGGTTTCTTTCGTGTTAAAATTTGAATCATCTGGTATGGCTATATCAGTCAGTAGGCAAGTATTATCTTTTTTATCATACAACACTTTTTATCAGGTTGGTTTGCTAGTATTATTCGATCTATGAGAACCCGTACATCCCACTTAACAGTGGTACTGTTGAAATGTATGGCAATGTCAGGTATATGTTCATACTACTGGTCAGTAACCTGTAACCCCATATGTTTACATATCATCCAGTGGATGTAACTGGCCACTTTACTGTGTCTATTGGTGTATTCAGATGGTGCAAGTGTTGTGCATCCTGCAACAATATGCTTCATGTGTTCTTCCACCTTATAGCACATTCTGAATTTATCATCCATTGGTAGCTTCATGACGTTCCTCTAATGATAACGCATGTTGAGTGCTTGATCTTGGGCTGCTATTATTAAACTCCCCACTTCTCTCTTTAGGCCTGAGCTACATAATCATGCCAGGGATGTTTTTTCATCTACTAATGGTCTTTTAATGTCCCAGTAGAATTGTCCATGCATTCGTTTCCTCTTGAATACTTCTATCTCCTCATTTTCAATGCTAAACTTAGTTGATTCTTGATATTTTCGGCAGCAGTTTCTTGTGTTATATATTCTTGCTTTGTTAGATTAGCTTCTTTTTGCAGAGAGTATTTGGTTTTCCCAGCATCATAACCTTGCACTAATTTGGTAAGCCTATCTTGTCCTATGCTTAATGTACTCGCCGAGACCAACAATAACAGCATTATAAGCAGATGCCAGTTCGACTAATCCATGTCCACCATTTTGTCTTTTGATACAGAATCTATTAACATCTACCTTCATATTGTGGATGCCTTCAATAGTTACAAGCTTTCTCATATTTCAATCTTCCATCTCAATTCATTTTCTTAACCAGCTGACAATTCTGAAGCTGTAAACTAGGACTGGAACAGCTAAGGTGTTGATCGTTGTGATCTTGTTCTTCAAGTTTAAGTCTGTCTTGAGAATTTGCCAGACCCAACATTATTATTATTATTATTATTATTATTATTATTATTATTATTATTATTAAAAAGTGAATGAGTTTTTTGGTTGTCATAGTGGTGCATATTATGTTTACAGTTTCCAGGGATGTGATGACATGCAGTATGGTAGAGAGGTTTCAGGAAACATGCCTTTATCTTCAACCCTGATGATGGAGGCAGCGGGTTCCATTCAAACCACTGGTACCTAAGTACCAGACTGCATTGTACCATACCCATACCCACTAAGACTGCAATTTTAAGAAAAACACACACTACTTATAATACAATGCAACATACAAGGACTCCAAGAATCTACTGCAATAAAGATGAACTGTAACAGTTAGAAAACAAGGCAACAATTAAAGGGGGGGGGGG
>Ga0268261_10003015_pt1 | contig 12240 bp, 11 predicted proteins | sample TergutNc150P1_FD_190353 | JGI IMG/M metagenome (GOLD analysis project Ga0268261, IMG submission 190353) | Nasutitermes corniger P1 segment gut microbial community from laboratory colony in Florida, USA - Nc150 P1 (SPAdes) (version 2) | ecosystem: Host-associated > Arthropoda: Insects >... | reverse complement strand
AAGCCAGTATATACACATTTTATGCAATGTAATTTACTTTAAAACTCAGCTTATAGAATCAATTATTACAATCATCATCATGTCTTCTAACCTCTTGTTATTTTTCCTGGCCATTATCCTCTTGAACCAATGGTGAACCCCCCCCCCAGGTCACACTTCAAGCTACACATCATAGCTCTTTTCCTTTTATGTGTGATGTTCCTAGTTAACCTGTATTTTGCAAAGTCTGTTGATTACTTGTATTATTTGCAGGTGCTTTTTCAGCCTTTAGTGACAATTCCTGAGGCCCCAGTTGTTACTGGTATAACAAAACATTTCATGTTTCACATTCATTGAATTTCTACACTCAGATTTTTACATATGATTGCCCTTCCAGCCTCCTTTTATATTATGTGCCTGTCTGATGGTATTGCTGCATCTATTAGTAAGCAAGTTCATTCTCTTTTGTTGATACTTGTGTCTGGCTTATTTGCCAGAATCTGTCTGTCTGTACCCCTTGGTTTCATTGTACTGTTATGTCTTCCTGTTCTCACACTGACTTAGGTATGTGTGAGTACCAGTTTCTGCTGTTTCAATGCCTAATTTCTTGCATTGAGTGATCCAGATGTGTAGAGATTTTATCATTTCTTATTTTGTATTCATTCTTTGCAGAGATAGGCCATACCAATATTAGATGATCAGTGCTTTCTTCATATTCTTTACACAACAGACATTTACTTATAATATTGTCTTTCAAAATTATTATCTTGTAGTTTTTACTAACTGCCTCATCATGGACTGCCACAACTATGCCTTCTGTTTCTCCCCTAATATCTCCAATTTATTATTATTATTATTATTATTATTATTATTATTGTTGTTGTTGTTATTATTATATAGTATAATAGTTCCTTGTCCACCAGTGTTTCTTCTGTGCTATGTGGAAAATGTCCAGGCATCCTTTCCTTCTCCCACTTTTACTTTATGCTCTGAAGTGTGACATTTCTCATTTCCTTGGTTTCATTTTGAAAAGATTTTAGTTTGACATGTTTGCAGTAGTTCTGAACTTGTGCCATATGGGTGTCTCCTGACAATTTGTATGAGAGAATCTTCTGTACCTTCCACATGTTACACTAATTGGTAATTTCTGCTACATAGTACTCTTCTGTCTGCTCTTGGGTGTTGCAGTCTGTGGATGGTTAGCATTTTCCTTATTTTCTGTCCAGTTTTACATGTCTTCTCAATCCCATTCAATAATTCAAAAACTATATCTCAGTACTGGTATTGCCCGTGATCTGACCACTCACATTTTATTTTGTGCAGTTATATCTGTGTTCAATAATGACCTTAATCTTTTTACATAGTCCTTCTTCAATCTTTCCTTCTCATATTTATGTTCCATATTATATTTTTCATTTACCACCAAAAACTTATATGCTTTCCTGTGATTGATTCTTTGATTTATTTCCTCTGAATCCTGTCATTTCTAAGGATAATCCTGCCATTGCTGCTCCTACTGCTACTTAGAAGGAAAATGTGGAATTAAACCACTGCCACATGAGACACCTCTTAAGCATTTTGCAATTCACCTAAACATTTTGTGTACATCTGGCTTTACCTCTTTTTCGGCAATCCATTGTCTTAACAACATAGTCTCATACCAACAGATAGCATCATGCTCTGCACCCCATCTATCCTAACACTACAGCATTGGGCTGTGGCTCTTTCCCATTAGATAGCATCACACTCCACATCAGCATTCGTATTCCCACTGTAAGGCCTATTTATTGGGCCACATCATCCTGCAGTCACATTCATCAGTCAGCTTGTTACAATTGACAGGCTGTAGGAGAAGATCTTCCTCACTAGGAGTGTAAGTGGAGTGAGAGTGTGGGCTACTGTGTGACCAGCAGTTCCATTTTTAACCTAGATGTACATAAGTCTGTCTTGAAAGGGCCAAAAGAAATACTTTGCTAAGAATTGGGTAATAGTTGCGGTCATCCTGGATGTTCCCAAAGCCTTTGATACCTTGTGGGTGAAAGGTCTCCATAGTCCTTCCAATCAGATGCATCAATCATTTGATGCATGGGGTTGAAGAGGTTCAGGGTAGACTTGTCCCCTGGCCCTGTATGCAGATGACAAAGCTCTTGTAGCCACATCCTAAAAGCTGTTGCTGCTTACCAGTTATCTGGAGACCTATGTTAAGACTTCAGCACTGGGTACAGGACTAAGAGAATAACTACCAACATCTGGAAAAGAACCTTTGCACTTCGTTAAGGCCATAACATATATCCAATGGACCATGCTGGTCAAGCTCTTTAGTCTTAATACACTTGGGTACATACAGTATATCTTTTGATGTCTCTTATGCAGCTGACACTTGGCTCACAAACTGGATGGGAAAGAAGGCAGCCTGTTCCCGAGCAGGGTGTCACACATCACCGTTTCCTGTTTTACAGCTAGTAACACCAACTCAACTGAATCTGTTGCTAAAAATTGATCTAACCCTTCTAACATTACATTTTCTTCACTAGAATTGTTTCTTCACTGGTTGAACTTTACATTTGGCTGCGCAGGTTGTCAGTCTTGAAAACAGTGGTCATTAAATTCATTTTTAAAACAGCGAGGCCTTTTTTATATATATAAAAAACAAAATGATGCAAAATGCAAAAGCTGAGATTTGTTGGTATAGAAGGTGGCGAATTTCATCACTTTGTTTTGCCACACTTGAAGCAACAAAACTTCTGCTTACAAGTCAGTTCACAGAAATGAATGGACTGTATAATACTGCAGCATAACTGTCAAATTAGCCCTATTTAATTTGCATATGGAAATACAAACAGATGATAGCAAGAAAAGGCACAAAAAATTGCAACACATTTCTTCTGCTTCTCACTGCTCACAACTCATGCCTCAAAACACAGTGACGGAGAGAAAAATGTGTTTACAATTGATCCTCTTATTCAGGATAAATCTTATTCCTTCCATTAACAAACAGTCACTATCTGCATACATGTTAACACATTAGGAGGGCTGGATAATCAGAATGATATATATTTTGTCTAGCAACAGCAGCAAAACTACTTTGCCCCTGTCCTAACTGGAAGACTGCCTCATGAGGGTAACTAAGAATATGTGGATTATCAAGCAGTGCCATGCTAATTTACATCACATACTTAATATATGTTTAATTACATTGCTAATATTTACAGGGAAGGTGAGGTCAAGATTCACTGAAGGTTTCAAAGTGACAAACAGGATATTCCACCAATAATCAGCATACTTATATTCCACTTTCCAACATTTATACATGATACCGTACTGGATCACAAGATTTAAAACAAGTTTTACAAACAATGCAACTTAAATCATTGGATTCCTTCTTCATCACAAGACATACCCTACACAAGAAATGCTTGCAAGGGAGTTTAAATAGTACATGGTCACTGCAGCACACAGCACACTGCTGTAGGGGCAAATGACTGCTGAATGTTGTGAATTTAGGAAGACCAACTAAAGTAGATGCAACAGCACTACTCAGACTCCGGTCAAGTTCCTCTTCATGTGACTGACCACATTGTATCGCCCTTGCTTCAGCTCCATATCTGGACCTTTTAGACCTTGACTGACACGTATCTTCCAAAACAGCCATGTAAGTCACTTCCTTGTCCTCTACCGGACACCCAACAGAGGTACTAGGTTTAAAGTATGCTGAAGGCTCAGTACTGAACCTTATGTCATTAATGATACTTTTCTTTTTCTGGCCTGTAGTCCTTGGTAAAGATGCCAATTCCTGTTTGTCAGAATGCTCAATAAGAAACTTATCAATGCAGGCTTTAAGAGCACTGGCTGGGATGGGCTGGCTATTTTCAGTAAACAGCTTTCCTGTGAATGGGTCACTAGGTAATCGTCCCCACATTGCTTCATGCTGTCCATGTTTATCAAGTGTACTTCGATCCACAACTTTCCCACAAGGTAAAATGAAAGGAACAGCCATTACTGTGAACGTTATTGAATCAAGAAACTCCTCAGGAACTTCAAACTCCACATCAGAATCATGATCATTTTGCAACTGACTCTCTGGCTCACAACACACAGTGTCCTTCTTTGGCATTGCATGTGCCCAAAGCTCAAAAATGTTACGCTGAACAGCCTCATCACAAGACGTACTTGGTCGTCCCCAGACTTCGACTCTGGCTAATGCAGGAACTGATGACTTGGTTTTAATAATTTTAATCTGTAAACTTCCAGTATTGTTCAGAACTAAGCATGTGCTTCCTGGTATGGCTTTCCAGACAAATGAATTCAAATGTTTAGTAGATTTAAGGCACTCCTGATAACTAATTCTTCGGTAAAATATTACACCTATTTCATCGCCCTTAAGATAGCCAAATGCAGCCTTCTGATACTCGTCTGGTTTCGTTCTCGATGCACAGTTGGCGTAAATTTCAAACCCAGTAGACTTCTGATAACCAACCTGAGCCCACAGAATTACATGACTTACATTCACGCGGCAACAAAAGTTAATTGTTATTGTGACTGGGGGTTTAATAGCACGATAAGCCAGAAAGCCTTTCCGAGCTTCGTCAGCATCACTGGAAACCAAATTTGTCACCTCGTAACCATCGGTACTCACAGTACTGCACTGAACCGTTGGATTTAAGGCTGGGCAACAAAAGTTGATCATATTTACATCACAATACACGTAACATTGGCAAAACTGCAATACCTTTCTACAGTACCAGTAACCACAAATTACTACTTGTAACTACCAAACGCGTCTTGTTACCGTAAGACACATTCGTCTGCTCAATGGTACTGTGGCTGTCACAGCGTGCTAAACATCGATCGGTGTAACTGTGTTACACAGATGTGCGGTGTGCCTGTTGCAACTTACTCGGTGGTCATGGTTACGATATGGACGCCTCGCTGCGTAGTTAGATTGCTTTTCTGTGGGTCCAAGGCTTCGGCAAAATAACTGCACAGCAGATTTTAACCGAACGAGGGAGTTTTCTTGAATGGGGTTGTTATTAATGTTGGTAGACGTAACACAGCTGCTGCACCAAAGATATTACTTTTGTGTCCTCCTCCATAATTTCCAAAGTACAACTTTATTAGGATTTAAGGTTACCGAAATTCCTACCGTGCCCTCTGATTGTAACTTGTATTACAAGCATAATTCCAAATAATGCCAATAGAGAAGTACCGCAATCACATGTTTGGTGGAGGTAGTAACTAGATGATCCGTGGTACAGAGTTGGCATAACTGAATTATTGTAGTGAGTCCTGGTAAGTGTGCCTGTTTTTATTTCAGTTTGTACGATATAAACGGAAAGCTAGTCTTTTTGTAATTCATGCCTAAATTTTTGTCACAGAATATAGGTTATATATCATTTTTGAAACTAGGAAGCTAAATTGCTTTGAGGTTAATGGTCAGGCAATGTCTCATGCACTGTTCGTACTCTGGCATCATCTGGTTATGGATAGTACCATACAGGCAGCGTTATCTTTTATCGGTGTTTGCATTGTATAAGTACCCATGAATTTTGTCAATATATGATTTCATATTTATAATTTAAATCTTTCACGGTGACTAAATTCAGTAAAATATTCTTGGGCAGTCAGCAGCGTCATGTGGTTGAATGGCGTGTAAGCCAATGTTTCGAGTACAATCTCAGCACTTGTCATCAGTGAAATGACTGCCTCCGAGGCCCGTCCTTGTCACGATATATCTGCCCATTATAGCTGGTGGCGACACGAGAGGGTTGGTGGGTGGCGTCAAGCTTCTGCTTTGCTCGATCTTGCTGTTATGTTCATTAACAAGTTGGTTTTAGATGAACAGGCCTGGCTCAGTATGAAGCCACCATATGTATTACAGTTATTGTTGTTTAGGTGTACTTCATTTGTTTCCTTTACAAGGGGATCTACATATTCTGATGTTCAATCCAATATTGAGGTGCCACTGAAATTGAAGCAGTGACCCATGCTGGTGCCATGTTCTGCTACTGCTGACATTTCAAGTTGAAGTGGATATATGTGTCACTGGTGTTCTCTGCACCTTGCCTCGATAGCCCTTCCATTCTGTCGTACGTACCCTTCTCCTCACTCACACAAGTGGAAGGACTATTGAGGCAAGGTGCAAAGAACACCGGATATGTGTATGTCTGTGTCAGTCAGAGAAGTCAGCAGTGGCAGAACATAGCATCACTACAGTTCATTGTTTCAATTTCAGTGGCACCAAAGTATTACACAGAACATTAGAATATGTGGACCAATTTGTAAAGGCAGCAGCTAAAATAGACCTAAACACGAACAGTTTTAACAGAGATGGTGGCTTCATATTGAGCCAGTCCTGGTGTATAAGCAACATGTTAATGAATATAAAAGCAGGACTGACCAGAGCAGGTACATAATTCCACCCACCAACACTGTTGTCTCTCTACCAGGTGTAACGGGCAGGTATATCGTGGCATGGACAGACTTAGGTAGTAGTAGGTTTTCTTATGACAAGGACAGAGATGGTCCTCAAAATGTTGGTTTACTCACCATTCAACCACCTAACATGGCTGTTACACCAAGATATTCCAGATTTCAGATTTAAAACTTCTGTCTGACTTTTATTTGATAGATGGGTAACCACAAGACATCTCTGTTCCATAAATGTTTACTAAATGAAAAGTGTTTTGTCACCAAGAAAGTTTGGGAAACGCTGGTCTAATGCGCTGTTCACATTAACTCTGTATTCGCCTGCCAAGCCCCAGGATGCAGGCCATATGTTCTCAAAAATCCTGATGCTGACCACGTGACTATACAGCATCAAACCAAAAACTCATTAACTGCTGTGAAGGCTGGAAATCTGAGAATTGATTTTCTTGTGCCATTCAGGGTGTTGCTGTTTGTTGTAATCAGCCAACATGTCGTACATGTTAGGGCATCTACACAATGGCTGGCAAGTTGATCAAGCCATACTATCTGAAGAGGATCGTGTTGTGGTAAGATCATTTTACAGGGATTGCATGCGTGACAAGAGTGCATTATTTTATTTTTTGTATGATGTTAGAATGTGTGGGATTAGGAAGAAAGACTAGTAATTCTATTTCTTAAGATGAAATTCCTCCTGTTGTGCTTTTCACATTCCTGTTTGTGAAAGAGAATGTTATGCCCAAAACAAAATACATATGTTAGTGAAGTTCAGTCACATCTGGGGTACCAACTGCCATTATTAGACAGGGGCATTTTGCACATTATTTTCTTTGGTGCTGTACAGTATTAAAAAAACTTAATATTGTAGGACATTTATTTTTGTGTTATAAAGACACATTTTTTGTCACATTTTATAGCCTGCATACCTAGCTTCAATTATTCAGTTACTCTGATATACAGTCTCTTACTTACTGACTTAATGACCTACGTACTTATTACTCACTCGCTCATTCACTCCATGGAGCAGAGTCGTTGAGAAGCTAACTGGCTCAGCTAGTCAAGAAAGTCCCTACATTTTATGGAACCTGAAGTTTCTTACTGCATTTACAAGAGCCCACCACCTGTCCCTATCCTAAGCCAGATCAAAGCAGTCCATGCTCCCCATCTGACTTCCTGAAGATTCATCTTAATATTATCTTCCCATCTACTTTTGAGTCTTCGAAGTGCTTTCTTTCCCTCAGGTTTCAGCACCAAAATCCTGTATACGCCTCTCCTCTCCCCTATATGTTCTACAAGTCCCGCCCATCTCATTATTCTCTATTTAATCACCCAAATAATACTTGGTAAGGAGTATAGATCATAAGGTTCTCATTATGTAGTTTGCTCCACTCCCCTGTTACTTTATCACTCTTAGGCCCAAATATTCTCCTCAGCACCCTATTCTTAAACACCCTCATTCTACGTTCCTTACCCATTGTGAATGACCAGGTTTCACACCCATAGAAAACAACAGGCAAAAATCATGGTTCTGCAAATCTTCATCTTTATATTTTTTAATAGTAAACTGGAAGACAAACCGTGATAATTGGGTGCCTCTCACCGTGGCATGATGGCCTCCAATATGGAGGGTAGCTGCAAATATATTGAATAAGCAGTCGTGGACAGCCCACAAGGGTGGTCCTCCAGCTTGGAGGTTGGCCGAGGTGCTAACAACTTCTCACCGTAAAAACATATCATGTTATGAAACATAAACTGGCCCTGGACTGATCCTTTGGTACTACCTAAGCAATGGGAAAGGGATATGACACTTGGTACTTGGAACATTAGAAGCCTGTAGAAGGCAGGTTCCCTTACAACAGCAGCCAGGGAATTAGCAAGATATAAATTAGATTTACACAGGAAGTTTGGTGGGGCAAAGGGGGCACAGTAAGAGCAGCAGATTATAATTTTTTCTATGGAAAAGGAAACAAAAATCATCAACCGGGAACATGATTTTTGTACACCACAGAATAGTATCAGCAGTTAAGAGAGTAGTGTTTGTTAGTGATAGGATGTCATAAGGACAGACTCTCAACCTCATGGATCACATATTGATAGACAGGAGATGGCATTTGAGTATACTCGATGTGAGAGCTTTCAGGGGAGCTGACTGCGATGGTGATCACTATCTGGTGGTTCCAAAAGTTAGGGGAAAGATTGGCAGTAAGAAAACCAACAGCATAGAAAGTTGAAGGGGAAAGATTTAATTGCAGGAGGCTAAATGAGCTGGAGGTTAGGAAACTATCAGATTAAGATCTCAAACAGGTTTGCAGCTTTGGAGAACTTAATTTATAGCGAGAACATAGGTAGGGCTTGACAGAGTGTTAAAGAGCATATCATCCTCAGCTTAAGAGAGTCTGCGTTTGTGCGAATTGAAGCAGCATAAACCATGGCTGGATGAATAATGTTTACATTTTTTAGATCAAAAAAAGCAGGCAAAAATTCAATGGTTACAGGATCCAAACCAAAACAATGTAGATAATCTAAACAGTGTAAGATGTGAAGATATTAGGCATTTTAGGAACAAAGGAAGGAATATCTGAAAGCTAAAAATTGATGAACTTGGAACTAACAGTAAGATAAAAAAATACCAGAGACTTATATAGGGGCATCAGTGATTTTAAGAAGGGTTACCAGCCTAGAACAAACATAGTAAAGATTAAGAGGGGTGATTTGGTTATAGACTCCCACCGTATTTTGGCTAGGTGGAGGAACCATTTCTCGCGGCTGTTCAATGTACATGGGTTTAATTATGTTAGGCAGACAGATATACATACAGCAGAACCACTAGTGCCCGATCCATGTGCCTTTGAATTTGAGATGGCTGTTGAATAGCTAAAAGGACACAAATTACCAGGTACTGATTAAATCCCCCAGCAGAATTAATTAAAGCAGGGGGTAGAACAATTTGCTCTGAGATCTGTAAACTTATTAATTCTAATTGGAATAAGGAGGAATTGCCTGAGGATTGGAAGGAGTTGATCATAGTACCTATCTATAAGAAGGGTGATAAAACAGACTGTAGTTTTATAGAGGCATATTACTTAATGTCAGCTACGTACAAAATTTAATCCACCATCCTGCTGTCAAGGTTAACCCCATATTCAGAGGAAATTATTGGGGGTCATCAATGTGGACTTTATGCAACCGGTCAACTACTGATCATATATTCTGTATTTGTCATATACTTGAGAAAAAATGGGAATACAATGAAGCAGTGCGTCAGCTATTTATGGACTTCAAGACAGCTTGTGATTCCGTTACAAGGGAGGTCTTTTATAGTATTCTCATTGTGTTTGGTATCCCCGTGAAACTGGTAAGGCTAATAAAAATATGTTTGAATGAAACTCTTAGCAGAGTCTGCATAGGCAGGCATTTGTCTGACAGGTTCCCAGTTAGGAATGGATTGAAAAGAAGAGATGTTTTGTCGCCGTTGTTTTTGACTCTGCTTTAGAGTACGCCATTATGGGGGTTCAGGAAAACCAGGATGGCTTGAAATTAAATAGTACACAATAGCTTTATGCTGATGATGATATTATATTGGACAGAAGCATAGTACTATAGAGAGAAACATGGAAGCTTCGGTAGTCACTAATAAAAAGATTGGTCTAGAAGTAAATGCTGATAAAACTAAGTACATGGTCATGTCTCAAGATCAGAATGCAGGACAAAGTCATAATATAAAGACTGATAAAAGCTCCTTTGAAAAGGTAGAAGAGTTCAAATATTTGGGAACAACCTTAAGAGAACAAAATTCTATTCAGGAAGAAATTAAGAGCAGATTGAAATCAGGGAATTCTTGCTATCATTTGGTGCAGAATCTTGTGTCTTCGAGGTTGCTCTCTTAAAATACAAAAATTAAGATATATGGAACTATAATTTTGCCTGTTGTTTTGTGTGCGTATGGAACTTGGTCGTTCACATTGAGGGAGGAATGTAGGCTGAGGGTGTTTGAGAACAGGGTGCTGAGGAGAATATTTGGGCCTATGAGGGACAAGGTAACAAGGGAGTGGAGAAAACTACATACTGAGGAGCTTAATGATCTCTTCTCCTCACCCAGTATTTTGTGGGTGATGGATGAGATGGACGAGCATGTAGCAAGTATGGGGGAGAGCAGAGGTGCATACAGAATTTTGGTGGGGAAACCTGAGGGAGAGAGACCACTTGGAAGACCAGGCTTAAATGGGAGGATAATATTAAAATGGATCTTCAGGAACTGGGATGTGGGGGCATGGACTGGATCTATCTGGCTCAAGATAGGGACAGGTGGTGGGCATTTTAATTGTGGTAATGAACCTTCGGGTTCCATAAAATATAGGGAATTTCTTGACTAGCTGAGAACCAGTTAGCTTCTCAAGAAGGACTCTGCTTCGCAAAGGAAATAATTAAGGAAGTAAACTGGAAGACAAAAGATTCTGCTCTGAATGATAGCAAGCATTCCCACACTTCAGTCCTCTCTTAATTTCTTCCTGGGTAGAGTTTTGATTCATTATGGCTGTTCCCAAATATTTGAACTCTACCACACTTTCAAAGGAACTATTATCAATCTTTATATTTTGACTTCGTCCTGCATTCTGATATCAAGACATGACCATGTACGTAGTTTTATCAGCATTTACTTCTAGTCCACTCTCCTTACTTGCAAATACTGGACATTCTTTGTTCTTCTTTATAGTATATATGCTTCCGCCCAATATATTAGTACCATCAGCATAAACTAGAAGCTGATGTGTACCATTTTATTTCAATCCATCCTGGTTTACCTGAACCCATCTAATGGCATACTCTAAAGCAAAGTTGAAAACAATGGTGATCAGGCTTCTCCTTGTTTTAAACCTTTCTTAATAGGAAATGTGTCAGACAAATGTTTTCCTATCGGAGCTCTGTTTAGGTTTCATTCAGACACATTTTTATTAACCTTACCAGCTTCTCTCTGCTCCAGACAACTAGATTTTTTGTTGTGGCAAAGTTTACTATTCTAACGCCATTATCATTACTGATGTGATGTACACTGTCATTCCCAAGTGTCAATTTGAAAATTACTTCTCTTCACAGTTTCGCATTAAAATCTACCAGAATTTGCTTATGATACTTGGGGAAATGGTCGAAAACCCGCTCAAATTCCTCATAAAAACTGTCTTTTGAATCATCACTTTACTCCTCACTTGGTGCACGCACATTCAAAGCAATGTTGTTACACCAGCAACCTCTCAGAATTATATATAAACTCTACTCTCGTAACTTAATGTTATTCGTCCTGATGTGTTAATGGATACCAAGTAGTAGAAATTAGTTCAGTCTAACACACCATTTATTGTCTAATTGACTTATATGCAGGCTGCATGTTTCGGCTCGCTTGAGAACAGTGTAAGTGTACAGAGCAACAGCACCAAGAAGAGCCACCACCCGCTAAACTACACAAACACAACAGTGAACAACCGAGGACAATCTTCAATAGTACGCAAAAACCAGAGTACACCACTCTCCCAAGATCAATAACGACAAGGACAACAGTCCGCAAAGAAAGAGGTAATAGTATACAACCCACACCTTGCCAACTGGACTACTCAGCCTGAAACTTTGCCCACCGGAGGAAACGCCGGACAAAACAGTGAACATAACAGCACAGTAAATACAAACAAAAAACATGTTGCGGAAGATACCTCAACGAAAACCCCGAATGTACAATCTAAGCACAACATAACTAAATATGGGATAATATACTTGGCATTTTAACGGCATGTAAACACATTATTTTAACGGATCACAGTATATAGTTTTAACCTAATTTTAACTGTA
>Ga0268261_10003014_pt1 | contig 12246 bp, 9 predicted proteins | sample TergutNc150P1_FD_190353 | JGI IMG/M metagenome (GOLD analysis project Ga0268261, IMG submission 190353) | Nasutitermes corniger P1 segment gut microbial community from laboratory colony in Florida, USA - Nc150 P1 (SPAdes) (version 2) | ecosystem: Host-associated > Arthropoda: Insects > Digestive... | reverse complement strand
CGAATCCCACCGGGGGCATGGATATTTGTCTGTTGTGAGTGTCGTGTGTTGTCAGGTAGAGGTCTCTGCGACGAGCTGATCACTCGTTCAGAGAAGTCCTACCGACTGTGGTGCGTCGTCGTGTGTGATCTAGAAACATCAAGAATAGGTGCTCCATATATATATAACATTAGTAGCCTAAGGGTTAAAGTCCCCCATAGAAAATCTGCATAGTTTCAGCTGTCCCCACAATCACGCAAACTGTTGACGTGAGTGTGAACTAGCGGCACTGAACACCTGTACAGATACAAGGAAGCAACTCCGTTTTATATTCTCAATTTTGTTCAAATATTAAAACCAATTAATATAATTGAATTATAATTAAGAATACCATTACAATCAAAACGTGAACGATTTTAATGTGATATCGATATACTGAATCACTATAGTAAAAATGTAAAATAACAACGAACTGTATTCTTATTGGTGAAGCCGAACTGTAAGACGCCACTGCGTGCCCACGACCGTGGATCTGTTAGATTTATCTAAAATTGATATTAAATTATTAACTTTTATGTTTTTAGATTTATTTAAGAAAAACGCATTTTACAAATGTACTATTAACGAAAAACTCATTTCCGACACGTTAATTGGCAATTTCAAAAAACATGTATATGTCAGTACCACAAATAGGATGAATACAGAAAGTTTCAATTGACGACATTAAAATTTAAAAATCCTAAATTATAATACAGTCATATGTAGACGAACAAATCAGGGGGTAACAAGTCAGTACTTATTGTTGCTGAAAATAATATTTAATGCGGTTTTTATTTTTACTGTTTGTGTATTATCTGCTTATTTCACGGATTCATTTATTCCCACTAACTTGCAATTATTTTGTTCATACGTAATAAATATGAATATACACTCATCCACCGTTTAAAACATTCTGAAGGTAGTCGACCAGTCCAGTATTGGCTCCACACAGAGCACCATCCACATAAAAATGTTAACAAATGTTTATGGTTATAGTGAACAGTCCTTCGATTTATATTCTGCAAGCTGTTGCAAACAGCGTGTTGCTAGATAAGACGCCAATGCGGTGCCATTCGTTACTGTTGCCAATTCGCATTTCCTCAGTGGTTCCTCATCGTACCTTCACCACAAAAGTCGCTGCAGATTTATAACGTCATGATGAATATTCACTTGGCGGCACATCTTATCTATATTTGCGGCGAATGAAAATTATGTTCTGAATGGTAACACGGTGGAATTCAAATATTGCTGTACTGTAGGTCCTACTATTAGTATAACATTCAGAGTCCCTTATACGAAAGACATGAGCCATCCACAACAACACGATTGTGTGCGTACTGTTGGAACTCTTACAAACCGAGTGACGTTGTAGGTAATAACGTTCCTATGTGCTGCGTGCGTCTTCTTTATTCTGGTTCATATAGTCAAGATATTCATATTCTTGCATAAATTCAGGATATGCTTGTTTCAAATCTGAATGTTCCTGGTAAGGTCGCTCTAGCTTTTCAAATTACCGTTTTGCTTCTTCATCTATTTCTCTCAAACAGATTTGACCCTCGAGTCGAGAAAGTTTCAAAATGTAACGTCCCGTTTCATTTCGTGCGGTATGCTTCTCGAAGTGTCCTTCACACAAAGTTTCTTCAGGTGTCCATGTCTTAAAAGGCAATTTTTCATTTTACCCAAAATCTCTGCATTAGTTGATCAAATTTGCTATTATTGGAAATGAAGAAAGTTTGCCTTGGAATTCCTTCAGGCGCGGCTAAAGGTTTCCTCCCCTTAAAATTGGATAATTTCAGGGTCGCGTCTTCTTATCGTGGCGACGAACTTCAAACAACACACTATCTCCTAACAGGATGACAATTCTGTTTGGACTGTTGAAGTTCTCGTGCGCCATCCTCAAACTTTCCGAGATACCCCAGTCACTACTATCTACAAACGCGGCTGGAATCAGTCCTGATAATTTGTGAAGTACCGCTCCATTTATTATTTTTCCCAAATGCAAAAAAATGATTTTACCTCCAGAGACCCTTCATAATGAATTGTTCTTTTCACCGGGTACATGTGCCTTAAATCTTCTCAAAAAAGCATTTCAACTAACCGCTCTATTACAATACGATTTTGTTATGAAGAATCCAAAAATCAGCAGCACTTCGCTAATTGTTCACATTTATTCCTGACAAAACTATCGCTGTAGCAAACAGAAATTTGAAAATGACTTTCACTTAACTGTATGACAAACCTAATTCATAACAGAGTCTTGACTGCAAGGAAAAAAAAAGTTTAAACACAGAATTTGCATTCACGTGTCTGAGAAATTCGTACCTGGCTTGTTTTATATTTCCACAGGAATGCGGTTCGCATTCATGCAAGTGAAGACTGGACTGTGCCACATACTGTCCCGCTTCGAGGTGGCGCCCCACAGAAACACGCCATTGCGTATTGTTTTTAACGCAAAATCTTTCCTCTTGGCAGTCGAAGGAGAGTTAATGCTGACATTCAAACGCGTATAGCCATGAAACCACATACACATTCACATGGTGCTTTATGTAACAAATTAGGTGCTTGAAGCAAATTCACTTTTCATAAGTTAATAAGAATATATTTCTGTACTGAAAACTGAATACGATGGATAGCAGAAGTAGAACTGATTAAAAGTTATCCTAAGATCACTCATTCCTTCTAGTTTCTTACCAAATTTTTGAATGAGTTTTTCATTACTTCCATGCATGCGGCAAGTTCATTCCAACTCCTATTCCAAATATAATGATCTTAAACTTACTTGGAAAATTTCAACAGCTCTCTCTTAATTCCCGCATCTAAATACAATAAACACTCCTACAAATTCCTCTCGCGCAAACTCAACTTATGTAAACAGATTCATAAATGGATGGAACCGGATTTACAGCTACACTCCGTGTCAAAATTTTAGGTATATATATATTACATTGTTCACACTCTTAAAATACAAACGATAAACAAAATACAGAAAGAATTACTTCCATCAACGTATTTCTATACACAGCACATTATCCAAGGACAGTATTTCACGAATGATGGAAAGGAAAAATCCTTCTGTCGTCTAAAGTGCCTCGCCGTTTGAAAGACCAATACTTGTGAATAGAACTGCTGCAAGCCCTCTCCGTATTTCATTTGTTTTTAATTCGTCTTGATGCAATAATTGTATGCCAAGGCAGTGCCCAGAATTTGAAAATTGTTACTATTTCATGGAATATGTCTTTTCTCATTATGTGTTAATTTTAATTATTTTCCAGGAATACGTTTTAGCTTGGTACAAAAATGACGTCAATAAACAGATAGTTTGGCTAATTTCTCATTGTGTGCCTACTCTCTGTCCCGAATGCACTGCAAAATATAAAATGTAGTTCACACGTAAGGAACAATTTCTCATGACAGAAATATCTCTTTGCAATAATAAGTAAATATTCACCACAAAATACCCTCAAAAGGTACTCTTCTTAAACACGATGTTCATAATGGAGGCATTCCAGATCAAACATATCTCAAATTTCATAATTCTGAGATTTTTAACGAACAGCGATGGAAAATTGAAGAAAGGAACGGAGGCTTTGTCTACTACGCTACTTGATGGAAAAAATGGGAATGGTTATGCTGAAAACCTTCAAACCTAAAGGTTCCATGCCTTTTTATACGTGACAATGAAAGATATACTGCACTTTATATTACACAATAAATTAAATTTCTAATAGCAATAACCATATATAAAACCCGTCAAAAATATAAGTCGCCCGTTATGTACGACCCTCAATCAGCTTTATCCTCGAAGAATACATAAACGTCCACCTACTTAAATCATTCTTTGTCCTTCAAACTTGCACATTCAAACACTTTTCCGCATCCAAATTCATTACGTATAATTTAACATCCTTTAACATTAACACATTTGCTCTGAATGCGTCATATCGGCAGATTGCCTACTCTAACTGACCTGTTCAAATAAAGAAGCTTTTAAATGCCACTTTCAACAACGCTCAATTTTCTACAAATCTATAAAACTTTTCCCGCAAACTTTTTCTTTTAAAATCGAATATCGCGTTTCATCTTGCACAAAGCATGTAATTAGTACAAGTGCCTTATTTCTTTAGATGCACACAGTCCAAAAGCAGAGTTTTCGTGGTTGCAATGCCTTTCAAAATGGCTGAGCGATTCCTAATTCTTAAAACTGTTTTGGAAATAAACATTTTTGTTGTGTTTGTTACAGCCAAATACTAGTCCTTCTGTCTCTCTTGCTTAAGGGTTTGTGCCCCAGGACTACAAATAAGCCTGTGGAAAAATAAATATTTTAAGCCTTCAGTTCTTTTCAACCACACGCCATTATTTTTACCACAATCATCACAAAATACTAAATTCAACGAAATTTCCTTTGGAATATTTCTAAATGTTTAAAGTTTCTTTAAAATACTGAACATCTCTCGTTCCGGAATTGTGTGGCGGTATCACGTGATACAGCATAATTCACTAACATGTGATCTCTTCTTTCCTACTTAGAAATGTCGTTCGGCTACATACGGGTGCAGACCGGACTCGCGTAACTTAGTGTCTCGCTTCGATGTGGCGCCTTGCAAAGACACATCTGAGGGTACTGTTGTGATCCAAATTAATTTCTTCTGCTTGCGGATAGACAGATGAAACTATCATTCAAAACAGAAATTTATAAAATCACGTACATGAATGAGTATGCAGAACGACGCACTAATTAACTGACAAATGCAAGCGGAATACGAACAACACATATTAGCCTTTTGTTTTTCTACACTCGTGACACATGTTTCAGTTCCATACGTGATAAGACATACCGATCGTCCTTGTTAAAAGCCACACTCAGTGAAACAGGAAATAAGTTCGGGTACTTTAGATATATTATTGTTACATTATTACGAGAATTATGCAGTGTTATGTTTTCATATGCAAAATATGCTTGCAGCTTGTTAGACGATGTAAAGAAATCAGCAAGAGAACACATGTGTTTTAAAGTACCTTACATTATATTACAAACAATTTAAACCATACTGTGCCTGTTTCGGTCCTGTTACCTCACTTAATTAGCTCAATGCACGTTCTTCGAGTATTTAAAATTGAAATATGCTTGAAAAACTTTCCATTAACAGTAGTCCTATCAATGGGGCAAAATTCTATAAATGGAAACTAAACAGTGTTAAATATTTCAAAAAATATCATAACAAGTTGCATCAGCGTTGACACAAAAACGTTAACGACAAATCGCAAATAAGCTCAGAATAAACAGAGTTTTAAGGATTCTTTCCAACATCGTTACTTGCGTAGTACATAAATAAGAGTTTAATATTATAATTGTATTTACAAAAGGCTAAAGAAGTTTGAGGTTTTTAAGGCTAAAATGATATACGTAGTAAACATTAATGTAATGTAGTGAAAAAGGCACAGGATAGTAATGATAATGGTGTTAGAATAGTAAACTTTGCCTCATCAAAAAATTTGGTTGTTAAGAGTACGATGATCCCCCACCGAAACATTCATAAACACACCTGGACCTCTCCTGATGGGAAGACGCACAACCAGATTGATCACATACTTATAGATAGGAGACGGCAATCGAGCATACTAGATGTACGAAGTTTCAGGGGAGCTGATTGTGATACTGATCACTATCTGGTGGTTGCAAAAGTTAGGGAAAGATTAGCAGTAAGGAAACAAGCCGCTCAGAAGTTTGATGGAGAAAGATTTAATCTGAGGACGCTAAATGAGCGGGAGGTTAAGAAACAGTACCAGATTCAGATTACAAACAGGTTTGCAGCTTTGGAGAACCTAAGCGATAACGAGGACATAAACAGTGCTTGGGATAACAGTAAGGGACTATCAAAACCTCAGCTAAAGAGAGTCTAGGTCTGCACGAACTTAAGAAGCATAAACCATGGTTTCATTAAGAATGTTTAGGTTTTTTAGATCAAAGAAAGCAGGCTAAAATTCAGTGGATGCAGGATCCAAGCCAAAGCAATACAGAGAATCTGAACAACGTACGGCGTGACGCTAGCAGGCATTTCAGGAAGAAAAAGAAGGCATATTTGAAAGCTAAAATTGAGGAACTTGAAACTAACAGTAAAATAAAAAATGTTAGTGACTTCAAGATGGGGTACCAGCCTAGAACTAATATACGAGGTAATAAAGGATGTAAACGATGAGAAAGGTGATTTGGTTGCAGACTCCCACAGTATTTTGGCTAGGTGGAGGTACTATTTCTCTCAGCTATTGAATGTACAACATGGGGTTAATTATGTTAGGCAGGCAGAAATACACACAGCAGAACCACTAGTACCTGAGCCAAGTGCCATTGAGGTTGAGTTGGCTAATGAAAAGCTAAAAAGCCACAAATCACATGATATTGATCAAATACCAGCAAAACTTATTAAAGCAGGGGGTAGCACACTTTGCGGTGAGATTCATAAACTTATCATTTCTATTTGGGATAAGGAGAAATTGCCTGAAGAGTGGAAGGAGTCAATTATAGTACCTATATATAAGAAGGGAGATAAAACAGACTGTAATAATTATAGGGGAATATCACTTTTGCCAACTACGTACAAAATTTTATCCAACATCCTGCTCTCAGGGTTAATTCCATATGCAGAGGAAACTACTGGGGATCATCAATGTGGATTTCGACGCAACAGGTCAACTACTGATCATATATTCTGCATTCGTCAAATACTTGAGAAAAAATTGGAATACAACAAAGCAGTGTATCAGCTCTTTATAGGCTTCCAGAAAGCTTAAGATTCAGTTAGGAGGGAGATCTTATATAATATTCTCATTGAGTCTGGTGTCCCCAGGAAACTGGTAAGGCTAATAAAAATGTGTCTGGCTGAAACATATAGCAGAGTCCGGGTAGGCAAGAATTTGTCTGACAGGTTTCCTATTAGGAATGGTTTCAAACAAGGAGATGCTCTATCGCCATTGCTTTTCAACTTTGCTTTCGAGTGGGCCATTAGGAGGGTTCAGGTAAACCTAGGATGGTTTGAAACTAAATGGCACCCATCAGCTTCTGGCTTATGCCGATGATGTTAATACATTGGGAGAAAGCATACGTGCGGTAAAAGAAAACGCAGAAACTTTAGTAGTAGCTGCTAAGAAGATTGGACTAGAAGTAAATGCTGATAAAACTTAGCACATGGCTATGTGTCGAGATCAGAATGCAGGGCGAACTCACAGCATGAAGACTGATAATAGCTCCTTCGAAAGGGTGGATGAGTTTAAATATTTGAGAACAACTTTAACAAATCATAATTCGATTCAGGAAGAAATTAAGAACAGACTGAAGTCGGGAAATGCTTGATATCATTCGGTGCAGAATCTTTTGTCTTCCAGTTTGCTATCCAAAAATTTAAAGATTAAGATATATAGAATTTTAATTTTGCCTGTTGTTTTGTATGGGTGTGAAACTTAGTCGCTAACATTAAGGGAGGAACGTAGGTTGAGGGTGTTTGAGAATAGGGTGTTGAGGAGAATATTTGGGCCTAAGAGGAACGAAGTAACAGGGAAATGGAGAAAATTACATAATGAAGAGCTGAATAATCTGTACTCCTCACCCAATATTGTGCGAGTAATAAAATCAAGAAGAATGAGATGGGCGGGGCATGTAGCGCGTATGGGGGAGGGGAGAGGTGTGTATAGGGTTGTGGTAAAGAAACCTGAGGGAAGGAGACCACTGGGAAAACCCAGGCGTAGATGGGAGGATAATATTAGGATGGATCTTCGGGAAGTGGGATGTGGGTGTGTGGACTGGATGGAGCTAGCTCAGGATAGGGACAGATGGCGTGCGCTTGTGAGTGCGTGATGAACCTTCGGGTTCCATAAAATGCGGCGAATTTCTTGACTAGCTGCAGACCAGTTAGCTTCTCAAGAAGGACTCTGCTCCATGGAGTAAGTAAGTAAGTAAGTAAGTGAAAATGGCAAGTGTGTCACGGCACTGGAGAGCTACTGAGCATGAACGGCAGACCAACATATTGTACGGAATTCCGATGTGAACAATTCTCGGAAAAGCAAGAATGTGCATTGCATTACATAACGTATTTGTAGATCGCAAATCAACGCAGAAAGGTATACTTCGAGGCCGGCAGCGTTTTGCTGCCTGGTGGCTGGATAACACTAAAGTCTTCACATTCACTTCCAAACAGTCTTTCCTGTGTCGTAAATTTGGAGTCTAATGAGGATGTACGGCTCGTTTCAAGAGATAAGCGAACACGTTTCACCCGTCGCCCCTTAGTTTTGCAGCAAACATTATCTGCTGAGTGTTACGTAGTTATGTACGTCAGAAGACGCAAAAAAAGTGAAAATTTGAAGCAAAATATTAATTGAACAAAAATTTAGTTCGTCAAAATTAAACATTAAAGACCGAAAATTCAGAAAATAACTTAAAAATGCAAAGGCCCTTTCATTACCATCTAATAATTCATTATCATAAACATCAAGGATTGGACCCTTCGATCCGTTCCGTCTCCAGAGTTACAACCGCTCTCGCCAACGTTTCTACGGTCTTCCAATTGTTCTCCTTCCTTGTGGTCTGTAGTGCTATCTAATAATTTGTAATATAAATCTAGATTAAATTCAAAGTAAATTAACTCTCACACGTCAATGTGCTAACATTAGCAGTTCAGTCAAGCACGTGCTGACCTTGAAGATGAAAACGTTACAGTCTGGCTCAACGGGTGCCACCGACACATGCAATATGTTTTACATCTGAAGCCGATTGTCCATATCACAGTCCAGTGCATTGTGACAATTTATGGATCAGTATGCGAAAGTAGTTACTGAAGTTGTAGTGAAATTTGTTTTCTCCATATACATAAAGATTTGCAAAGAGTTTCTAGGATGACTTACAGTCTATCAGGCCGCCTTGCTGACTTATCAATATCTGTGTCGAAGAACAAGCGACCATTCAATATTCATTGTTTTGTTGGATACTGACGTAATATTTGAGCTTAGCATTTCCCTTAACTTTTCAAATATGCGTTCAACCCCGAAAAGTGAAAGATTTTTCCAAAAATTAATTTCATTATGCATTATAAAAAGAATCAATTACTTACTCTAAAACTTCACTAGTCTTGCAGGATATATCACTGTAACTTCCCCGTGTCTTCAGAGAGAAACATGGCGTGGTGCGGAATGACTTTGTGGATTTCAATATGGAGTTAAGAGGGGAAAGTAGGAAGCCCAAGAAGATATGACATCTAACAAGTATCCAAAGAAAGAAGCCACATTCGGTAAATTTTAGAAGAGCGTAACAATAAGAGAGAAAGAAAGAGCAAGAGCACTAGAGCATTACCTATTTGCATAATAACAGAATCGATTCGAGTGGAGTTTAATTCAGTCTGACGAAATGGAAAAAACGAAAAGACAGTAAGTACTGATTTTCGTAGACTTCCCCTAAATCTCTCACAGTTCATATTCAACCACGATGAAATAAATATATACGTTTGTTTTTAAAACAATAACATGTGTAACAAAATCGAAGGGATTAGTAGGCATATATTCTAGGGTAAACACAACAAAACTCCATTTGAAATACGAATTCCTCGTTTAAAAAAACCCAACTTGATGCACAGCTGATTTCAGTATATTTCTTCAAACACTTCTACATGTTTCGGGCGTATCTATAGCCCATCATCAGGAGGTACACCATATGGATACAAAAAATGGTTTCACCCAGCCACGACGACAGATCATTTTAAAAAAGACCAATAAGTAACAGTTGTTGAATACACAATGTTGCACCTCCTGATGATGGACCGTGGATACGCCCGAAACATATAGAAGTGTTTGACGAAATATACTGAAAAATTGTGCATCAAGTTGGTATTTCCTTAAATGAATATATCGAGATGCACAGCCAACAAAACGTAAGATTTACGAATTCCTCCTTGTCCGTTGGAACCGCTGAGCATTGCAAGTAACAGTTTATGTTACTTTAAATTAGGAAGATTAGGTACGCTCGCGTCAGTGAAGTGCCGAAATTAATAAGCTCAGCGCAGATTCAAGAAGCCAGTTTCTAAAAATTCTGATTAGAGGAGAGAAATTAGAATAATATTCCAACAGATAGTCTAATATACATTACTTTAGATTTACATTTGGGATTGGCGGCAGATTATTGTATTTATGTGAGGCACATTACAATAATATAGCGTACCTTTCCAGTGTGCCGGCCCAATGTCCGTAGGTCTACGACCGCTCGCCTGCTGAGATTGTGGGTTCAAACCCCACGGGGCGCATGGATGTCTGTCTGTTGTGAGTGTTGTGTATTGTCCGTTAGAGGTCTCTGCGACAAGCTGATCACTCGTCCGTAGTTGTCCTACCGATTCGGTGTGTTGTTGTGTGTGATCTAGGAACCTCGTGAATGAGGAAGTCCTGGCCCACTAGGGGCTGTCGCGCCAAAAACAAAATCTTTCCAGTGTTTCAAAAATTTTGAGGTTTACCCGCCTGCACACAACATCGATACTCATTAACATCGGAAAAGCGAAAATCGATTCCTCCTTAAAAATATCTGCGGAGCTCTAACACGAAGCAAAGTATAACGATGGGTCAGTCAGGTAGCAGTTTCCATCAGCCTGCTCTCAGGAAATAATTCAAAGTTCATTAGGGTTACAATATGCATATCATCACAAAACAAAACTTCTTCTTCTAACCTTCCAGAGATTGAAATCCACCTGACAAATAAAATATTTAAAATCTTCATGGGAATATTCCTTTCAAGGGTTGTAATGAAACTAATGATTATCTTCCATGTTGTTTCCTCTGTTACAGTGTTTAGACGTTTTCTTTCTACCTTTAAGTCCATCCGTTGTTGGGCTGTTTTAGTTAGACAAGTGACACATCTCAACTTTAAGATACATCAGTTATCTTATGTGGAACTCCTACTAAGTGAAGGAAAGGTATTGTAGTATCAAATCTGCAAAATACGGAACGACACGCTTACAATATACCTATTGTTAGTGTTTACCTCCAAAGTATTCACAAATTTAAATTCTAGGGTAACAAAACTGTTCATAACATTCAAGTGTCAAGTTCCGCCGATATATCGTACTGTATAAACGTAAAGAAGCAAACATTCTCTTAACAAATAGAGTTTTCAGGTATATTGATTAGCTATTTTTACGCTGTGACACTACCATATGTCTCACAATTGAAGGTAATACGTTAAGCGCTGGTAAATAATAATTTTAACACTAAAGACTAAATTAATGCGTAATGACCACAAGAAAAAGCAATTTACACATTCATTTTTCCATATATTCACATACACAACGTAGTTTCGTAATAACTAAACATTCCCTTCTCGTACATAAAACTAGAGAACTAAATAATCTCTGTCACATTTGTGACATCTGTCACAAATTCCATGAAGAATTGTTACAAACAAAGCAAGACCCTTCATACGATTCATTCCGTACATTATTCATACAATCAGTCATATACACAAGCAAGCGCAGAGGGGTTGCTCCAGGCACGATCCTATTGGACCCCAAAGGATGGACTCAGATACTTGTGTGCATGCACTGCACATAATGTACACAGACAATGGATTGTGGCCTGGAACTCTTCAGAACTGTGGTAACCTTAATGTCCATAACTTTGCAATTTTCTCTTCCCAATAATTAAATTGCAATTTAAACATGTCAAATATTTTAATATTCGGCATTATACCTCCAAGATTATGTATTTGTGCTTGTACTCTGTAGTATTGGAGGATCCCTCAGAATGGGTCAACGTCGCCGAAAATGTAGGGTTTTTAAAACATACGTACAGATTGTAATCTTATTACGTGCGACTGATGGTGTATATGAGAGAAGATAAGGCGTTGTTAGTCCGCTCCGTCTTCGTGTCCTTGAAGAAAATACAGCTGAAGGGTTAAGGGTGCCTAGTTAAAAATTTAGTGCCACTCTGCTCAGTACATCTCGGATTCAAAGACATCAATCAACGAATAAGCTTCAATTTTTATCGTAAACTCCAAAAATTATAATTCTTAGACATTATTGTGTTGTGCAATGAGAACTGCTGCAGTACAGCGACATTGTGGTGTAAAGAAACCGGGGGAATGGTTCATTATTAACCCTTAGGCTACTAATGTCATATATATATATATATATATGGAGCACCTATTCTTGATGTTTCTAGATCACACACAACGACACAGCACAGTCGGTAGGGCTCCTCTGGACG
>Ga0268261_10003013_pt1 | contig 12248 bp, 18 predicted proteins | sample TergutNc150P1_FD_190353 | JGI IMG/M metagenome (GOLD analysis project Ga0268261, IMG submission 190353) | Nasutitermes corniger P1 segment gut microbial community from laboratory colony in Florida, USA - Nc150 P1 (SPAdes) (version 2) | ecosystem: Host-associated > Arthropoda: Insects >... | reverse complement strand
AACCGCCACACCGCACCGCTGCCCGCCGCCATCGTGGAAGAGTTGGAACTGATATGAGTGTGTTCCAACCCCTCCACGACAACAGCAGACAACAGCACGGCGCAAGGGCCAAGCGACGCCGCAGCCACAGCTGCCCCGCGCTCACGAAGATGGGCGACAATGGCGCCCAAAACATGTACAGCAGTTGTCAGATAAAACAAACTTTGCGACTTGTGCATCCAGTCGGAACTACATACTAGAACACTACTGTTATGTCTACCTGTCCGTCAGTACGCCGCAACAATAGAGAATGATGAAACAGATTACCAAAAAAATTTGATATTACGATTTACGAAAATTTGTAAGTTTTATTTTTCTTCAAAATTGGGAACAACAGTAATGGGCACTTTAGTCTACACAAACACCTAGGTGAGTACTTACAACGGCAAAAATATTTCGAGCCTAACACAGTATAGAAAAACAAACAAATATTCTTGCTATGAAGTTTTCCAAAGGTTAAGCTATTCGAGCCAATTAATCAGAAGTGGACAAGGTAGTCGTCAGTAACAAACAAATGAACACTTATTATGTTTTGCAGACTAGTTACACGGCTGCATGTTTTAACCACTAAGTGGTCACCTTCAGGCCATTAAAAACGTAAAAGTAACATTAAAATTTCAACTTCATTTATATTTACATTGCACAGTAAGTCAGTATTAATCTTAACGAATTCATGTCTGTGCTTTAATAAACAATTCACTCAATACAACCAAAAAATGTACCACTGTTAATAGTATGTAAAAACAACCATCGAATTACCTACATACCAACTAATTAATACATGTAATTGTATTTACTATAATTATTATTTTGTAATATTTTTGTTTCTAACTTGACAACCCCCCAGGGGGCCAGGGCCTCCTCATTCACGAGGTTTCTAGATCACACACAACGACGCATCATAGTCGGTAGGACTCCTCTGGACGTGTGATCAGCTCGTTGCAGAGACCTCTAACAACACACGAAAATCACAAAAGACAAACACCCATGCTCTCGGTGGGATTATTTTTAACGCTGGGACTTTTTTTTTTACCGTAAACTCATGTACATCTTGCTAAAGTATGATCTCAAGTCCGAATATATAAGATAGGTACTCTTTCGTCAAACACATAATTCTTATTGTCATGCTTGTGCTGTCTCAATGGAGTGACTTAATGAGGGTTTGTGATACTTGCTCTTGGGGCTGACCTTATCTATCACTGCAGAGGTAGTTCTGCACTGGTAGCCTCATGTCTCATATTTTACTTACTATACTGTTCTATCCTTGGGTCCTTGATCTTCCTCTCCAGTCGGGGTGGGGAGGGGGTTGGACTGCCTACAGGACTTCTAAATACTTTCCTACTTGACGTTGGCATCCTGTCGATTGGTACGATTTCCATCTTGCCCTTCGCAGGATATCACTATATTCCTGCGCTGACGGTGTTGGACTCTCACGCATTCTAAACCACACCATATGCACAAGTACCCATAATATTGCTCTTCTTTGTGGAGGCCATATGTGGAATTGGGGCCTTAGGATCTATTCTTTGGGTATGTGGGATGGATCCATGCGCAAAATCCATGCTATGCGCTTCTTGATCCATTCCCAGATCAGGTTTCCTGTGCCGCAATCGGTCAGGCGGTGCGTGATTATATCCTTGTTCCCGCATTTTCTACATTGTGCTAAGTTTTATTTCGTGTAATCGCTCATTTGTTGCAAGTTGTCGTGAGTGACCTTATACCACATGGCCTTTTTGATGTGCGACAGTAGTATATAAAACCGGGGTTTCTAGCGCAGTCACTTTTTGAGCACACATTTAGCCATTACTAATCATTTAGTCACTTTTTGATTGTCACTTTTTGATTCAGTCACTTTTTGGTTCAGTCACTTTTTCATTTAGTCACTTTTTGGTTTAGTCACTTTTTCATTTAGTCACTTTTTCATTTAGTCACTTTTTCATTTAGTTACTCTTTGATTCAGTTACTTTTTCATTCAGTAAATTTTTCATTTAGTCCTGGGTTCAATGACCTTTCCAAAAAGTTTTGACAACTTGTAACGAAAACCATTTTAGTCAACCACTTTGGGCCAATGACCTTTCCAGTTACTTGGTACTACACTGACCTTTCTGTGCACTTTATTGAACATTGGCTGCAAGTTTAGTAAGCTCTTTAAAATGGTTGAGAAATTGGTTTTTTCCTACTTTAATCTGATAATGTCCCCAAGCAAGAGTATACCATTTTCTAAAATATACCGTTTATTATCGTGAGCACTTAATGCTTTTTTGTTTTGTTCGATTGTATAAATGTCATGCTGATTTGTTCTAAAGAAGTTTTGTTTCTTGTAAATAGACTTTTTGGTTAATAAACATTTTTTGAAATAATCGAAGCAAATTTCTTTTTGAACAATATTTTTTTTACACATTTAGCTTTTTTGGTTTCATGTCCAGACACTTTAAAAGCGTATAATTTAATCTTAAACCTATAAATTCCTCCATGATTTTGCCATTGAGTTCATCTTTGAATTTTCCTAACACTATTTTGTTTACCAATGGCAGCTCGTAAGGATTACTTTTTGGGTAGTAAGAGATATTAAAGTGATCGATTAAACTATTTTTAACACCGTTGTAGAAGTCATTAGTTTTAATCTCCATGATTAAGAAATTAGTGTCCATGTACAACAACTTAATTCTTTCATTATATTTTTCTTTCATAACCTTATAATAAAAGTCATACATACAGTTTTTAGAAATATCTAGGATGCTCATTCCGATGTAGATAGGCTTATTAAACACTATTTTGGTTCTTTTCATGTGGGTAGCAACTACGTTTTTTTGTAAAAATGGTTACGCTCTCGAAAGTTGGCTTGGCGATTAATTTTTCAGCTTTTTCCTCATCTGAGCATAATTTTATATCAACACGATTTCTGATGTTCTCCATAGTTTTGCCAAATACGGAGTTGTTCATTAGTTTGAAAAAATTTTTTTCGAAATCATTGGTTGCTTTCGTTCTTAGGGTTGTGTTGAAATCGATGTACGCTTTCAACCAATCTGGTTGATCGAATTCCAGAAACTTATGAATTTTTTCTAACTTTAAACCCTTTTTCAGATACTGTTTGAGGTTGGTGTAATGAAATACATACCTTTCCTTGTCGTATAAAGTGGTTAACAGCTTAGGGAGTTTTTCATTTTCTGGTGCCAGAGGCAGATCTGAATGCAAATCGTGAAGCTCTTTTGGATACAAGTCTACTTCTAAAATGTAATCTTTCGAAGAATCGTCTGGAATATTTAAAATATTTATGTCTGTGTCACCCAATTTAAAGCCACCATAAGGCAAATACTTGCTCATAGCCCAACCGTAAAGGTTGTTGGCATCTAGATACTCAAGAAAGACAGATTCTTTGTTTTCGTTAAAGTTTTCTCCCATGTACTTGTTGTTGGCCTTTGCGTGTCTGCTACTGCATTGTGAGATTCCCCCTCGAATTCCGTTTTCGATCATGAGAACCATATCATAATCAGTTAGCAGTTCTAACGTTTTTTTGGTCATTTTAAGCATGCAGTCCCAAGCAAATCCTGGAGTTATAAAGTACCAAGCCGGATCAAGTTTTTACGTTTTCAAAGAGATGTCTCTAAAGTTTTCCATTATATCTGTTAATAAGAGTACATCTATCTTATTGTACAGTTGTGTGAATTCTAGAAGATTTTTAATGTTAAATTTCTTCCAGATTTCTTGCGCATTTTGGTATTCCTCTTCGTTGACTTTTTCTTTGTTTAGGGAGTTGTAGAATTCTTCAATGGGAGGCAGAAAGGTTTCCTTAAAATTTTCTGGAGAGTCCATGTATTCATGCAAGCTTTCTAATTATTAGGTTCAAATGTTCTTTCGGAAAGTATTTGGACAATTCTTTGAACTGATCTTTTCTTAGATTTTTTATTAGTTTGTCCAAAGTACTGGACAGAAATTTAAATGAGTCAACAAACCTTAATTCGAATGTGAGGTCTTCTTCGTTATATTTCAGAATTTTGGAAAATGTTATGTACTTTTCTTCCGTATTCGTAATTAGTTTTATATGCTCTTCATCTTCACCAAACTCCTTGATGAACAAGTGTGCATCGTAGCCTGCCAAGTTGTGAAAAGGATTGGTATGAATTTAGGATTTTTGTATGTTAGATTGCAATAGCTGTGTGCTGCTCCCCGAAACTGTCCGGTTAAGTGGTCGTGATCAGCGACTTTTCTTTCATTTGCCCATTTTTCCTTTTCTATTTCTTTTAGAATTTCTGTGTGATGATTTACTGACTTTTCTTGATTGCTCTTTTTGCATTTACAAGTTCCTTGCTAGCAATGGTGGTAAGATATCAAGGGACCTTTCACAGATGTGACAGTTCTTTTGAGTTTTAAATTCTTTCTCTTCTTGTTCGGTTAGTGGTTTCATTGGAACAACTTTATCATAATATTCTTTAGCAATATCTAATGCATTTTTTCACGTTTTGATAAAACACTGTAGGTGCGTCAACTCTTGAATACTCAACAGGCGGTTTATTATCTCCATTACAATACTTGATATGGTAAACAAAGTTGTTAGGAACATGTTTTTGATATGCATTGGTATAAGACGTTTTATCAGAAGGCTGACATGTTTGAATTTTTTGAAGTATACATTCAAAGTCTGCGTATATTGTGAATGGAACTTTTAGGGAATGATTGTAATTTTTGAACTGCAGAGTGTTATCGTATTGTTTGGGCATTTCTATTCTGGCAGATTTGTGCGCACCACATTATGATTTATGGTTTTTAAATTTTTCTTCAGAATAGAAATGTTTTAAGCACATTCTGCACAAAAAGGGTTTTTCCTTATGTTTTGTGATTTGTGATCTAACTTAAACTTTTTGTCAAACAGTAATGGTCAACAGCATTATCTTTGAGAGAGCTAATCGACATGTTTCTCTTTTTCTTCGTCCGTTACTTCAAGAGGAGCAATACATTTATTATCGTAAAAATAAACGTTTATTAATAAGTTTGTTCTTTTTGCAAATTTTGAAACATCTGATAAATTTACAGGGAATTCGATTCCACTTAAGACTTCATCGAATTCATGTTCCCATTGTTTATATTTAGATACTCTGGGGATTTTTATCTGCAGGATACAAAGCCGCGAGAATTGACCACAGGAAACACTTATTATCTTTGTTTTTAACATTGATGATCGCTTTCTTGTTGGCTAGAGTTTGGGGTAGAGGAATATAAGATGTGCCTCTAAGAGGGTTATATCTATTAAGTGCTAGTTCTAAGTTGAGAATTCTGTTTAACACCCAGTTCGATTTTCTAATTTCAAGCTCTTCTATTCTGTTGGTTATGGTTCGTATGGTTGTGGCATAAAATTCATTAAAATTAGTGGTAGGTGTGATGATTACGTTTCGAGTTCTGAAATTTATCTGTTGGTATTCATTCTCATTTCTTTTAAATTCTGCAACTAAAACAAGATTTACTTTTAAATTATTATGTCTTGAAAGTTTTTGTCTGATATTTCAAATTACAGGTCTTTGGATACTGTTTAAAAATTGTTCTACATCAAGGAAATTCTTGGAATTTTCGATCTGTAGAGTTTGTAACCGATATATATATATGCAGATCGTTCTGCTGTGACAACGGTGCAAATCCTAGACGTGGTATCAAATAGTGTACTTTTGAAGTTGAAGACTTTATGTGCCTTTCGAGGATTAGTAAAAATTCGTGGTGGTCTTCTAGACCTAGGTGTTAGGGTTTGGTCAGGGTCGTTTCTGAGATGCCTTTGTTACCTCAGATACCCTTGCCCAGTTTTTTGATGTGACTGTTATATCACACCTTCCACACGTTTTGTTTGTATTCATTTATCTTTATATATAAATTTTTAAATGAAAATATTCAATTTAGAGTTATATAATAAAGATGTCAGAAAAAGTTCTCAAGTTTGCTCAAAGAGTTAACGAAGCGTTTCCGGAGATTCCGATTAATGATCTAATAGAAATATGGGAAGGGTTGGATGAAGAACCTAGCGTTGAAGGGTTGGATGAAGAGCCTACCGTTAAAAACCCTACTTGTAAACATAAGTTTCTTAAAGGTAGAAATGCCAACACCCAATGTAAGACGAAAGTAAAAGGGGTTGGCGAATACTGCAGTAAACATAAGAAGTAATTTTAATAGAAGTTGATCTATTAAAAATTTGAAACCCAAGGATTGTTTTTTGTTAACTCCATCAATTTTTTACCTTGCATGTTTTTCTGTGTCACAGTATAGTTTATATATATATATATATATATATATATATATATATATGTTGCGCATATGTACCTTTCTCATCAGACCAAAACTTGTTGGCAAGATCATCACGTCTACCTACACAGAGCGATAGCCAATTGTCCTTGGTAGGTGTTTCATACCCAGTCGTGATACAAACATTTCTTTGTTTAGCTCCCTCCCCACGCATCATGCTTTGGAAAGTGGGCACGAACACACACATGCTGTACCAAGCATTAGTCATACGTGTGACTTTATTGTTATAAGCCTTAGTTATTGCAGATCTAAATTCGCAGAGTTGGCGATCAAATTCGAATTGAAAACAGCCTCTCGCAGTGAGTTGCACAGGAATTTTATGTAACGGATTTTTGTCTTGATCCAAGAACAAGATCATATACTTTCTTACACAGGTATAAGTTTCGTCTTTTTTATCTTTACTGGTCCAAACTTTTACGATGCGCCCTGTGTTAGTTTCTACTTTTAACAGAGAAGAACGCTAAAGGATAAGCATTCGCGGATTATAAATGATATTTCCCGAGATAACACTTTTCTCTTTTTAATGTGTGAGGAATACCATCCAGTTTCCATTCACAAATATCTGCGCATTCATCGGAGATCCACAGTTTTGCATCATCGTTAAGAATTTTAATGGATGGGTTCTTTGCGGTTGTGATGTTACTTTCACTATCGAAATTAAATTCCATCTTTTATTATATGCCAAATATCTTTAAATAAAAAAAAATTCAAAGGACAACTCGTACAAACTGGGTTATCAAGATTGGAGCTCAACATTGCCGTTTTCTGAAGAACAAATTGAAAAAATATTTAAGTAGTTAAAAGCATGGTTTGTTAGTAATAAATGGAAGGACAAATTGTACATAAAACGTTCACCTTAGATAATATCGACTTGGATTGTTGGGTCATTAAAATTGACTGTAAATTCTGGTTCAAGGCGCACAACATTGCCGTTTTCTTAAACTATAAAGATCCTTATCAAGCAATACGTTATAATGTTCCTCCAGAAGAACGAAAAATTTGGGAGGAACTGGATCCCAGGAAAAATTATCAGGATCAGGTTCCATCGTATTGGAAACCTAACACAGTTTTTATTTCGGAAGGAGGGTTCTACAAACTTCTTTGCAGAAGCACGAAACCACAAGCGAATAGTTTTGAAAAGTGGGTGTTTAACGATGTTTTGCCAACTCTTCGCGAGACCGGTCAATATCAACTGGAGAAATCTTTTGATGAGCAGCTTGCAATTAAGGATAAGGAGCTCGCGAAGCTCCGGGATAAGGTTTTAGAATTGTATGACAAAGTGGCTGTGATGACTATCAGCGACGAAACGAAGCATGTGTTTCGGTTATATAGAAATCTGGCAGAACCAAACAATTACCTTTTTATCAGAACGCAGGGCAAATATTTCCAGCAGGCGATGAAAGCAGTAAACCATGAAAAATATGAATTGCTTTTCAACGAAGTTAATGTTCCAAACTCTATAAATATTTTGAACAGGTTGAAAGAAAAATTATCGGAACTAAACATTCCATACAAAGCCTCGAATAATAAATTGGAGGTTAATATTAACATACTAGACAGGGTTCAAGAGTTGTTACAATAGTTTTAATACAAGTATGTCTATTAAAAATTAACTTCTTTGAAGCTTATTGATAGTCCTTTTCGTTGATATCGAAATAATTTTAAAAATGTTGTATCTTGCAAACTTTTGTATGTTTCCAGTGTGCCTTACAGATGCACACGCACAGTATTGATTTTCGCATTTTGTACCGATAAATTTTGTTTTCTACGACTTGTTGATACATTTCGTACGCGGTTGAAGTTACATCAGGGTCTAACCATAAATCTGTTAGCTCTTGCATTATTGCCAAGTCGTTTTGTTTAGGTTTTTCTTTTGTATAAAAAGACACACTTTCAGAAGTTACGATTGGGTCTCTTTCTAGCCCACAGTTAAAACAGACAATATTTTCTTCGAAATAACCAAACTTGTGTTTACATTCCATTATTTATTTAAAGTAATTTTTCAAAATCTTCTTCTAATTTTTCAAAACAATGACCGATTTCTACAAGGTTATCTGGTTCACCTTTTAAAATTTTTAACTGCAAGTTTTGGAATGCTATTTTGTATCTCAAGAATTTCGTTGCTAAAATTTCTGGAAAATCTTTCCAACTTGATTCTGCATTATTTGACTTACAGGTAAAGAGCTTGGTCAAACTACATGGTGCTGGATCCATGATTTATATATACAAAATATTTTTAAGTCGTTTTCCAATTAATCTTAACCTTAAATTCCCAGATAAACTTTTCGGAAAGGTCTTGATATTCAGAAATGAAATCCCAATCTACCTTATCCGAAAACTGCTTTATTAGATGTTCTGACATAGGTTGACTCATGCACAAGCAGCGCCAATTAATCTTCTCCTGAAATTCCACTATAAAATTTTCAGAAAGATCTTGATACGTCGTTATATTTTCCCAGTTAACACGGTCCTGAAATTCGCGAATAAAATCTTCGGAAATGTTTTGGTATCGTGAGATCATTTTCCAGTCTACCTTGTCTTTATAATCTCTAATGAAAGTTTCAGACAACTGTTGATGGTGAGATATTATGCTCCAATTAACATAGTCTTGAAACTTCGATAAATTCTTCGTACAACTGGTTGTACTTGGATACCCAGTCCCAATGTAATATTTCCTTAAAATCTCGAATGAAATTTTCGGGAAGTAATAGATGACTTATCTTTTTCCACATAGAATCATTAGTTTTCCAATTTATTTTTTATCGTGCAATATTCTTCAACTAATGTTTCAGGTGTCATCGTTATATATAAAATCTTGTCTTCAACTGCTTTAATGCGGTCTCATAATTGGGGTTTTTTGATAATTGTTTCAAAACGGCTAGACATAAATGACTGCAGAAAGGCGGGTCGTTATAATTTTGAAATCTTCTCGTGTTATAGATTATATTTTTAAAACCTAGATACTTGGCTAGTTGTTTTGGGGGAGGAGCTTTCCCGTAAGAATGGAAATAATATTTTTTATCGTTATTCTTGTAATAAGCTGTCCAGTGACTACCCTCTTGATCTGAATTTTCTAAATTTATTATGCCACACTCTAGTGTATAGATTTTTTGTGGTAGCTCATCCTTCATCAAAACGCCTTTGAAATGTTTTATCTTAAGATCTTTCACCAATTTTTCTATATCGAAATTGCTTAACGGTTGGATTTCTTTATTTTTAAGACCGGCTCCAGTTTTTTGCTTTTTCAGCTAATTTTTCCATTTCCCTGTTGTGTCTTTTCATTTCCACTTCTTCTGCACTTTGGTGTTGTGAGGTTTTAACAGCATTTGCGATAGCAGCGCTTCCTCCCGCCAGAGCTCCTAACGCACCAAGAGCTGCAAAATGTATCGGCAAGAACCCTCCAGTACGATTAGTTTTTAATTGTTCATACTTCAGTTTTAATATGACCCCCTTTTTTAACGCTCTATTGTTATCTATCTTATTTATTTGGGATTTAGTTAGAAGTAACGTGTGCTTACCAGATTGTTTGATCTTGTCGTAGGATAAAAAAATTGTTACAGACGTCTTTTTTTCGTAAGCGTTTTTGATCTTTTGAATCTGACTTTCAGATAAAGTCACTATCGTTCTTATCATTTCATTTATTTATATATAGACCTTTAAACTGGATGCGCTTTCCTGTTGTCATTTATTTTCGCTTCGCAATAATTAAAAGGGGGCGTCTACCAGACGGGGCCTACACAAGGTGTTTTTGGTAATGAACGGCCACATAAAGTTGCAATCCGGAGCGGATTGGAACTTTTTCAGTTCTGCTAAGGCTTTCTTGTGTTTAGTTGGGGGTCACAGCGTCCCCCAACTTTTAGTCGGTACTTGTTTTCGGTACCAACTTTTTGTCGGCTGTTAGTATTACCATCCGACCTCTGTTCCAGGGTGCACTTAAGCACACCCTGCTTTTTTGAGGATTTTTTAAAGGTACTTGTACCTTTAAAAAGTGCATGGGTTCCCCCGTAACGAATGCTGTATGTTAGATCCTCTGTCGGAGGTGTGTTTCGGAAGCATGCTGGGCCACCTTTACGATTTAGGTTCGTTCTTCAATGTTATTTCGGGTTATTTTTGTAAAGAATTAGGTGTAGTACTCCGCCTGTCATGCGGGGTTTTATCGAGGCAGAAGGTGTGGTCGATTCTGCGTAACAGTTGATGTATATCTTCGGTTAAGTATATACCAGGGTAAGTTTCTTGAGGGTTTCTAGGAGTAGTAATGAAGATTCTTTTAGATCTGATCCATCGTGTTCCTCCTTTAGTTTCCATGTCAAGAGGATATTCGTCCAGGAGTCTAAGCAGTTCGTCAAATTTAAGATTGCTTCCTCTAAAGTCGTCAATAATAATATCTTCTGTTCCGCCGTATCCGTTCCACCATTTGTGTCTAGAGTTTTTCCAGTAAGCGCGAGGTGCCATGCTTTTAGCAAGTTTACTCTTTCCCGTACCAGTGGGACCATAGATCCAAAAAACTTCGGGTTTAGGTCTGTCTCTTGGAGAGAGTTCTTCGTAGTGGTGTTGTATGAGTTTGACTTCGCTGAAGTTGTTGAAGTCATTTTCGGCGATGATGTCGTTGTATCCTTTTCCATTTATTATGTCATTCTTAATTTTTTTTAAATCTGTTCCTTCTCCTTGAATTCGCTTATTGCCTGCTTCAGTCCAATTACCTTCTTTTTTGCAGTATTCAATAGCTTTGGTTTGTGTTCCGAATCTCCGTTCTCGCATCTGATTAGGGTCGGCTGTTAGTATTACCACCCGGCCTAAAAGTGCAGGGCTTCGCCCGGCCCGGCTCTGTTGCAATGGCTAGGACTTTCATTAAACACCTTAAAATAAAAGATGAAGTATAAGATAGATCCGATTCCTAACATACTAGAAAAAGAAAATGAAAGGATTTTTCCTTTTTCATTCAGGTGTCTGATTGTGGGAACGTCAGGATGCGGAAAAACAACATTGCTCTATAATTTGATAAAAAAGAATGGGGTATACTTTTCCATTCTTTGTACATATTTCGAAATCTATAGAGCAAGATGCTTATAAGGAATTTAAAAAGGCTTATGATAAACTGGCAGATAAAGAGAATGCAGAAATTGCCCATTTTTATAGCAATTGTGAAGATCTAATTTCAGTTGATAAATGCGAACCAAACAGTCTGGTCGTATTTGATGACTGTGTTAACATCAAGCAGCAGCATTTCATAAAAGATTATTTCGTTAGAGGACGCCATAAAAATATTTCTTGCATCTACTTGACACAATCTTACACGAAGATTGATAGGCAGTTAATAAGGAATAACATCAACTTTTTGTGCGTATTCAGACAGAGCCCTAAATACACGAAATATATTTACGACGAATATGTTGGTTCTGATTTCACATTCGACTAGTTTAAAGCATTCTGCGATTTTTGTTGGAATGAAAAATATGGGTTCCTAACCATTGATATTACAAAAACGTTAGACAGTGCTAGGTATAAAAAAGTTTGAATCTTAATTTATTTTTAACAGCAAAAAGTTTTTAAAAATTATTCAGTGTTTTTTTTCGTTATAATTACCCGGCTCTTAGACGCCCCCTCTTAATGGAATTTGTGCCTGGTTGCAATGGAATCTGATCCTCCCAACTTTTTGAGTTCTATGCTTATATCGAATATGATTTACGACTATTGAAAGGTACACCTTTTTTCTTGTTCGAAAAGCATCTGGAAATCATATTTGATATAAGCATAAAATTTTTCATTTTTTATCGCTTCTTTAAATCTGACTTGTTCGAGAGCTCGTCCAGACCTGAGCAATGCGCGAGACGTATTACTAATCCTGTCGCAGACTACTCCAATGTCTGTTTCCATCCTGTCGCAGACTACTCCACTGTCTGTTTCCGTTCTTGTTCTACCTACAGTCT
>Ga0268261_10003012_pt1 | contig 12248 bp, 7 predicted proteins | sample TergutNc150P1_FD_190353 | JGI IMG/M metagenome (GOLD analysis project Ga0268261, IMG submission 190353) | Nasutitermes corniger P1 segment gut microbial community from laboratory colony in Florida, USA - Nc150 P1 (SPAdes) (version 2) | ecosystem: Host-associated > Arthropoda: Insects > Digestive... | reverse complement strand
GTGCATTCGCATGCGAATGCACCGAGCCACACATCGCTTGTTGTGCAGCAATTCCTCGCCGAGAAAAGCATTCCTGCCATCACCCAACCACCGTACTCTCCGGATCTCGCTCCGAGTGACTTTTGGCTGTTTCCTACTCCGAAAATGGGCCTCAAGGGGACGGATTTCGCAACCATGGAAGACATCGAATGCGACGACCGAACTCCGGAAGATTCCAAAAGAAGCCTTCCACCGGAGCTTCCAACAATGGCAGGATAGATGGAGCAAGTGTGTGTGCGCAAGGGTCCTACGTTGAAGGTGATTAGGTAAGCGTTGTCATATGTCCAACCATTACAGTGCTACACTACATTTCCGGGAACCTTTTGACTGCCCCTCGTACTAAATTGTGTAGGATTTCAGGTTCGACTACATAAGTTATACTTACAGTCTTGTAATGGACTGATTGTACAATAAAAGGTAAAAAAACTCATATTCTAATACGGGCTCGTTAAACTAGAATGCCAGAAGCAAACACACAAAAATAACTGCGCCACTCGCATTTTTAAACTTGCCCAATGCAACACGGGTAACTTTTGAAAGACGTAATTAAATAATGGATGCGTAACTGCACAGTTTAATCTAGTGTTTGTAAGAATATGCGAAAAGAAAAAAAATATATGCCGATACCAGGATTCGAACCAATATAGTTGGTCACAGAAGAACACTGGTACCGTGCCTTTAACGTACTCGGCTCTAAGTGAACTGAATAATGATCTGTACTGTTCGTAATATCAGACCTTCACAGCACAGCCAACTAGCCAAACGCATCGGAAAATTAGTGAACGTTAATTCATGTTTTAAATCCATGCTCAGCAAATTTATTGATTTTTTAATTAATATATATGTGGCGTGAATTATTCTAATAAATGGATGACAAACGCCATGAATGCACAAATACACGGTAACTACGAAAGATTCGAATGTACGTTACGTCGCTTCCATTTCGGGACTTTCACAAATTCAGGCCGCTTGAGTTTTCTTGGACTCAGCGTACAAAAAATTCAGTCTCTAATTGATGATCCTCATTTCCTTTTAGATACAGAACGTGCCTATAATTCTCTGCTTGAACTGTGCCTCTCTTGCCCCACCTAACCTTTTGTGCACCCACTAAATCTAATCTATACCTTGCTAATTCCCTGGCCACTGTTGTAAGTGTCCCTAGCCTACACAGGCTCCTCACATTCCACGTGCTGAATCTCAGGCTCGTTTCCACTGCTTACAACATACAACGTACCAAAGAATCAGTTCAAGTCCGAGACCTTTTGAAGTACCACCTCCTCTTGGCTTATTCAGTATATTCGCAACTACCCTCCATATATACAGGGTGTTTCACGAGGAATAGTAAATATTTTAGGAGGTGGTGGTTTGGACTATTCCGAGTAAGTAAGTTCATATAAACATGTGTCCAATTTTCAATTGGTGTGGAGATACATCTGTTTGAATGTTACGCATAAAAAGCCTTACAAAAGGTATGAAGGAAAGACAAATGACTTATTGATTGCATTTATTAGTTATGTAAATGATCTCAATAAATTGCTACAGTTCAAAGCAAGTGTTCAAAAATCCCACCATCTACTTCAATGCACTTTTCAACTCTCTTGGCAATAGTACGTGTATCTCTCCTGAGGTCGTCTTGGCGTTCTTGCTTTATGTGGGCAGCACTAGTCATAATGCGAGCGACCAATTCGTCTCTTGTGTTTACTTTTTCTTTGAGGACTTCGCTTTTCATCCATCCCCACAAAAGCAAGGTCTGTACGCGCCAAATTCAAACAGCTGTATCTTCCACCCATTGAAAATTGGACACATGTTTATATGAACTTATTTACTCGGAATAGTCCATACTGCCACCTCCTAAAACATTTACTATTCCTCCTGAAACATCCTGTATATGGAGGCCGTTTGTCCGTCTGAAACGTGAGGACGCGCCAAGTGATGATGACAGGAACCCATTTACCATGGAATCTCCTCCCTAGTGTCCAATAAAGTTTCTCTGTTTTCATTTAGAATGTGTATGTTTTCACGCAGTAAATTAATGTCATCAGCGTAAACCAGATGCTGATGTGTCCCAAGCAATTTGAAACCCTCCTGGTTCACCTGGACCTTCATAATATCATATTCTAAAGGACAATTCACAATAAATGGTGATTAAAGCATCTCATTGTTTAGGAGCTATGTAACTTTTTGTGAGAAGTTCATTTCTTATGTTTAGAAGATGCCAATCCCTTGCTCAAACCACCACTTATTGGCTGAAAGTGACAGCTTAATTCGAAGTATTCGTTGTTACCCTCCATGTCTGGAGAACTCTCTTCCATCCACAACCTGACAACATGCCATGCTGTGGTGGCAGGGACTCATTAAACATGCAACATAAACAACAACCTTATAATATAATCTTCAGATTACAATTGGATGTTTTACCTCGTGCTGTACCTTTCATACAAGATGCCATTTTTTAAAATATCTAACAAATTCAAGTTGGCCTTCATATAAAACTAGTAATTAACAACTGACCTGTAAACACTAAACTTATAATTTCCATACAAATTTTAGTCCAGTCACCATACAATTCCAGATCTCATAAAAGCCTGTCAATTGTTTGATAGAAGAAATATGCATACATACTGCATTCAATCAATGTACTGTGTTCAAAGAATATGTAACAATTATAACATGTGTGTACAACGTAGATCCCTGACACCAAGTCTTGGCACAATCTTTGGCTCTCATGAAGGAGATGTTCTCCAGATATGGAAGGTAGATTGGAAAATACTGAATACACAGTCACGGGCAGGTGACAGGTAATGATCCTCTAGCTTGAGGTTGGATGAAGGGCTAACCTCCCTATGTGAAACTGGCATATTGTGAAACATAATGTAAGGTCTTGGACTTGGACAGGCTCTTTTAAATGACCTACCCAATTAAACCAGAAGATTTTTGGAACTTGGAGAGTCAGCAGCCTCCTGAGTTCAAGTTCACTAAAAACGGAGGCAGGAAATTTAGCAAAATTGATATTAAATTTAGCGGGAAAACTAGTGGTGATATAGAACATGGATGGCACTGAATCACTGGAGAATTATAATTTTTCTGTGAAAAATGGAATAAGAGTCATCAATTTCACAGAGGAGAATCAGAGCAGCAGGTAACAGGGTACAGTATATTAATAGCAGAATGACATACACTGCACCAAACAGTTATTCATGTGATGTTATTCTGGATCCACATACCCCAACTAAGGAAAACATTATCATACAAAGGAGTGTTTCTATGAAAAACTAGAGCAGGTGTTCAAGCAATTCCCTTAAAAAAAAAGAAAAAAAGAAAAAAAAAGCTGTTTGGAGATTTTAGGGGAAGGAGATACAGTCTAAGTGACTACTGAAAATAACAATTTACATAAACTAGTATTGGTGTTAAAAGAAATGAACTTTGTCACACCCACACTCAGGCAGGACCACAATGTTTGAACACTTAAACATTCACATTTACACTTGTACCTCTCCTGAAGGGAAGACACCATCTCAGACTGATGACTTCTTGTTACACAGGAAATCATATTTGAGAACACTTCACATCCAAACATTCAGAGGAGTTGACTATCATAATGAACACTACCTACAGGGTTGCAGCAATTATGGGGAGACTATCAGCAAGTAAACTAGAAATGCAGAAGATTTACATGCAGTGACTTGACCTCAAGAAGCTACATAATACAAAATTTTAACAGTATCAGATTACAATCTCACATAGGGTTGCAGCTTCTACAGCTTTCAAAAACTAAGATTATAGAAGAGAAATTAATACAACTTGGGTGAATATCAGGGAGACAGCTGTTGTATATTAGGGTGTGTTGTTGCATATGATTTTATGTATTAATACAAAAGATGTAATCAAGACTCAGTTAAAATATCAAGAGATATAAAAGTATTACACAGAAGTACCATACTTATAATTTTAGAACCTGTACATTATGAAAATTTTCTACATAAGTAACAAATCTAGGATATGCGCAACACTATCATGCCATTTGGAAATAAGCCATTGTAAACTCGGCTTTTCCACTGATATTTGTAAAACTAGGACACAATTGTGACTTCACATGTACTGAAAGCTGAGGGTAAAATCTGCCAACCCAGTCAAATTGAGAAAGTTAAGGAAAAATGGAAGAAAAGGCCAAACAAGTTAGACCCACTTTCCAATGGAAATTTTCTTTAAAATCCTATATTGCAAGCAATCTGCAATTACACCAACACAATCTCACAAGTCACCCTTATGCTCACTTTCTGTTATATGCACTGTTGCATGACAGTCTGAATGCCAAGGTGCTGCCAGAAGTTGGTGTGATTGTCACCTCATATAATATTCAGCTGTCTACAGTTCACATTGTATAATTTATTGCCTAAAATAAATATGTTGTTAAGTTACTCTGTTAACAGTACCTTCTTCACCATCTATGGGTACTTTATAGTCAACAGCTTGTCCATAACCCCTATCCCTTCTCAATCAATAACAGCAAAGCTTCAGTGAAACAAAATCCAGGGCATTAGAAACTGCAGCAGCATAAACCAGGTTTGATAAACAATTCTCAACATTTTATGAAGTAAAGGAAGCAAGATAAACCGCAATGGCTAAAAGATCCACACCAAATTAATGAATATGAGCTGAACAATGTAAGACAAACTAGAAACTATTTCAAGAACAAAAAAGATAGTAGAAAAACAACACTTCACAAAACTTGCATAAAAGTATAAACAAATGTAAAAACAGTCACCAATTAGAATTAATCTGGTGAAGGACAAGGAGGTGATCTGTTTGCAGATTACCACAGTACTTTGTAAAGGTGGAAGAATCCTATTTGTCTGCTACTGAATGTATATGGGATTAAAGATGCTATGCAGACTGATTCACATACATCTGAGCCACGAGTACCCCAGCCTACAGATCCTCAAATTGAGACTGCTACTGAAATAAGTGAAAATATACGAGCACTGGGGATTGGTCAAATTCCAGGAGAAGTCATGACTTAAGTTCCAAGACCCATACACTGATTGTATTTGTAGCAAGGGAGAACTGCCTCAGCAGTGGAAAGTCTATTATTGTATCTATCTGTATGAGAAAGGTGACTTACTACCATACAGTTCATAATCTTTAGCCTTCCTGTCTATCTGAAAACATAAAGATAAAAATATACAAAACTATAATTGTGACTCTTGTTGTGAGTGTGAAACTTGGTCTCACATTAATGAATTAATATAGGCTGTGGATGTTCGAGAAGAGGGTGAAGAGCACAATATTTTGACACAAGAGAGATGAAGAGGAAACTGGATAATACTGCACAATGTGGCAATTTATGATCTGTACTGCTTACCAAATACTACTGAGTTATCAAATCAAGGAGGATAAGATCAGCAAGGCATGTGGCACCAGACATGAGAGAAACATAAATGAATTCTGGTTGGTAAAACCCACAGAACTGAGATCACTTGGACAACTATGCATGGAAGGCAGAATAAGACAGATGTGGATCTTCAATAAACAGGATGGAAGGGCATGCACTGAATTCATCTGGCTCAGGATTGGGACAAGTGGTGGGTCTTGTGAACATGGCACTAGTTCCCTAAGAATTTGAATAGCCAATAACCTCTCAGCTTCTCACAAATTCTCTGATCCGTGGACTAAGTTTGCTGGTTTGTTAACCCTTTTAAGATGAAGTGCAGACTGCTTTATTTAAAGACTCAGCACATACCATACAGTAAACACTTTTCATATCGGTTGTAAAAACCAATCAGTTTATGGTGTAAGTGGCACAAGTCGCTGTTTGTTCTGAGATAAATACGAAACAAATAAATATAGTGTGGGCAGAGTGTACAGTCGTTGAATGTTAAAACTGTTGGTGCATCACATAACCAGTAGGCTTTAAAAGGTTACATTATAAATACTAATATCATGGATATGAGAAACAACCATTTTACTTAATACACATAGAAAAAAATCTACGATTGAGTGATAGATGTCCTTTCCAGGTTTCACTTATTGATGTTTTTATGTGGACAGCCTGCATATCTCAAGTGGTTAGAGTGTAATTCAACACTAACACTATGGTGGTGGCTTATTGGCAGTGAGTTGATTTATCCACTAACAGATCTCACATCTGCAATTAATACTGTATATCTTACTTCATTACCACAACAGACGCTTCACAATAGTGAAGGGTTGAGGCCCATGACTATACACTTTTCAGCTCATATAACCCTAGCAAAAATGGGTCACATATTTGCATGGATCAGTTAAAAATTAATAAAAGTATAACTACACAACAACTATATCTATATGTACATAAAGGAAAGAAAACTCTACACAGCAACTATATACTTATGTGTATAAATCTAACCACCATGAAAATTAGAATACAGAAAAATGCCACTTGCATTTGTTTCCTAGACCCTGGTATATCACAATTCAATTTAGCACATTTAAGAAAAGGTTTATAAGTGTAATTTAGTTACAAATGCCAGCCTGGTATGTTACTGATATTATGACAAAGAATCAAGTATTAAGGGCTTAAAAAAAAAACTACATTTTAACAGGAGCAGTCCAGTTACCCTTCACATGCCAGGAATTATAAAAATTAAGGATTCCATGTACATTACAGAAACTGTCATAAATGCCTATATCTCTCACATCTTCCGTGATGTGAGATTTGAAGGTCTCATGATAGTGGAAGTTTTTCAAATGTCATGTGGTTTGGTAGATATGAACTGATGTTTCAGAGAAACCTGATACATGTATTCATACTTACCAAACCGCATGGCATTGCAACCCAGCAGGAAATTACGTTCACTTTCTACAGCATTCTACTGTATACCCTTAAGAAAATACATGTACACCACAAAACATTCTTAGTTTATATTTATTCATGACTTTTGAGATCCTTACTCTACCAGCGGCTTTTATTAATCTTCATTAAGCCTTTCAGTCTGCAGTACTGTGATCTGATGACTCTTCCTATGACAATGATAAGAATGATCCTAATAGCAATGAACAGAATGAAGAGGGGGAGCGTGCCAGACAGCATGAGGTAATATACCTGTAAAACAGTCATAAATCACATGCCTCTGTTCTCCACAAATTGTTTCACTGCAGTTACACTGCAAGTTTGATAGGGTCCATTTTTCAGCTGGACTCTCCAGAAACCGAATTTTGTCTTCACCTGCCAATCATATCTAATAAGAATTGGAAAATACATATAAATGTTTTCAATTTTGCTACTACCTCACACAATCACCACAGTATTGTACATTTATAAATAAGTGGAACAGTACACTTATAATGTTGTTGAATACCCAAACTGTCAGATCTGTGTGGATGAACACAGGCAAATTTACTGAAAGATGCACTAGATCAGTTGTCATTAATATGGGAGATACCTTTCTGGAGGGTGAAAAACATGCCAAATGTTCCTTCATTGCATTATAAAATTAAAATAAATATTTAAGTCTTCCTCTTTCATTTTATATTTATGCTACAACTTTGGTTTTAAAAACCAACCTACTTTAACATATCTGAAGAACCAGAGGAATCTGAGCTACAATAAAGCTTAAGAAACACCACATTAGATGCTGATGTCATATGCAACCCTAGCTTCAAATCTGATTCCTGTTCTAAGGTTGATGCCAAGACCACCTAACTTAACTACATCAGCTAGACCCAGAACTGATCACCTAACTTCAATGAAACTGATGCAAACTTGTCACTCAATGAGCACGTGACTTAAATGAAACTAACTGAACTATATCCCACACTCAGTGCTGACAAATCTGTGCAACTGTGAAAAATCCTGGGCTATTCTAAGTAATTCTGTGCAAGTTTATGCAGTGTCATTTCTGAGGACTGAGGGTCTTCTCCTGTATGACACTGTGTAAATGGAATGTGTCTTCATATTCATGGGTCAAGGGGTCTATAAACTTCTTGGCCATTAAATATGAAAGCACCACATTTCTTCAAATCTATAACCACTCACTCATTGACACAGTTTCAGCTCCCAGAAGATCTGACTCCTCAACTCTGAACATCTCTCTACCCTGTGCACATATCAGCAATCTTGAACAACTCTGAAGAAGTCAACAAAAATATCAGTTTTTCTAAACAACCCTAAACTTGTCTAGTATAAATAACTCCTATGGCCAAAGATGATGGCAAAATAGACAAACTTCATTTAATAAAACGCAATCCTGAACAGCCAAATTTGATGCACAGCAGAATTTAAGAAGGATGAACCAATACAAACTGACAAACATTCAAGCAATTCAGACTCTAATTTCAAAAATGCAAATGCTTTCGGTATGTCCTCTCTGTCATGCACACGACAGAGCAAAGACAAAACTCAGGACTAAAGCATTTCACCCTGTATCCCCACACTACTTCACTGGACGGTATTCTTAACGGACGCAAAGATTCAACAAGTTTGGGAAGAAAAAAAAATATACACAGTTGGTATAAATATTCGATGACACATTTAAAATAAGGGTTTCACATATGTAATATAAAATACAGCACACATAGTTCCAACTTTTACGCTGAAAAAACTTATGACTTTATGTAACATAACGCCATGACAAACACAGAAAATTCAAAATAGCAACTTGCCTAAAATACTGAAATTATTGCCTAACACCAATATTTCAGTTTAATTCATAAACATGCACAACCGGACAAGCGCCACAAACTGTCTACATTCCCCTGAAAGGCAAAATTCATCTCGCCCAATTTACACGGCCTACCTGTATCTATGGTTCCTTAAGACGTAACTTCGTGAAAGCTGATGAAGTTCGTATCACATCATGACCTTCTCCATTCCTTCACACACTCAGTACAGGCCACAGATACAACATTCCACACAATTAACCAAATCAAACTGAAAGCCCACAAGAATGACAACCATACAACTTCGAAATCAGTTTTGAGTGTCAGTTTCTTTATCAACAGCGTTAACTGTCATGATATGCATGTCACCCCTCCCCACGCACCAATTCTCGTATCACCAAACACAAGATTTAGTAGCAGTGCTTACATGCATGCTATTTACTACGTAGGTATAGAATACCTGGAAACGCGGTTTTAAAAAGCATATTTTTTGTACAATAACGACCTATACACATCCGCCATGTCAATCACTCATAAAAGATGTCAGCAGGAAACAGACCGCACAAAAATCACCTAAACACCACGGGCAAGATCGTTTGTATCACTTGCCACCAGAGGTAGACTTGTGCACACTTCTCATTGAGACAGCGGCACCGTGATGGTACAAACTTCACACTTTGGCCCAAAGATGACAGGAGAACCGCACGAACATTGCGACTTTTCAGGGAGTGAGCTAGGTTGCGTTTGTGGTACGGAGCATGAGATTTCTTTAGACGATGCGTACGTTGTTGGCGTACTTTTTATGAATCAAGTACCGTACTTTTTTTCTGCTTTTTAACGGCGCTGTCAGTTTCAAAGATAAGATAGATAGTGTCGGTGGAGGTTGCGTGAATGAGTACGGAGCGAAGAAAAACTTATCCCCAGTGCCACTTTGTCCACGATAAATCCCACATGGGTTCGCCTGCGATGGTACGCGCTCGTTGACGTTGCCAGGCCGGCGACTTAACACCGGAGCCAAAAATACCGACCCTAGAATAGTTTTGTCAGTGTATTAACTCGACAGAGGCTAGATGACCACGGATTATTTCCTAAAATTTGGCCACCCAAACGGGCCCAGGGGCACACGTAATGCATGTTAAACATTCTCTCGTTCCCTTTCAGGCCTGTGTGCCCTTTTATTACCTTCCACTAGATAAAAGGGCACACAGACCTGAAAGGGAACGAGAGAGCAAATTACCTGGCCAAAACAGTCATGAGCTACAACCCCAACATCACATACGACGCAATACCAGTTTCCAGAGGGAAGCAGCTACTGAAGGACTATTACACACAAATCTGGGATACAACATACATAAACTCCAGAAAAGTTTCCACACCAAACTACTCATTCCCTCCATCTTCCACAGAAAGTCCCTCTCCCTCTGGCCAAACCACATCCTCACTCAACTCCTAACAAACCACGGCTGTTTTCGCTCTTACCTCCATAAAATAAAAAAGGCACCCACACCACTCTGTAGCTGCCCTGAAAAGGTCGAACAAACGGCATGACATCTTGTGATGGAATGCAGTCTCTTCTCAAAGGACCGACCAGCGGTACTTCAAAACCTCCCCCTTCCTCTGATAATGCAATTCCACATACACACAGTCGATGTCCACAGATTAATTAAAAACATCTTCCAGATGCTGCAAGAACAATCAAAATGCGACCAGAACCTATAGCAACTTCTAAGTCAACACAAAATTAAAGTATTACCAGTACAATATAGCCATAAACAGTACAATTAAACTACTCAAGACTGAACATAATACTGTAAATTCCCAGTGGTATACCGTTTGGTGAAACATGGGTTGTAGTCCTCTCCTAGTAAAAAAAAAAAAAAAAAACTTTCTGAGGCAGAGGAAAATTGGCTAGGGCATTAGGACGACACTCACCCCATCTATTTATTTGGGTAAATCTGCATCTCCACCTTCCCTTACAGCTTTATGACCAGTACAATTCACACCTTACAATAGTAAAGCACTCTGTATGGCACAGGTGGTTTTCTTATCACATGATTTTGCACTGTTTGTATTGATGAAAGTTGAAAGGGATTGTGGCTTGATTCTAATTGTAATAGCACTATCAACCACAATATGGAAAGTATAAAAATTGCATTTTATTCACATAATTTCATGAAAATTAGTTAGCACCTCTAATTCAAATTCAGGCACATGCAATTGGCTGGTAGGGTTGAAAAGAAACGGCGATGAAGCATCTACTTGTTTCAATCTATTCCTAATAGGATACATGTGGGACAAATGCTTGCCTATCCAGATTCAGCTATTTGTTTCATGTAGACACATTGTTATTGCAAGTTTCACGGGGATACTACAATCAATGAAAACATTGTATATTTCCCTCCTAACTGAATTATAAGCTTTCTTGAAGTCTACAAATAGATGATGCACTGCTTCAATGTATTCCCATTTTTTTCTCAAGTATTTGATGAATGCACAACATATGACAAGTAGTAGACCTGTTGTGTCAAAATCTGCATTGATGATCCCCAATAATTTCCTTTGCACATTATGTTAAACTTGACAGCAGGATGTTGAATAACATATTGTATGTAGCTGGCAAAAGTGATATGCCTCTATAATTACTACAGTGTTTTATCACTCTTCTTGTGGATAGATAAAACAAACCATCCATGTAGTAAATATCAGAGGATTATATAACAAAGTAGATGAATTGCTAAATCTTTGGACAATCGAATTTCCTCATATATTCTGTCTCACTTAACACCATCTACGTGACCATGAAATAAATAGTACATATGTTAAATGTTATACCCTTCGGGCTAAATATTGTAGAAAAAGCCGTAAATATGGTGGAGTAAGTATATTTGTTCGTGAAGGGCTATTGCTCTCAACAGTCGAGTCGGATGGATTTTGCAGAGATCAAGATCTTGAGGTTTGTGCTGTGAAACTACACATTTATTCCTTTGTATTTTGTATTTTATGTGTTTATAGGCCTCCTACTAGAAATTTTTCATATTTCTTAAATTCTTTAGAGTCCATTCTCAACCAACTATACACAAATTCCATAAATATATTTATCTGTGGCGACATTAACATTAACTATCTTGATAACACCAATAGCAAACTTCAATTGGATTCCCTGTTACTATCATATGACTTGTATAATACGGTTGACTTTCCAACTAGAATTAGTAACTGCTCGTTTACTGCAACTGATAACATTTTTATCGATAAATTTAAAAATGCCAATTTTACCATCAGACCATTGCCCAATGGGTTATCGGACCATGATGCACAGATTCCGATATTACATGATATAAAAATCCAAAATTTAAAAGCTCACCTTTACACTAAAAGATTAATAAATGAATTTACTATATCAGAATTTAAATTAAACCTAAGCTATGAGTCCTGGGATGAAATCTTTACTGAGGAGAATGTAGATTCAGTATTTAATAGTTTTCTCAACACCTATTTGAGAATATTTTACCACAGTTTTCCTCTTAAAAAAGTATACCACAGTCAACATAATAAAGCTTGGATAACGACTG
>Ga0268261_10003011_pt1 | contig 12248 bp, 7 predicted proteins | sample TergutNc150P1_FD_190353 | JGI IMG/M metagenome (GOLD analysis project Ga0268261, IMG submission 190353) | Nasutitermes corniger P1 segment gut microbial community from laboratory colony in Florida, USA - Nc150 P1 (SPAdes) (version 2) | ecosystem: Host-associated > Arthropoda: Insects > Digestive... | reverse complement strand
GGGGGGGGGGGGGGGGGTGCATTCAGGGTCCTTGTTTTAACATCATTCAATTACATCGCAAAGTTTTATAAGTATTCTGAACAACAACCAATGCAAGGTAAATATTTTGTCAGATTGTCAGTAACAGTAAAGTAGTTGTGAGGTTTTTAGGCTTTTGCAGCAGTGTAGTTGAGGTCTGTTTTCTTCTGGGAGGTGGACCTGTGTCACTGGGTGGTGGGTGCCCTATGTTTTGAGACAAAGTCATCTGGAAATGCCAAGCACCAGGCCCGTTGACACAGTGCCACATCTCAGAAGAGTGAAGATATCAATAAGGTAGTTGCTAAGCATGCATAACTTGTAACTCTCCATTGCCCTGATGTTTCACCCTCCCATATTTCTGACCAGCATTTAATATTGCCAGCCATTACTCCCTACATATATCCTACCATCCAAGCTTATTGGTGTAGGCAGGAATACAACTTAATGACAATTAGATGAGCATGCCTGCATGATAAAAATGATTACATTTTGTTACTCCTGTACTGTTTTCTCTTGCAGATAGAATTAAATATGCACCCATCTTCCTCTCCAACTGGAAGCAGTTGCTTGTATTGGACAACATAAGCCTTTAATTTTATTTCCATATCCTTGTACTGAGACGGACACGTAATAAATTGTTTTCATGTTGCCTATAGTGACTTGAATGGATAGTGAGGCACATATGCTGAACATATAGTATATAGAAACAACATGTACAGTAGCAAATCTGCAGTTTGTATTTTAAATATTCATGTTGCAGGAAAATCCATTCCAACGAGCAGCAAGACGACAAAACAGGTCTGGCTCTGTATCATCATCTTCCACAGTAAGTGACAGTAGTGACAATAGTAGTAGTAGCAGCAGCAGTACTGGTGCGGGCAGCAGCACAGCATTACCGTCAACTTCCCAACAACACACTGCAGTTACTGGTGGAGGTATTCCTTCCTTTTTCTTTTAACTTTATGTTGTTTGGCATACTCTGTTTTCTTGCATATTAAAAGTGCACTGTTATGACAGATCATTAACTATTTCCTCCCTCCATAATGTCTATTATAACACTGTTGTTACATCAGTATTACTGATTTAGAACTGCACATTTATTTATCTGACTGAATGAATGATTTTTTACTGTGTTTAACTTAATGTTCTTTGTTTTAGTTTGTTTTCTTATATATTAAAGAATGCAGTATTGTGACAGATCTTTAACATTTTTTTTCCTTCCATAATGTCATAACATGCACTATTGTTATATTACTATTACTGATTTAAAACTATACATTTATTTATCTGAATGCATTCATTAACTCCTGTCTTTGTGAACAAATATATTATTACATTTTACATCTACAGTCCTTATTAATTTCTAGTTCAAACTGGATAACATGGGCATAATAGGCATCAGAAGTGTTCCAAGTGTGAAGATACTAACTCTAGAATACACCATTGTATTGTATGTAGACTACTGGAATGTTGGGTAGAGCATCACTTCTCTCTGCTTACTGTCAGCATGAACAACTAGCATAAGAAGGCCTAAAGTTATTTTTAGATACACATCCATAATTGCAAAAAATGTATTGTGTTAAACTTACATTGTTCTTTCTGTGCATTATCGACAACTAATGCACACCTCCAAACCAACAAAATGCACAAAATTGTTCTTTAGATATTTATATTACAGTACTGCACTGAACATTCCTTCATATTTTGATTTGCAAGAGACCATAATCAGGGAATCAAAGCAAAGCAATACAGCGTAACACCAAGTTAGCCACTTTCGTACACAGCTGATGTGGTGTCAGATTCAAATAGTTAGAATGTAGACATTTCATTGTAGAATAGTAGTTGTATAAGTGTGGTGGATCGTGAAATACTGTATCTTGGAAGCAGCCTATGTACGTAATGAAAGTTAGCACAGTACTGTGTTGTGTTACTGTGGTAGGTTTGTACCCAGTTACACAGTATTAATCGTCACTGCTGTAAAAGCCAAGTAGATTTAAAAATTTTGTAGAATTGTAGATACTGATGAGATTAACATTGTCTTTAGTAGGGCTGGATGAAGGAAAAGGAGGAGACCTTGTAGAAGAAGCAACAACTCTGGCCTTTACATTTGCAACAACAGGAGAACATTCCATTAACAGTGCTTCAGAATCTCTAGAGGCATTGGATGCTGATGTGGATGAAGCTGCCATAGTAGTTGCCCCTGCTCCTTCAGCTGTTCTGTCTAGTAGGAATTTGACTCCTAGTGACAAGAAGCCAGATCTGGTTGTGTGATTGGAGCTGTGTGTTTGGTGAGACAGGCCGCAAGATGGGAATCAAAGACTGGTGCAGACACTGGAGTTGGTTGTTTTGCTGAAGAAGTTTTTATGGAAGGTTGTGTCCAGGTTGACTGTTTGTGATGAACACACGCACTGATTAATCTGAATTTCAAGAAAAAAGTACAGAAATGTTTGTAGGGGTGTTTTTTCTCTCTTAAAATGAACTGTGCATCTTGTGTTTTGCAATTTGTTTTGTGGTGGTCATGCTTTGCAAGTGTTTTACAGTCCAAGTTTTTCATTTAGGGGTAAGACAGCAGCCAAAGAAGTAGGTTGTATTGACTTCTAGCTGCCAATTATTATGTCATTCCTTCTCTTCAATTTTATTTTGTTGATAGTGGTAATTTATTATAATTTCATTGACAAATGCTAGATACCGTATTTACCCAAATATAAGGTGAGAATTGTTTCATAATTCATGATCTGAAAAGTGGGGCATGACCTTATACACAGTTAAACACATTCTCTATAGGCATTTTCCTTAAATTCCAAGATTGTGAAGGGGGTTTCTTATATTCTGGTAAATACAGTACCAGTTGAGATGTTTCCTGTTACTGTATTTGTATGTTGAAATGGAAGTATGTGTGCTATGGGAATATTTCTCATATTGTGGATGGAAGTGGATGTGAGCTGTGTGTAAGAGTCACTGTTCATTTCATGTTCTATATATATAACGGTATGAATGTTGGTATGAATGTTTGAAGCTATGTAGAGAATCTTTTGGGATGTAGGGGTCTTGGAGGCATAATAGAACCAGAAGGAATTGTTTTTGTCACTGTTGTCACAAATATTCTGACTTTCTGATAGGTCATTGTCTCCTTTATCAATTAAAAGTGAAAGGTTTTCTACTGAAGTGGTAACTTCATGTGCTGTGAAAAGAGACTAGATGAGACTTGTAAGATAAATATGTTGTTATACTGGTGAGCTAATGGTGCTAGATAATTGGAGACGTGACGTTTAATATTTTATGTTGCTTTGACAGAGGCTACAGTAGATACTTTTCAAATCTCATAGTGCATTTATCCACTGTTTAAAAAAGGCATCCAGTTAGGTTAATTACCAAGAATGTCCCCCCCCCCCACACCCCACCCCAACTTCAGTTTTGAAATTCTTGCCTTAAAACCTGTCTCAGGAATAACTCTCAGAAAACCCTGTTATTAATTTTGAGTTAAGCTGTACAGTGTTAATTAACAGAACCCAATATTGTAATACAGGGTAATTCATAATCCAACTTCTTTAATTTATTGTAAATCAAGGAAAGTAATTTAAAAGTGGAATTTGCTTCATTATATTTCTGAATACTTTATGTATTGTAGAAACTGTGGTGTAAAAATATTTGTATGAATGGGGAAGTTGATTCACAGCAAGTGCCTGTAGAAACACAGAACATAAAACCATAACAGGCATATCAGTTTTATCGTCGAATATATCAGGAACTTTTTATGAATGTTGTTAATTGTGCAGTAGTGTCAGTGTACAGCATTTCTTTTCATACTGTTCTACATTGCAGGATCTTCTGTGTCAACAGGCTGTACTGTTTTTCTGCACTAGATTTTTGTGAAGGGCCACTTTGCACAATTTGGGCTTAGGTTTGAAAACATAGAGGAATTGTCATGCCTATTGGAATATGCAGTGTGTCTTTTGTAGTTTATTTCCCATTTTCGTAGTAGAAAAAATGTATGTAACCACACAGTTTGGGAACATTCTAAGATCCTTTAGTCCCAGGATGACATACTAGGTGTATTCAGACATATAGTGTTAGTCCCTGATCAGAGGTGCAGAGTTCTCTGCACACAGATTGGAAGCTGTTACCTCTGCTGACACATGGATGGAGAATGGTTTGGAACATACATTATAAAGTTATGATTAGCATTATTCATACTCTCATTTTTATCTCCTTTGTTGGGTTGGGGTTTTACAATTGGCCCTTTTAGCGTGTCTCAGAAAGTTCCTGTAATTATCAGTGGAATATTAATGTATGCCACAGACTTCTGTCCAACATGATACATGAATTTAACATTGCAGGTGGAGACAAAGTTTCAATAACATTGCAGACACTAAGGCATAGAAAGGAAGCTGAGCACAGTAATGAGAGCTACCTTCAAAACCGAGTATTAACGGCTTTATCACCTGTACTTTATCCACAATAGAATATGGAAGTTACATGCTATTTTGAATTTTCCTGTATTATTCACCATAAGTGTGATTATATAAATTGCTTTAACTGTGACTCAGTTAATTTTATGATGACATAATTTGCTGTTAGTATACTTCTCCAGATTTTGTTTAGTGACTTTCATCAATCATATTTTCTTTTCATAAGTGCAGTTGTACGTGGATGTAGGCCTAACAGATTTCTGCTATTAGTGGTGTCCATCATACACATCAAGATTTATGAAATGAATAGCTTAGTGTCCTCTCATTGTTTATTTAAGTCTTTCAAAAATCATGTCACAAAGCAGTCCATATAAATATGTCACCTAAAATTTTTTACTTTTGTCTCTTAACAGTCTGAGATCTTGCTAATATCATTGTTATTTGCATTTTAATTTGTCATACTTGCAATATTTAGTTGATGATTTACACCCAAATTTTATGATCCAAATTCAGCATTTTGTACTGCAGTTATGACATCTGCTTAATATGTTGAGTTTATATAGCATTATTTTAAGGAAGAAACTTAGTAATTGCTACACTTTGAATATAGCTTTGTATGGTGCTGAAACTTTTAGACACTATGGAAAGTAGGTCAGAAACACCTGGCAAGTTTTGAAATTCATGTTGGAGAAGGATGCATAAGATCAGTTGGACTGATAGTGCGTGAAATGAAGCAGTATTATAAAGAAAAGAGAGGATACTGGCAATTAAAACAGAAACACTAGATCATCCTCTGTGGAGAACTTGCTTTGGAAGAGGCTATGGACCTGTCATAAGGCCGACTAGAAAATGAATGAATGAAATAGCATTATTAGATTAGATTTTTTTTTGGGGGGGGGGATATGATTGCATGAAATGGTGATTTAATTTCAGCTGTGCATTATAGCATGGATAAATTCAGAGTTACATGATTCAGTTGAAACCTTTAATTGTGAGTTACTTGTAACGAAAATAAACTTGGGACATGAATTTTCTGTTGATAAATCATGTGTAGGTAATTTAGTGTAAATACGTCCAGGTGGACATTTGAGGTAAAAAAGCAGTTATGAATGTCCAGAAATGTATTACACTAAGCACATGGTGTTTGACAGATGTGTAGCAGTGGCTTGATATGTATATAATGGTACAGTTTCAAGTAAATCTATTATATATGCCACCAGATTCAAAGTGATTTGTACTGGGATTATGAGGTTCATATGTGTTATCAGGTGACTCCTAAGAACTTTGTCAGGGGCTTTAGCAGACTACAAATTAATACCACAACAAAGAGTCAGTCAGTCAGCTGCTGCTGGATGTTTGAAACATGTATATGGTAATGTTTTTCATAATGATTGATGGATAGGTGTTTCGACTGTGTCAGGCTCCCCTGCAAATGTGTTGTCTAAACTTTTTTTGACTTCTTTACTACGCAGATGTAATACGAATCTGTATTAATGTTGTGTTCCTTTCAGGGCTGAGATTTGAAGAGTTAGTCTAAATTTATTAAAGCTTATTGATTCTTGCCCTTTTCTGATGATTCGGGGAATGGAAAGAGTGTTGGTTTTCAGGGGATTAGTACCCACCTTTCTCACAGTTTACAGCATAAATAATAATATGCAGAATCTAAGATAAGTATTGCTAGCATGTGTGAACATGTTTATTGACAGGATAAATACTGAGCATGCAAAGTTTATTTAAGAGGTCATACAGAAATAACTGAAGGAATCAGAAAGTTCTGTTTATAAACAGAAATAAAAGTGCTCAAATCTAGCTATGAAGACAGGTCAAAATATATTGCAGTATTTGGCATGAATTGTATAGTTGCTGAATGTAAAGAAAACTGGAAATAAATTGCTAACAGTAACATAATATTTTTGCCAGCTATGGTAAAATATAACTAGCATGGCCTGTAGACACCAGTCTTTGGATTACTAGTCGAGGAACGCTGCTGTAGCCTGTAACACCTTGTTTTATAAATGTGTACTTGTCAGTGTTTAATTATGTAATTGTTTTGAATATTTCAGTTTGTAATATATCTTACGTTTTTAATAAATAATGGCCTGTCATTATAAAGTCTTGTATGTGTATATGTTACAGAGTACACTTATTGCCTTCATTTTGATTGCATTTGTTGAGAATGATATGAACAAAATATATATTTATTGAAGAAAATTGTAAGTCACAAGTTTATAACTTTGGAAATTCCTACATGGGCATCACATCTGAGTTAAGCTGTAGGGCCAGACTGCCAGCTGTCAATTTTGTCTAGTGTATTATGCTGTCATTCGTAAGTGTTGCCTTCTTTCATGCTTTCAGTTGAAGTAGAGCAGACTACCACTTGGCCCATGCGCGTATAAGGTCTGAGAAACAAACTGATATTTTCCTTGTGTAGCTGCTGTTTTTGTGAGTTGGTGCACATTGAATCACAAGGCGCGGGCAAATTTGAATTATAATTTGTAGTTAAAAAATGCAGCGAGGTTCGTTGAAAGTACAAGGGTCGTTCGGAAAGTAAAGAACGTTTTGCCATACAAAGATATTTGTTGATAGTAGAAAAGAAACAGAATATGGAGGTTTTATCACACCCCTTCACCTACTTCTGCACATAGTCACCTTGGACATTGAGGCACTTGTGGTACCATGACACCAGTTTACTTATTCCCTCCTCGTACCAGACGGCCGCCTGGCTATTCAACCAGTCTATGACAGCATGCTGTAGGTCCTCATCATCTGTAAATTGTTTACCAGCAAGGTGCTCCTTCATCTTCGAAAAGAGAGAAAAGTCTGATGGTGCCAGGTCCGGACTGTTGGGAGAATGGTCAAATGTGTCCCAATGGAATGCATCATGCAGCATGCTGTCATGGACTGGTTGAATAGCCAGGCGGCCGTCTGGTACGAGGAGGGAATAAGTAAACTGGTGTCACGGTACCACAAGTGCCTCAGTGTCCAAGGTGACTATGTGGAGAAGTAGGTGAAGGTGTGTGATAAAACCTGCATATTCTGTTTCTTTTCTCTTATCAATAAATATCTTTGTATGGCAAAACGTTCTTTACTTTCCGAACGACCCACTTAGTAATATGTGGAAGGTGGAAGCACTGTTCCAAGGTCATACATCGACCTGGTGTTTGCTACTGCGCAGTTTTGTCAGTTGTGAGGAAGATGAGCGAAGTGAGGGTACACGTTAGCGTGGAACAGAGCATTATAATCAAATTCCTGACGAAAGAAGGTTGTAAACTGTTGGAAATCTGTTCAGGTTTGAAGAGGCAGTATGGTGAGAAGACACTGTCAAATGTTGGTGTCTATAAGTGGAGCAGTGCGTTTAAAAAAGGAAGGGAAATGGTGGAGAATGAACCTCATGAGTGCTGGCCGAGGACTTCCATAACAGGCGAGAACAGTAACCACGTCGATGCACTCATTTGACAGAACGGGAATAACTGTCCGCGAGTTGTCTGGAATACTGAACATCAGTGATGGTAGTGTGAAAACAATCATCAAAAAACACCTTTAATACGCAAAAGAAACATCAGGAACAAGAGAAAAAGGGCACAAACATCAGTGTCATTTCTCCAGGATAACGCCCGTCCACACGTGGCTACTCGCACCATGGACACCACCCAGAAACTGAAATGGAACGTTCTACCACATCCTCCATATAGTCCAGACCTTGCTCTCTCAGACTATCACCTCTTCGGCCCCCTAAAGGAGCATCTGGGTGGAAAAAGGTTTTGCCATAATGAGGAAGTGATACAGGATGTTCAGGAGTGGCTACACTGGCAACCAAAAGACTTCGTCTTGAGTGGCACCTGCAAGCTTCTGGACCGCTAGCGCAAGTGTATCGCAAACCAGGGAGATTATGTTGAAAAGTAACAATTTCAGTTTCAGAGAATAAATCAAAGCTTTTGTTTTATTTACAAATTATAATTTATATTTGCCCAACCCTCATATATGACTTTGCTCCAACAGTTTAACATCACTCAGGTCTGGTTTTGTTTTTTAAAGCAATGCGCAAAAGTATGGTTTTTATGTGGTAAGACATTACAACTTTTGAGAACTGAGCCATCTGAAAACTTCAAGAACTGATTTACTTGATTACTTTTTTACTTACTTACTCCATGGAGCAGAGGCCTTGAAAAGCTTACTGGTTCTTGGCTAGTCAAGAAATTCCTCGCATTTTATGGAACCTGAAGGTTCATTGTGACATTCACAACTGCCCACCACCTGTCTTTATCGTGAGCCCAATTAATCCAGTCCATGCCCCCACATCCCACTTCTTGAAGATCCATCTTAATATTATCCTCCCATCTATGCTTGGATCTTCAAAGTGGTCTCTTGCCCTCAGGTTTCCCCACCCAAACCCTGTATACACCTCTCCTTTACCCCATATGTGCTACATGCCATGCCCATGTAATTTTTTCTTGATTTTATCACCTGAACAATATTGGGTGAGGAGTACAAATCATTAAGCTCCTCTTTAAAGTGGTCTCTTGCCCTCAGGTTTCCCTACCCAAACCTCTCCTTTACCCCATATGTGCTACATGCTGCACCCATGTCATTTTTTTTTATTTTATCACCTGAACAGTATTGGGTGAGGAGTACAAATCATTAAGCTCCTCTTTATGTAGTTTTCTCCACTCTCCTGTTACCTTGTCCCTCTTAGGCCCAAGTATTCTCAGCACCCTATTCTCAAACCCCCTTAGCCTACGTTCCTCCCTTAAAGTGAGCGACCAAGTTTCACACCCATACAAAACAAAGGCAAAATTTTAGTTCTGCATATCTTAACCCTTATATTTTTGGATTGCAAAGTGGAAGACAAAAGATTCTGCAATGAATGATAACAAGCATTCCCTGACTTCAGTCTGCTCTAAATTTCTTTCTGAATAGAATTTTGATTTGTTAAGGTTGTTCCCAAATATTTGAACTGTTCCACCCTTTCAAAGGTATGATTATCAATCTCATATTCTGACTTTGTCCTGCATTCTGATCTTGAGACATAACTATATGTTTAGTTTTATCTGCATTTACTTCTAGTCAAATATCCTTACTAGCACCTACTAAAACGTCGTGTGTTTTTCTTCATAGTATGTACACTTCTGCCTAGTATATTAACATCATCAGCATAAACCAAGAACTGATGTGTACCATTAATTTTAGCCTTCCTGGTTTACCTCAGCCCTCCTAATGGCATACTCTAAAGCAAAGTTGAAAAACAATGATGATAAAAAATCTCCTTGTTTTAAGCATTTCTAGTAGGAAACTTGTCAGACAAATGTTTAGTACCCAGATTCTGCTATGGGTTGCATTAAACACATTTTTATTAGCCTTACCATTTTCATGGGGATACCAAACTTAATCAGAATATTATACAAGACCTCCCTCCTAACTGAATCATAAATTTCTTGAAGTCTATAAATAGCTGATGCACTGCTTCATTGTATTCCCATTTTTTCTCAAGTAGTTGATGTATGCAGAATATATGATCAATGGTTGACTTTTTGTGTTGAAATCCACGCTGATTCCCAATAATTTCCTCTGCATATGGGGTTAACCTTGGTAGCAGAATGTTGGATAAAATTTCATTGATATTTTTCAAAAGTGATATGTCTGTATAATTACTACAATGTTTTATCACCCTTCTTAAAAGTAGGTACAATGATTGACTCCTTCCACTCCTCAGGCAGTTCCTCCTTATTCCAAATAGAATTAATAAGTTCTTGGATTTCAGAGAAAATTGTTCTACTTCCTGCTTCAATCAGTTCTGCTGGAATGTGATGGAATTTGGATGAATCTTTGAACTGTTTTCTGTATTTCACAAATAGAAACTTTGTAGGTAACCCTGCACTTTTACAACTTTCATACAAAAATAAAATTGGTGAAAGCAGAGTGACAGAGTTGCAGCAAATTTCTTTGAATACTCAGGTGTTACCAGATGATTCAAAATACTGCCTGAATTGAAGCCAGCATCATTCCTTATCTCAGAATACAGTTTTGCATATGTGGTGTGGGTAATTCAAAATTTGTATTAGTTTGTTTTCAGTTTGTCAGTTGAGTCAGAGGGTACAAGCAGGTTAATTCAGAGTTTCAAGCTCAATACACGTATAAGTGGAGTCTAATGTTATTAATTCATTAACTTCAAATTTGGTTGGAAAAGGTAGGCAGAAGTGTGTGTTGTAGTTTACTTCCATTTTCATCTATTGTGATTTTGAGGCACTCTGTAGACCTTGTACATTACAAGATGTCTACTTTGAAGAAGAATACAGGCAAAATAAAGACTTCTAACATGTATGGCTCTCAAAAGTAGGTTTGAGTTGAATGCATATAATACGTTGTATTTGTTATGTGTGTCTGTGGTCTGATTTATGTGATTGACATATTTCATATTCAGCTGCTGTTAAGGCAGAATATGGATTTGTGATATGCATATGTGTGTATGTGTAACTCTCTTTTACTTAGGTTTTGTAAAATAAAGTGTCTTTCAAATATATTTTTCAGATGCCATGTAACTTATATTAAAATGAAATAGTTACATAAATTGTCACATTTCTATACTATCAATCATTCCTATACACAACTTTAGCTTTAATTTTGGCCTAGAGACCAGTCATCTTCAACTATTTCAATTACTTTCAGTGTCATTTGACAAATGCTGATCAAGGATCTTAAAACTGGCATTCCAAGCTAGCTTCGTAAACCTTGGGAACTTGTTTATTATAGCCACACACACTTTGATACAGATGAACGAAAAGCATTATTATTTGACTGGAGAATCAGTCATTAGTCACACATTCTTCTTATTTTTTATGAAACGGGTTTGTAAAATAAACATTTCCAGTTTATTTTACTTTTTCATTTTGTTCTCCCCCTTCATTAAACACTGATTCACTAATATTTATGTATGTTCATTCATACTATGAAGAATGCTTCTACATCACATGCATTACAATGTTAAAAAATTGAGCACCCAGTGCTAATTATATAAACGATACAATATACTATAAATTTAATCATAAACATACTAACACATAAAGCAATTGTTCAATTTATGTATTTTCACATTATTCTGCATGTATTAATATATGAAATTTCAAAATGTATTTTGTTGGGTAAAACCTAATGAAAAACAATGATGCTTTCAACTCTTCTTTCATCCTCAGTCTGTAGGCATAACAAACGCAAGAGGCACAAGTTGGTGTGGATTTGAGACCCTGCAAGTTTTCCAGCATTATCAGATGCTTCTGAACATAAACTCGACTTTCCAAGAATCATGCTGGATGACTGCATATGTTACTTTACTCTCGCGTTCAACGGTGACTCATGTTTTCGTCTCACTATACCTTCCTATCTTCTCTGTGACGAGCTGATCACTCGTCCAGAGGAGTCCTATCGATTGTGGTGTGTCGTTGTGTGTGATCTAGAAAACTTTATGAATGAGGAGGCCCGGGCCCCTTGGGGGCTGTTGCGCCAAATGAAAATAATAATGATGATGATGATGATGATGATGATGATAATAATAATAATACTAATAATAATAATAACAATAATAATAATAATAATACAGAAAGTACTGCAGTGCGAAGCTTGAAGCCTGAGCGGTGGGGATCACCGTTGGTTCAAGAGAATTACCAGGAAGAAAAGGCCTGTGACATGTGATGATGATGATGATGATATGATGATGATGATGACGACAACGACAACAACAACAACAACAACAACAACAACAACAACAACAACAACAATAATAATAATAATAATAATAATAATAATAATAATAATAATAATAATAATAAT
>Ga0268261_10003010_pt1 | contig 12250 bp, 7 predicted proteins | sample TergutNc150P1_FD_190353 | JGI IMG/M metagenome (GOLD analysis project Ga0268261, IMG submission 190353) | Nasutitermes corniger P1 segment gut microbial community from laboratory colony in Florida, USA - Nc150 P1 (SPAdes) (version 2) | ecosystem: Host-associated > Arthropoda: Insects > Digestive... | reverse complement strand
ACAACCAACAGCACTGCTATCACCACGCTGCGACGGTAAACCAGAGGCTGCTACTGCAGCTGTTGTAGCTCCTGATGATGGGCATTAGGATGTTCGAAACTTGTTGAGCTGTATTTAAATGACAAGTGATAAACTTGAGAATTTTCTGCATCTGGTTGGTTGATTCAGTTGAAAGTTCTCTGTGGATCTGCGTTATGAATTGTAAATTTAGCGACGGAACGAAAAAGGGTTATGCCTTAGGAACGTCCATGCATCCATGCTTACTTACAAACATAATTAACAATGCTGTGTTAAGTACAGTTATTAAAGCCATATCCTCTGTATAAATCGAAGCGTGTAATTGAAACTACGAATAGTGTCATAATTCATTTTCAGCTCTTTTTGTGAACAGTTTAATGCCGTGCTGTTTCTTCTACCTATCAATAGATGTCTAACTTATAACTCCCCTTTACACATAAACATCACACAACCAGAAGTATCACGAGATATCAACAGGAATATATATGTACTAATTTCACAACCGACAGGTATTTACGGCAAGATCTCAGTTTCAAAGCTTCGTTGCACCCATAATATTGAAAGAATTTACCTTTCCCAGTCCTCTGTTCCATTCAGTAAGTGTCGCTAAATCGACCTTTTGAACCATAGCGTTTACTTTATGCATAAACTGTTTAAACATTCAAAAATTCTGCATTCTGTCCACAGAGTGAATTTAAGTGCTATCAGAACAAACAGCGACTTCTGCTTTATACAGCATTAAAGGAAAATATTTTCTGCGCCGTACGACCTGGGTCTTTAACTAAAACAGATAACATCTCGTCCTTGAAGGGTAAAAAAATGAAGAAAGATGAGATAATAAATGAATATATAACGACAGAAAAATGGTATAAATAAATGTAACTTCCAGTGATTTCTCTTGTCTTTAAAACAATTAACTTGGAGTTTCTCTATTCGGTCTAGCAGAGTCACACTTCGTGGCATCCTAAAGTGTGAATCTGAATGGTTCTGAAGTACAAATGTATTAAACTGGAATGTCGTATATACAAATAATAAGAATTTAACCGTGTCAGTATTATTCCTCCATTTTCTAGCCAACCTGTTGAATTTCAGTGACCCAAACGACGTGTGCTCTACAAGAGTAATTCTGTCATGGCAGCAACAATTAGTTGCTCCAGCGAACTTTATCCATACTAACAGCCCCAATCATAGCGGGACACACGCGCGCGCGCGCGCGCGCGCACGCACGCACGCACGCACGCACGCTCTAGGTTTTAGGCGGTCCCCTCAGGATGCACGAGTCCCTCATGCACCCACGAGCCACAAATATACAACCCAGTCTTTTATTCACTTTCCGAATTGGATTGCGCTTTATCGTACCAGCGGCCTGCCTGCTGGCAATAATTACAGAGCACCCCTTTCACTTGCAGCCCTCCGCCCCGCAGCGTGTAAACTGTCAGCGATCCAATCGTGCTTCCAGAGATCGATGGCTTTGTTAGATTCCAATTGAAATGGATACGGAATTAAAGAGTCCATACTGGTCGGTTAATTGGGCATCTGCGTGTACATTCTACAGAAACAATCACATCGACGTACTGGCAAGTTGTGGTAAATGCATACAGTGACACGGACATCTGTATATGACGGTTTCTGGCAACAGCAGCCTCAAAATTCTTCAAGTCATTCAACAATATTTACGAATGTGACTGCTCTCTGTGTTGAACAGAATGTGTCTATCGCTTATAAAGTATTATCCTATTACCACAAATTCTGCAAATTTTGACGACTGTGAGGCGTCCATTCAGTCAGTAGGTGGTTCTTATAGCAGGATTAAATCCACAAAGTCCCCTTCATTTTTCAGCGCGGCTGATTTTTTTTACTGCTTGTCCATGAAAATGAAGACAATATAATCTCTTGAGATGTCAGTAAATACTTTCCAGTCGACATGGCGTAGCTTCTCAGGAGAGTTAAGTTTTCAGAAACTAGATGCAAGAACCCGAAATCTCGCAGACGCCAAATACTTGTATAGACGTTTTGTGACATTCTGACGTTTCAGTTTTAACTGATGCAGCTATATAAATCATAACTGCCAACACAAATAAGTTGTGCTATTTATTAAAGCGAAATGTTTCGACACACTTGGGTCATCTTCAGGCCTAAATACATGTAACAACGTGTAAAAGCAGTATTATTATTTTCAACTTACGCAGCGCAGCCTTCAAGGCTTACTTGCGATCTGGGTTAGACTTTCCAACTTTCGCCACCAGGCGTCTCCACGCGCGTCACCACGCGAGAGCACCCAGCGGCGGAAGATGGAACTATGGGCGAGAAATGTCCGGAACTTTTGCCTAAATGCCGATTTCAACGTTACATTTAGGGATCTTTTATATTCCGTAAAGCTACGATATGGGACCGACGGCTTTACTTCCCCTCCGAAGGAAGGCGTGCTGAGGATTTTTCCGCCCTAAAATTCCGACGGCTTCGGCCGGGTGCGAACCCGCGAACTTGGGTACCAAAGGCCAGCACGCTACCTCTAGACCACCGAAGCCGCTTTAAAGGCAGTATACATTGCAGGCTGTGAATACTGAGATCTCGGAGTACAAATTCGCTACATTATTACATTATGCATTAAAACTGTTAAAACCTAATTAAAATCAAGTGGTGACGTGGTGTAGACAACAGCATAGTGAAGAAGGTTAGATATAGGTCGTTATATACAAGACAGATAACGTCATTATCAGGTTGTACTTTGCCGTCCTTGGTGTTGCTAGTAGGACAACCGAGGAAGAAATGAATGCACAGAGAGTGGCGCCGAGCGCTTATAAAATGCAGGGAGGACACTGTGCTGCAGTTCGGTGTTAAAAAGCCATGTAGTGTCTGAATTGTCAATAGCTGACAGAAAGGGATTAGTTAGGGAGCGGTACCGGCAGTGTGACAATGTTTGGGAGGAGCAGATAGCGGGTGGGCCAAGGTTTCGCGAGCGTTCCGGGGATTTATGTGGAGTCCTCGGGCCTTCTGCAACAGTGGGACAAACACAGACACTTGCTGCTTTCCTTGAAGAACAAAATGTATAGAACAAGACAGTTTGTAGGTGCAACTGCCTGTACGTTCTGACTGAAAGGTTTATCGTGCCATAATTTTAAAGTTATTTTAAATTTGACTTCAAAGTAGTCCATTCTGGACAACAAAAAATACATCCTTCCATAATGTCCGGTTTTGGAGCACACTGGAGAAAATCAAGTTCACTCCTCACCAAAGAACACCTACAGATAATTTTTTTAAAAAGTAAACTGTGTTACATCCAGCTAATTGTATGCATAGCAATTCGCTCAAAGGAAATCCCTGCGTTTCACGGAACGTACAATTTATTGGCATGTTCGAAAGAGACCGCCACTGGCGCCTATCTTGAGACAGCTGAATCCCGTCAAACTTCTCCATCCATTTTCCCCAACAATAGGGCTAATATTATTTTCCCACTTAACTCCACACTACTAAACCCTTGCAGCTGAAACAATGTCATTAATTTATCTACCAAGTTGTCACTATGAACTGCCCCGCACTTTGGCCTCGGCAGTAATCACCGACTTCTCACTGTGGGGAGCTGGTTTCGAAGACAGGACAGTTCCTGTGGGATTTATGGTGGACAGTGGCATCGAGACACGATTTTGTCCTAGAGCCCTGCGTTCCCTTGTCAGTATCATTCCACCAAGGCTCCACAGACATTCATCTGTCATCGGCTCTATATACTATCATCAGCTGACAGTGTCGTTAAACAAAACACTTCATTCTCATTATGCCTGAGACAGTCCTGACTCACACGACGGCTTAGGGTCCGTGCTGGCCTCAGGGTGTTGAAGATGGCTCCCCCTCGGTGGACTTGTCCCATATGATTCCTTGCTACTTGGTTCCTTGTATTATCTTTTCAATAACACAAGTCGAAGTGTGGCGGTCAGACTCGCCCAACTCGCCCAACTCGCCCAACCTCACTCCCACATCCATAATACAACACGTCCAATCGAGACAAGACGTTCCCATTCCGCCGACGCCACATCTTGCGGCATATCCTAACCGCAGCAGGTAGCCCGAATACAATTTATACGCTATCCGCAATTTCTGTTCCACAGCTACTGCGTGTTGACAGAGCAAGTCAGACGTCAATATGTCTCTGGGGCTAAGCGTCGCGCATCTAAGGCGTAGGCTTCCCCTTATTTACTGATTTATGTACTATATGTTTAGAGCTTAAATTCTGATATAGAGTACCCCAGGTATTTAAAATCTGTTACTTGTTCAATAATATTGTCTTTTATATACCTGGGTTACTGTATATCAGAATTTAAAAGTGATTAAAAGATAAATTGCAAACTTATAACAAAATAAACAGAGCAATAAAGAGACATTTTGGATAATAAATAAATAAAGAAACAAATTTAAGAATTCTCAACATTACAGCTAAAGCAGCATTAAAATTCGGAAATGAAGCCTGGGTACTGAAGAAAAGAGAGGAACAACGTTTAGAAGCAGCACAGATGAAATTTTTAAGACACGTTCTTGGAATAACAAAACTAGATAAAGAAAAACCAATGTATTAGGGAAAAAACAGGAGCAGAGAATACAGTAAAGGAAATAAAACAGTACCAGGAAAAGTGGCTACAAAACATACAGAGGATGGACACAAACAGGATACCTAAACAAGCACTACAATATAAACAAAAAGGACGAAGAAACATAGGACGATCGAGGAAGAGATGGAGGGACCAATTTCATTTTGAAGATACAAGGAACAGGAATCAAACCTAATCCTTCCTGAACATGATGATGATAATGTTTAGAGTTTTTAGTGGCACAGTCAGTAAAACTTACTATTGACCTACAGCGTCACTGGCTAAGAGCGAACACTGAATAAGAAAGGATTGCAAGGTAGCGGCTATGGAGTAATTTCAAGACATATTCTGGTAACTTTCCATAGTACTGAATACAAGTTAAAGGTCAAAGGGATATTAGAGACACCCATACAATATAACCTGTGCAGGCTAATGTTGTGTCACAGAAGAGCTTGTAGTGACAGAAAATTACCCAAAGTAACACAATTATGAACACGTTCCTTCAGGTTGGTTAAAGCCCGTCTAAACTAAAGTATGAACATTCAAATAAACGATAGAGCTATCAGAGAAATGCCACAGAAATGGAGCCCCTGCTGAACAAGACAAACAGAGTACAGAGACAGTGGAACAACCGTGCGGTTTGACTGAAAGAAGAAAATTATAATCCTGTATGAGATGTACAGTAATGCACATAGACAGCAAGGTGTCCTCTTTTGACGTTTTACTTACCACATTTTATATCTTGCTTCACATCTTTTATGTCCTTTTCTCCATTCGTTTTCGTACATGCAATCTATTTGGTGATTTTAATTTTTTCTCGCTTTTGTCTTTTATTTCCTTTCTTATCTGTACGCTCGTTGAATTTTTCTTTCTATTTCTTTATTATGTCTTCGTAGCCTTGCCTTTGCCACTATCTCTTTCCTTTCTTTCTTCTTTTAACTCATTCCTTTATTTCTCCTTCTCTCTCATTTCTGTATTCTTGTTTCTACCCTTCTCTGTCTTTCCCCTTTTCTAGTCCTGTCTCTTGCATTCTCTGTTCCTTCCTACAACTTCCCTTTCCTTCCTTATCTGTGACTCCGTGTCCCATCGACCAAAATCGGACGTGAGTTCCACACGCCCTGTGTCTCAACTGTGGTCACTTTACTCTGATCCAATATTGTCGAGAGCTGATGGTGTAGCGCCGTGATCCAATAACATATTGTTAGGGGTCACAATCCCAAAGTCCAGTAGCTCCTCAGCCGTATTGAAAGAATTTACATTTCTGTACAAGTAGAAGTGGTGTATGGCTCCCTGTGACAGCACGAATCACACAGTTCTTCAGCGTAAGTTACGGTTGGTAATTCCACATTACTAGTCCCTTCAACAACTACGTGTATCCCTCTAGGAGGAACAATAATAACAACAATAAAATATTATGTAATATATTATTATTATACCTAAAATATAAAGTTCTCTCAACATCACGCCATCAAGTCACAGCTGGGGAGGTAGAGGTATAGATCTACTCTTTCTTTAACCTTGGCGCCACATGAGGGTGGGTGGTCGCCGCCACGCCACGATCGATTGTTGTTGTTGTTGCTGTTGTTGTCGTCGTTGTCTTCCTTTTACAGAAGACGCATATTCTCAGCAGTTAAGAAATTACCCTCACTTTCTGGAACCCGCAGGCCCGTTAAAGTATTTATAAAAGTCGGCCACTTGTCCATATCCTAAGCCACATGAATTCAGTCCACATTCGACTATTTTGTTTTATTTTTATTCACACAAAATAAAAAATCTCATTTTGGTATAGGTCTATAAGTTTCATTCTAAACAGACCTAATATTAGATACAGAAGAACTATTTAACAAAATGCGAAAAAAAAATATTTCAGTACATAGTGTCAAATCTGTGCTGTTCATTATGTTTATATCTTAAGTAAAAGAATATTACGGTTACTGTAGTAACAGAAATTGTGTAGTAAAAATTTCGAACCCAAGATGGCTACACTGTACTTGTATATAATTCACTCAAGTACGCATTTCCAGGTCCAGCCTTAAAACTTATTACCTATGAACTGTCACGAATGTCACGAACGAATGCACTGCATTGTCAGCACTGTAGACATAGATAGCAGCCCTGCCTGCTTAGTCCACCTGACTCTGTGTGTCTTGTGAGTCTACACTTTTACGACACACCCGGGCTTAAATAGAGCAAGTGTCCGGTTTGACTTTCGGCTGTCACACGGACACTTCTAAGGTTTTCTGCTTATTTTCCTCAGTCCCTCCAAGAAAATTCAAGGATAATACCTTAATTAGTTCATGACTGCTTCCTCCCAGTTCTTCGTAATTCAATATTCACTTGAAAATCACAACTGCACGGTACACAGTCCGATTTATCGACCGAGACGTCAACTACGCCACACAAGTATCTAACTATTTCAGTTCAAGCACATTGCCCCTGTATGGCTGTGCACAATGTTTTTCTCATTTTAACCTTACTTCGGCTTAATTTTAAATACATTAATTAATTAAATAATTAATCAAAAGATAATTTAAATTCATAACCCAAGAAAAGTATATTCGGCGTAGAAAATCTCTTCTGAAATTCGAAGACAAATAGTTTTATCTGGCTTACAAAAACCTTTCTTCTTTACTAGAACTAATTTCATTGTAACCTTAACTTCCGTTTCATAATGTCATTCACAGACATTTAATATTTCCAGGCCCCCCGTGACTTATTAAGCGGATACACAGTATTGTTGGGATTTCACTGCTGATTATCTTTCTGCATCATGTCCATTCAGTCAATAGTCATATTACTTACATGTACTTGGAACCTTTTCTTTTGTAATCGGCATAATATTTTTGCATTATGTTTTGCAATATTTACAACTTCACCCACCAGAATTAAATCACCTGACTTGACCGTAAAATATCCAGCTTTCCCGATACTCCCATAATTTCCTTGTAACATTTTCCAGAAACAATTAAAATTGTAGGTAGCAGCGAGAACAAAGGATTGGCTTTATTGAACCAGAATTTGAAATGCTTCCGATATATGTTTATTTACAAGAACTCTACTAGACATCTCCACAAAGTAAGAGAAAGTCTGCCGTAAATTTCATGTCCCAGCACCAAGTAACTGAGACCCCGTGCACATGGGTCCCTGTTATTCGAACGACCAACGCGGAACAGCCGTTCTCGCCCACAGAGCCTGAAAAGCACCTCCAGTAGTTCCCTCTTTGTTCGCACAAGAGGGTGTGGTAGCTACTAAAGAGGGTGCTTTTTCTATCTATCACTCCACACGCTGTCCAAGATGGACTTCCTTAATCCAATCGTGATAGTTCTGCATTTGTGTTTGGGGAACACAAGAACTCTGTTCGCAGTAAACTGAAGCAATAAAAAAACCCCTTCAGTGGGTCAGAGTCGAGTAGTGGTTCCCAGCAGTCCCGAGTTCGACTTTCGGTTTCTGTGCCAACAATCCTGAGAGGTGGCAGACGTTCTCCTTATCCCATTCAGGTAAATGCTAGTATGTGTTTTTACACATCCCTTCAACAGCCTTTGTTTTTCAGCATGCATTTTCAAACTATCGTTAGACGCTACACAACTTACGCAGTAGAAAATCGTGGTTAAATAAATGAAGAGACACATCAGATCTCAATCATAATGTCTCTGAACTGATGATGAACACAAGCATTTGAGGTTGTACAAAATGTTCAGCTCCTATTGGCTGTTAGCTGAGTAAGAACCTTCAAACACTACAAGCATCTCTCTTGCGCCTGACCTATCCACATCCAAACCACCAGCTGCGCAAACCGCATTGCATACATGACAGGCGGGTATTTTTTGCCCTAAGAAAGTACCGAATTTGTTTCCGAACATGTAGTTTACTTTCAGAGGAGTAAATCGGTCGAAGCCCGAAGCTGACTACTCAACAAAGTTCGTTTAGCTTTAGGTCCTTACTTCTTAGATGCCTCCATTATATCAGGATTAGGTACAGGATACCCTTACGAATCACCCCGGCTACTATGAACAACTTAAACTTTTTCTAAAGCATTTTGGAGGGAACACCGTAACTTGAGTAGCCAAACCTCCCGCAGGGAAAGTCCTGTGTTTTTAATGAGATCCCCCATGTGACAAACCTGGTAAACGTTTTCAGATTTCCACAATTTGTTACTAATGCTCACAAAATGAATAACGTATTTGTATCTGTAAATGATAACGCCAGACACTGCCTTAACAACACGCAACGTAAAAACACATTTGCTGCAAACAGTGGCAGAAGCAACAACAAAGTAAGCCATATTTTATTAACCGTCATAATTGTAGCTTCCTACTGTATCTTTCCCTTCTTTTGTTATTATGGCTGTAACATGGCTTTCCGCAGCCAGCTGATTTACTGATTCTTCGTGGGAATTCGGCGGAAAGCAGTGTAGCCTATATCGAAATTATGCTTCCGTTGACTACCGGTCTATGAAGAACTGAAATATTTGAAATGAGAATCTAGGCATCCTAACAGTCATAAACAACTTCTGTTAAACTGTTCATTCGTGACACCAACAGTTGCACCTTATGCAGTCTTATATCGCTCCTACATGTTTCGGCATCACTTATGCCATCCTCAGGGAGCTTTACACGAAGATTTAAAACTTACTATAATGTATTAGATTAAAAAAGTAATTCGTATTATATTGCAGCATTATTGCAGCTACTGTTGACAGACCATGCTGCTTTCATAAGAATAAATGTGAATAAAACAGTATTTTTCGAAGTATAATATAATGAAAGAATACAGCGGTGGTATTTGTTACTGCGTTTTCATTAAGTATGGTTAAAAAGTTGTATGTTGCTATGTTGTAGGTTTTTATTTTTATACAAACACCTAATTTATCTTCAATCCCTTATGGCTCTTGTCCTGTAATCATAAGAATTCTATAAATTAAGATCGCAAGTTACACAAAATGTTGTCTTGAAGTATATGTTAAACAATAAAAATTTACCGTCAGTAATTATTCTGTAGTGATGCGCGGTGATTTCAGTGAGTTACATTTGTTTGTGTCATGAATGAAAAATTAATTTAATGAAAATGCACGGAATAAATAACAACACATAATCTAATTTAGAATCTCATGACGAAGAAATATCACAGCGTTTTAGAATATATTCTATTCTCTTGCATATCATTTTTCTGCCTGCGAAACTTCCTTTCCAGCATTAGTGTGTTACTACAAATCACAAATGTAAAAAATATAATCATTTTTGTTTAAATTCCACACTATTAAATAAAAAACTATAACAAATCAGTTATTATTTTCTGACCAATTATATATTCAGCTTATTCCATCGTCCAAGAGTTTTTGTCAGCCACAGACAAAAATAATTTAGGCCTCTTTGTGGCTGACACTTTGCACATGACTCATCTTCTGTACAACAGTATGGGAATACATCGGCATATTCATTATTTATGTACCTCGGATACATTATTTTGGAATTCATCAGTTGTTCTTTGTGTTAGTCATATGTGTTCAAATGTCAGGTGCTGCTACCTGCCGGTGTTGCGTAGCGTAACTCTAATGCTAATTAAATAACTACCTTAACGATGAAGTGCCTCTCCTCAAAAGTTTATAGTCTCTCAGTTGCCCAAGAAATTCTCCAAAATTTACGTAGCGCGAAAGTTCATCCACATGTTTAGAAGAGCCGGTAGCTGAAATCTACACACAGTTTCATCCAGTTAACATCTGATATTCTAATTTTCTGACATCCATTTTAAAATCACCCTACCTAATTCTTCTAAAGGCTGTCTTCATATTTGGTTTCCTGCTTGAAATTCTGTACGTTCTGGTATTCCTAATATCCACTGTGTTGGTCTGATGTATGTTTCGCCATCTTATTCTCTTCAGTTCGTGTTCCCAGTAATAAGATACAATGAACAAATTGGGAAGCTCGTGCCGCCGAGCTCCTCTGCAATACTGCTGCCGTCCTAACTTACGCCCTCGTGTTCTCCCACTCTGTTCTCAGACACTCCCAACCTAGTTGTGCTCTTATCTCAGGTCAAATGACCAAGTTTCAATATATATATATATATATATATATATATATAGGTTTCAAAAACGATTTTCTACGTTGTCCGACACCTAGAGTCCATTGCTTCCTCTGTTCCCATTGACGTTCATTTAGGTTTCTTTCGTTCATGGCCTTCCTTATACATTCCATCCAGTTTTTCTTCGGTCTTCCTCGTGCTCTCTTTTGTTTCGGCATCCACTTCAATGCTATTTTGGGTAATCTTCCTTCTGCCATTCTCTGAACATGGCCATACCATGTAAGCTGATTCTGTTCAGTTTCAAACCGACACATAACAACACGTCAAAATATAAACAGTTCAGTCTTCCGTGATATGCTGCTGTACGAACTGATACAAGGCACGAACCTTGCAGAGGATTTTACTGTCTCCATCTTCAGGCCAATGCAAGACAGCATCACCATCAGCTCCGCTGTCAGAACCGCAGAATTCGCAAGTCCAAATGAAATGGCCTTGGGACGGTCCACACAAGTATCGCGGATCCCAGTTTATCATCCCCAGCTTGATATCGGGTCACCAAGTGATGTCTCTCTTGTGGACTATTTGCTTACATGACACTGTACTTTACTTTCTCCAGCGAAGGAAGTACCCCACACTTGGACGTGCTGGCTGGCACATTCCATTATCATTCACACAACGCGCCCAGTAAATGGGGAGGAGGCGTAACCCTATCCGCTTTGATTAAAAGGTGATGCAAGGGAGCGGTGGAGAAAGGCGGAGAAGTAAAGTCTGTATTAAACGGGATGAGTCAATTTTATTGCAGTGCACGGGTGGTCGTGGAGGGGCAAATTGATTTCGGCTGACTCAACGCATACAGTCAAGTATAATAATTTACATGGTGGATAATCACAGGAGAGCCATGCAAATAATAATAATAATAATAATAATAATAATAATAATATATTATTGTTTTATAATATAATAAGCTACAATATATTATTATTATTATTATTATTATTATTATTATTATTATTATTATTATTATTATTATTATTATTATTATTATTATTATTATTATTATTATTATTAATTCTCATTTCTTTAGATGCTGACTGAAAAGTCTAACGGTCAATTACAGCATCAGCATTAGTACAGAAATATAACATACCAAGAAAAACAAACAAAAAGAAAAACGGGGGAAAAAACAAAACCTAAAACACAGCTCAATAATTACACCTTATTTTGCACGCTTAAAAAGGCAGTTTAATAGGCACAGTACGATGGCTTACAAATTTTATCTTGCAAAGTACATGGATCGAGCTCACAACTTTGCACGCGATTTTTGTGAAATCTGTCGTGATATCTTCCTACATACTGCTAGGTCATTCAGATGGTCTCTTCCCTTGACCTTTTACAAACGACGTTCAATAAAGTTCATGACTTGTGGTGGATAAAATGACAGTGAGGCAGGTCGCTCTCGGAGTAATTCCATTTTGCCCAGTCAGTATCATTCTTCTAGAGCATTGTACCCACTCCTCCATCCACCACCGACGTTACACAAACTCAATAATTCTTCTCTCCTTACGTGCTCTACATACCGCTAAATGCATCCTTCTTGATTTCATAATTCTAGCCTAAATGCACAAATGGCAGGA
>Ga0268261_10003009_pt1 | contig 12250 bp, 7 predicted proteins | sample TergutNc150P1_FD_190353 | JGI IMG/M metagenome (GOLD analysis project Ga0268261, IMG submission 190353) | Nasutitermes corniger P1 segment gut microbial community from laboratory colony in Florida, USA - Nc150 P1 (SPAdes) (version 2) | ecosystem: Host-associated > Arthropoda: Insects > Digestive... | reverse complement strand
AAACTCGGTACATCTGCAAGTTCTGCTTAGTGCCACTCCACAAGGGGGAATGTTTCCAGAGGTATCACACCCTCAAGCACTACTAGGGTCTTTGGTGAGTATTTCCTGAAAATTTCAGTTCACAAAAGTAGTTAGTGAATTTGTTATAAATTTTTAAAGAAACACAGTACAAAAGTTGATTTATATTGTTTAAACCCCGGGAACGGGTGTTTAAACAATTTAAATGACCCCGTCCTCAATGTGTTAAAAACTCTTTAGAAATTAACCTGCAATAATCAGAAATTCTAATTCTAATACCACATTCACTCTGACAGTTGCTCTACCACTTTTAAAGCAAATAACTTTTAACATTCTAAGAAAATACTAAACTTCGGCAATTCCACTGTTGAAAAGATTCTTCACAACACGTACTTTTATTGTATGGGAAAATAATGTTGACAATATTATTCCTATAAAAATATTTAAAATGACAAATGTTTCAATGTTCTTATTTAAGATTACACATACAATAAACATGTAAGAACTTCCAACCCATCCGTTTGAGGCAGCAGCATCAGAATTGTTTAAGTATGTGTACTTTGAGAGGTGCTATCATTTAATTCTACAATTAAAAGTGTTCGAGTACAGTTGCTCTTCACCTCACAAAGATACTTCACGTTAAGGTCAGCAGCTTAACCACCTCATGTGAAAAACAGAAGGTATGTGTGAGTAGTTCATGGTGAGCATATTCAGTAAAATCACCATCTTGCCAAGGTCCTTCAGGGACAATAATGTACACATGGTCAACAGAGATAAGCAAGAATAGTGGTCACCACAAAAGTTTCACCATGACATTTCAACAAGCTGTATGTTATTATGAAATACAAGAAACGCGCAATACACGATAAATCTTCTATTAAAATTTCTCATAACTTCCACATTAAAGATCATGCTTTCATACTTTCAAAGTCAATACACACACATTCTGGGACCATGTGCACTGATGACATGCAATAAAAAGAGCATGTGCTCACATGATGTGTAAACATTTATATAATGCATTGTCTAATGGAAATACATTCTGTCACATACTGCGATACTCAGAAAAGAAGTGCTCTTTGTACTTCCGCCTTCCACTTGTCTTCTGTCTCTTGGCAGACAGCCAAGATGTACACAAGGACCAGTCTACAATCAGCCACTGTATTTTCAACTTTATGTAGTGCTGTTGGACTATACGACTACTACAATAATTTGCAGCAAGAAATTATCAGAATCATACACGACCATATTAGCAATTCAAATTATTATTCTGCCATCAGTAATCAACAAATAAAACATCCATCCCTAACTACAATATTTATACCAGTACTTACAAGATGACACAATCCACTGCTCACTAATAATGCACCTAATGCATAAGCTCAGTATGCTGTCATAATGTCACTCTTCCTGCACACTTTGAAAACATGCAAGATGAATAAATTTTAACTTCAGATGCAGATATTCCCTTTATTTGAAGTAAATTTTCACAACCTTTTCTTTAAAAAAAATATAAGGGAAATTTCTATTTCTGCGCACGAATACTGCACATTTTTTAAATTGCATTACTACAATTACGTATTGCATCTGTGCTACTTAAAAATAAAGCATTAAAAGACACAGAAGTGTTATTTATGTGCTCAGTGTAAAAAGGAGACACATTTTTGTGAACATAGGCTAAGATCTGGTCGATGCACATACGCAAACTCATGAAAAAAAAAATGTTGGCTTCAGATCACATGTAGATGCGTGGATTTGGTCTAAATGACATAATATGCAACAACATTAGAATATGTTGAAAACCACTTTCAATTAGTAAAAAAAAAAAGAAATTACCACTGACATGAATGATTTGTAAAAGTACATTATCACTCCATACTCAATACATAACCATTCTCTCAATACTCTTAAAATTAGAGACTACAAGGGACTCTTACACTATAAATTGACTCAGAGCACTTACACACACTTAACCTAGTTAAAATCAAATACAAAAAACATGTAAATAACTTACATCACATGTCCTTCCAGTGGAATCTCTTTTGTCTTCATTTTCTGTAAGATATCATCTTCAGCACCAGCCAACCGAACGTCTTTATCGTAACACGCGACATTAATGACGTGTATATATAAAATTCAATTTTGCATTAAAATACTGCAGACATTAAATGCAGGAATTCTAAGCAGAGATGCTATAAAAAGCAAATGTATGAAGCACCTCATTTTCAGAACTGCCACAAGACACAGTAACTCAACAGCTGAAAGGTCAGCTCCTGCCTCTTCAACAGCAATAATTAATTCTTTCTTTGTTCAGTACTTCACAACTTTCTGGCGCACAAAATTCAATGTGACTAAAGTTCAATGTACCTAAAATCATCTCCTAATGATACCAAATTTAATTACACAAATTTTATAAAAACAACAATAACAATAACATAAAACCTGTACCTGTGAAAGTTGGATTACATATGACATCATATTTAAGGTAATAGTGGAGTTGCCCCAGTTTGGTGGCCACCCTGGTAAGACACACCCCACTCACAAACACACACACACACACACACACACACACACACACTATATGAGAAAGGGTAATTTCCAAGTTACCAACGTGGGGAGTCAGCACACCAGCCAGGACTTCCAATTTAATGTTCAAATCTTGTGCTGCAGTGGTACATTTGATAAGAGTCATCTATTAGGTGTGAAAGAAGGCTTGATCCCTACCATTATGACACTCCCTATATATGCTTGGAACGTGCAAGGAAGTAAGACAAACAATTCTGGTTAGAAAGACATAAATCTGATGTTTTCAGTATCAGGCAGGCACATTCAACTACCATCCTGGGTAAGTATTTTGTAAAAACCCTGGCCCCCTTAACTTCGTAAGCTGAAATAAAAACCGGTTATTTCTATTACATAAAAAATAAACTCATCCAGCTTGTGCAATTTGAGTGCTCATGGAGATAACCATAATGACTAGGGTGTTGTGGGATGTGACAGTGTATAATATTTATTCATTTGTTTATTTTTTTTTGCAGTTGGTTTACTGATGTGTACATATACTTCAGATGGTATTGCACCAAAAGATAAGACAACTAGAAAACGATGCACTGGAAAGGACGCAGAAAGCAGCAGTCATGGTTAAGGCAATACCCCAGCATTTGCCTGGAAGAAGTAAGGACACTCAGAAGAAACCTCATTCAAGATAGTCAGTGTTCCAGCGAATATCCAAACCAGACAACTCTTGCATTCAAGGCAGTACTGTGACTTTAGCCAACATGCTAGTGACATCTTCTAGTCTGGTAGTGATACTGTTCCAGCTGATACCTTTTATCCTAAAGATGAGGGCAGTAGGATCCTCCAAAACACCTTCACTCATCTACCAAACCATATGCTGTAACATCCCAGAAAAATGTAATCTGAATACCTAGTACTTGTCAACACATGTCAATACCACACGTTACAGTGCACAAGATGATGACCTGCCAAGTTTCTGTCACTTTGGTTGACTCCTGGAACCTTCCTTTTGTTTGAGATAGAAAATCAGAGCACGAAGAAAATATAAGTGTCAATCAAATATGCTGCTACTGGTTAGACGAGGTTTTACTTATATGTACTTGTAAGTGCAACAGTTCTCAATCAATGGCACATATCTCATACCGATGGAAAATTTGATGTGACAGAACAATTAGTTGGCTTTTTGCATTACTCTCCTAATATGTTTGACAGACTAAGCCCCCAGGGATGTTACACCATGTCGCACAGTACAGAGGTGCCGACATTTGTGAGGAATGCAGTGGCTTCATTTTCTGGGGATACACTGCATATACATTAAACAATGGTCTGGCCTGAGAATGTCTTTACCTGTGTCCACGTGACCAAGGTAAAAGATAGAAATCACACTGCAAATGTAAACACCAGCTGGGTAGTGTTAGGGTTTCCAATATTCACTTGATGATGAAGCAACAGTGAAAAACATGACAGCCCACAAAACATAAACTTAGGATTGAGAACCATGGTGACAAGCGGTTATACCCCACACATAGCCAGTTTGGACTTCATTAGAAGTAAGTAAACACATGCAATGGATCTGAGATCTCAAACACACTTACATTAAATGAAACTAGATTTAAATTTGGGTAAAGCAGGTACTGTCTCATGCCTTGCACACTTTCCAAGCATAGATCCACAATGATCAATGGAAATTACAATATTTTACCAAAGTCTGATACTGCTAACATTGGGAATGAATGTGCATGATACTTGAGCGTATGGTATTCATGCTACCTGCAAGATATACAGAGATGAATGGAAAGGAAACATCACTACCTGGAAGCCGACTCCTCATGTCAGCAAATGTAGATGAACAAGTTATAATATCCCAGCATAAAGAAAGGGGCAACCTACCTGCGTCACTGAAAACAAAATGTGTGTGCCTGCAACTATCAAGCTTTTTCATGCACATGTATGAATAACGGACATTCCACTCTAGCTATCCATATTAAACAATATCTGTATGAAAGCATTCTGCATGTAAGAACATTCTCAGTGGCATGAATGCCAAACTGATCAACAAAATTTGCTAAAGAGTAAACATGAATTAAAAAAACAAGACTGACATGACTTGTACAGAAGTAAAACTAAGTCCACTATGAGGCCTAATCTTAATAACATCAGAACAATTTTTTATGGAACATAAACAGTCACAGAATGCAAAATCCTACATCTTGAAGAATGACAACATTAAATTCAACATTTCTGTCTAAGTTCTGACATTAAGGCTTTAAGGAAAGACTTCATACTTCAAACATCAAAAACCTGTTCAATTCAAAAGACCCACACAGTGACATGAAGTAAAATACATTTCATGCACAGCGCAATTTATTATACGGCAGTTCCCCAAATCCTAACACATTATCCACAAAGTTTAATATGTAATTAGCCAAATTCAATTTACACATTTTCTCTTTCTTTCTGTCTAAAATTAAACTGCTCCTGTACAAGCAACAATATGTTAATCACGAACAAGGCATGACAATACTAGAAACTAACAAATCACAAACAGAGGATTTATATGCATGTAGCCTCAAATGGGTGACTGGAAGTAAAGAGCTTGATCATGAGTGCAGTTCTGCACCCTCTAACTTTCAGAATAGACATAATAATCGAAACTGCCTAAATTCTGATAAATGCCTGAATTAATCCAAACTGATTAATAGGCTTCAAATTCTCTCCTAATCTCTTATTTTGCAACTTGTCACATGTTAATTACAAAACTAGTACTATCACTGACAGACCCCTTACACCAACTTGAAAAATCTGAAGAATAGGAAAAAAAAATTATGTTGGGTTGGTACTAACACATTCTAAATCATATGTGTTGCAAAAACAGGCTTCCTTGACAGTCTTTACAAGCTACAAGCAATCAAGGTAGATTGTTTATAGCTACTATTTCAAATTAATTCCCACACTCAATTCCTCCTCCAACCTGTAGCACAGACTGTAATTTTACAGCAAACTTCAACACGTAACGACATAAAAAAATAATAAAAATCAACAAGTAAGCATTTTGTTATAATAGTGACACACTTGCAGCATTAACATTTACTTCCAGATCAATAACATAATATAACCCTGGCCTGTCAAAAACATGGACCACAGAAACTTATAATGAGACTCACTCACATTTTGATATTTACAAAGGTTTACTGTCCTTTTTATAATCTGTATTGAATAACACACCCAAGATATTGTGCAAAATTACATCCAAGGAGTATTTTACACACTTGCATACTTCCACTTTGAAAAATTTAGAAATAAAGCACAAGGAGGGACTGTGACATCATAAACTGCGACACAATACTACAAGTTGGATTTCAAATTTTCCCCACAAAGAGTTTTGAGTTTGACCCCCTTAAGAACACAACCAAACCAGACAACCCACCCAGCAATTTACCTTTTGATCAGGGTATGTTAAACTATATACTGTACTTGAAACTACAGAAAAATAGTTGTAGACTTTGAAAATAACCTACACAATGTACAGTACAGATGTATACCAATACACATACATTTTGTCCAATCTCATGAATGTCATGGGATCTCACTAAATAGAAAAAGATTTTTGGAGAGGACATCCCTATGTGTATACAATTCAATATAAAAATCACAAAAGCAGTAAACACAACTACTTTCTTGTAGCCAAAGTTAGTTAGTTACAAAAAACTGCAACACATTTCAGCCAACAGATCATCTTCAGGAGAAGTCAATATGAAATTCGTCAAGAACGGTATGCTAAAATTGAGAGTATTTTATATCAAGTTTGCCTAAAGATAGTCTGTTGGATGAAAGGTACAGCGATTTCCTGTAACTAAGTAACTTTGGTTACCATAAAGTAGTTGTGTTTGATATATACTGTGATTTTTATATTACAGAAGAGATTTATTATTGTAATGAACACTTCTGACAGAACCGTCAGGGAAATGCCTAACCATATTCCAGCAGAATGGTACTTCCTATCTCCACATGCATGTCCGTGTTCCAGCCCTAACAAATCACATGTTATTCATTCCCTGAGGCCATGTAGAAATTCCCCATTAAGTAAAACCAAATTAAATTCACATACTACTTTCTGAGACTATATCTGATTTGAAAGGTATCTGCATGTATTCTCTGAATGCAGTTACTACCACAAGCATTATGAAATGAGAAGCAGTTCATTTAATGAAAAGCACCACTCAACCTCACATTCCTCAAAATGTCAGTGACTGAACAAAAAACCAGATATTTTCTCTTACACCTTTATAATTCACATCCCCTCTTCTCATTTGTCTCACTCATTATACTTGAGTGTTTCAGGAAGAAAAAATTTCTTTTGTTTCTGACATAATAACAAATTTCCATCTACAGCAGGAGGAGGATGTAGTGTGAGAGGTATAAATACACAAACTACATGCTGCCACTAGCAACAGAGAGCTGAGCGAGAGACAGATAATATAGTGAAACCAACAATAAATGTAAATGCTCAGTAATTACTGGTATTAACACTTTATAAATTTTCTTTACAGAAAGGAACAAGCAGAAGTGTAATAATGATTATTGGGCTTTATTAGATAATGGGATGCTACACTTGGTTACAAAAGAAAATACATTACTCACTTTCTGATCATATTATTACTGCTGTGATTGACAAGTTTTATTCCATTCACATGGTTTATCTGAAGCAATCCTATTTATCAGTTTTCTTGATCCACAGGTGCTCTACGACTGTTTAATAATTCACGATGAGTTAAAAAACTTGAAATAAAGATGACACTTTCCTGATCTGATACGTGTGTGTCAACTTGTCATGCAACACACACACATTACATATTACAACTAGTTATAAATACAGCAGAATTCCTTTAATCCAGCTAGTGATAATCCAGCACTCCTAATACCCTGGCACTTGAGGAAAGTAGTCCCAAGACCAGAAATTCTACTGTCTGTAACTTCTGGTATACATAATAATTCCATGATTTTGTCTTGGGTTAGCTGGACTTTACAGAGGACATCGAGCTATTACAAAGGCTTCATAATATCTGAAGATGAGTATATAAGCTAGTGCTGGCAAGAAGAAACATGTAATATTAAACATTCTTCAGGAACTTGAGATAATTAGGAGGCTTGTAATTGGTGAAAGCCAAAATGTGGTTATGGTTTCATAAAACACTGGATTGTCAACTATCTACAATACAAAGAAACAGAACGACTAACTACAATTGTTTCTAGCATCAAATGAAAGTGTGAAAGGCCTCTTCAAGTGACACATATTGAAAGGAGAACTTAAATTACCACAACTCAACAAGATGTTGTATAATTAGTTTACCGCAATGTGTTCCCAAAGAAACCCCATGACTGCACCTATGATAATTGAGAAGTTAAGTCTTTAATGTTGAAATGAAATTAACTGACAAGCACACATTTTCTGAGGGCTGGTTGTGAAATTTTAAAGAACCAGCAGCTGAAGGAGATATCCAAATGGAATACTCCTCTAATTAGTTGTGCAGCCCAAGCACAGGAGCAGTAACAAACAATTACCTGTAAGAACTTGGGTTAGTATAAGTACTGTCTGATGATCTACAATGTTTGGTAATTCAGCATATGTTCAGCCTCTTGGGTGCAATATTAAAAAACCCTATTGCATTTATAAACACAATTTTTCCCATTTATATCTTATTTTAACAAAGTCTGATGTTCAAATCAGGTTTCTATGCAGCTGGCCAATAAATTTCCACCAAGTTTATGCAAGTCATATTATTGAAACACTTTAGAAAATTATTTTTCACCACAAATATGTTCCAATTCTTGCTCCTTCCCTGGGCAGGTGAAATGGTAAAGTGAACCATGTTCTTCCACATAAGAAAAATAAATGCTGGTATACACGACCCATGTGAACTCCAGGCATAGAATGAGATTCAGTTTAGAAGTAATTATTGAAAATCTCTACACATCTTAACCTCAGCAATGTTTGGCATTGAATGGTCTGTTACATGACTCAGCCTCTTTACTCCTGGTAAAACAACCCCTAGGTGGGCCCTGGGGCTAGTCTACCATAGAAATTGTAAAAATCTGTGCTTCAGCTGGGAATCAAACCAATCATATAGCCCATAGCCTAAGTCAATATGCATTGATGTTTAAATACAATGTATACTAAAATAAAAATTCTGCGAACACTGTAATGTATGTTTATGAATATCATTTCATAATGACTTCCACTGAAACATGTGGTGTAGGTGGCAGCACCACTGTTTCATATTTGGGAGGTTTTGGGAACAAATCTCTATCTAGAAACCGACTATCCTAAGGGTTTTCAGCATTTTCCTCATTTCCCATGCAAATGCGCACACAGTACCCAAAATACGGTCACAAACGGTACTACCACATTATATTCAATTAATTATTCAGTAATCATTCAACCACTGCACTTTATATACCGTGAGGTACTGCAAGTGTCACTAAATAAACCAAGAATGAATGAACAAATGAATGAAAGAATGACTTAATATGTAAATAAATAAATAAACCAATAAGCATAACAGATTCTATAGCAAAAGTTCTTTGTATCTAAATTACTGCTCAGTGGCAATATGACTATTACATGTGATGTGGAGAAAATAACATGAATCCCAGTTCACAAACTCATGACAATACAACCATTACTTTTGACGTGCAGGAAATACCATAACCAAAAACTAGGTTAGGTTACTTTAAATTTGAAGTGCTACTTAGTGTCTTTGACAATTGTGAATAACCACTGCAGTTAACTATACACTGCCTTATCAATCACTCAATCAATCAATCAATCTTAATCAGTCTGTTTAGTTACAGTCCTGCAGATGAAGTTAATGTTCCCTGGACCAGTCCGAGCATTATAAACAAATATAAAATTCAGCTTTACAGACGTCATAACAGCGCATGAATACAGAAACATGTTCACCATGGTCTAAAACCATATCAACTGTACTCTCTCTCAAGCTCTCCTCACAGTGTCTGCTGGAAATTACCCCTTCATAATACAGAAAGAAGTGTAGATCTGCACATTACCTGTTGTAGCTTTATCCAAGGCTGCAATTCCTTGTCCAGACATCAATCCAGAGGGTCCAGCTTGACCCACTGGGGATGCAGGAAGAATATCTTCACGATTATTGCTGTCAGAATCATCCTGTAACGTCAGAGAATTCACGTACTGCACCAGGCTGACCTGGCATTGCTGTTTTTGAGCAACATGAGCCACATTAGCTCAGTCAGTAAACTGAAAGGCTGTTGGCTGAATAACTACAGTGTGATGCTTGGAACAGACACTGCAATATTTATCCCTTACTATCTATCTCTTCAAGAATTGAGCTGAAGCTCAACAAGAAGCAGTGGCCCTTTTCACTAACTGGAGTGTGATGCTGACTTGGGATTAGTAAGAATGGTATATTTAATACCCCCCCACAGGCCCTCATGTCATGACACTCAGTACACAGATGACTCCTTCTGGATGGCACTAATTAAAAAACAAACGGCAATTAAATTTTTCACATTGTATATTTGTTGATATTTTTATTTTTTGATCCAGTATGTTTGGAAGAGTATTCAAGTAGGATGGTACAATAATAACATATCTCAATTGCATTTTTGATTTACCCAGCTTTTATCTCAATTGTGGCAGTCTATCCTGATGTTTACATGGTTCTCCTCAGTTTCACCATGTAAATTTCTTCAAATGCACAACGTCCTCCTTACACGTAATTTCCTATTCTCATTTCATGTTCACCTTCCAATCCCATTAAACACTACAAAAGTCTCCAGTCTAAACTGTGTACTTAAATCACTTAAAAATTAATTACGGTGTAGCCAATGGATGTAACACCAGAAAACATCTAAACTACGAGTGCAGATTCCACTTCAACCTCTGATTGCAAAAACAGTCTCCACTTCTGCTAAGCTACCTAATACAATCTCCCCTCCCCTACATTGGAGAAGAAAAACTCTCTTGTTTTTACCAGGAATTGGACCATTATCCTTACATTACCCAACATATGGCCCAGTCAGTGCACCAAAAATGTTATCTCAGTTCCTGACTAGTACCCTGGATGTTGTTTACTAATAAAAATATATGTCTTTAAAATTGGTCTGAATTATGCTTTTCATATATTCAAAATGAAATGTCTGCCTACAACAACTTCAGAACCAATAAACAGATATTTAAGAAATCTGATGCGGTGCATTTTTTCTAAAATATGTTGAAACATTCTAACTTTGATTAAACTTGGATAACAATAATATATTCTTTACATGAAGACCGACATGCATGTCTATGTACCACTTGAGTGTTATGCTTGCTCATCTCACCAAGTACTGATTGAGAGCAAAAAAGTTACAAACAAAAGCTGTATTGAGAAACAAAAACCACACACTTCATGCCCAATACTTCATTGCAGTAAGTCTTATGGTTTTCTAGATTCTTAAATAAAAGAGACTTTTATCTCTGCAGAGGTGATGACAGAATCAACAGACAAGAAATGTTATGCTATGCATACATTTCATAATTTGTTCAATTATTCACAGTATCACAAAGCATACTGTAAGCACCCTCCCTTACCTGACAGTCTATCTGTATCCACTGATGTCAGGTTCTGACCAACTTATCCATAACCACCAACTAAGCTTAGAAGAATACTAACCTGATGCTCAAGGCTGTAGTCTTCATCTTGCCCATCTGCCTCTACTTCTCCTGCAAGGTAACTGTGCTCAAATTCTATTTCTCGTTTTATTGACTTCTGCAACAAAATACAAAAATGTGGGTAATCAATTACAATACAATTCTCTCATATATGTTTCCAACGAGGAAGGTGAAAAAAAAAACACTTCATAAAACCTCTCCCTGAAGATGGAAAATACTGATTTCTCTAAGACAATGGCAAACCAGTCCACCACAGAATAAAGTGATCACAAAAATAGTACCTCAACAACACACTGCAAAAACCTTGTAAGTCTTTAAAAGTTAATAATTACACTGTTCAACAAAGATTTTGTGACACCACTGCTTCCACATGACCTATACAAAGTGTGCGTGTGAGTGTCAGCACATGAACCGTGTCATACCACACTGCCACATGTATCAACGATCCTAACAGTTTCTGTTCTATGTGCAAATAATTGACTTTTACATATCAAACGTCACATTTCAATCCCACAATCAAAAAAGTATACAGACTTTATTTTGGTTGATATCCGAACAAGGCATGCAGTCTGCTGTTCTAATACTATGGACAGACAGCCACAAGACCAGTTAATGTATTGCTATTTCTGCTTAGCATATATATTCAGCACTACTACCAAGATGAAACACATAGTATAGTACCAAACTTTACCATGACCCATAATGCCTGCTAAACACCATGAAGACACATCACTAACACGGTCACCAGAAGCATGGAGTCTAAATAATGAAAATGAATGTGATGTATGAAGTCAAGTGGGGTAGTTTTTGAAATCATGTGACTGAAGTCCAACTGAGAAGACAATGCAGATACAAAATGCAGGACTGTTGGACTAAAATCACAGCATGATGCACAACAGATGGAAGACTGGTGGCTGTGTTAAGGTTGCTGACTGCAGGGCTCAACAAATCCTAGGCACCTAAGTACTGTTGTGGCATCTAGAATTTCAGAAGTGTGAATTGCAATTTTTTTTTTTTTTTTTT
>Ga0268261_10003008_pt1 | contig 12252 bp, 8 predicted proteins | sample TergutNc150P1_FD_190353 | JGI IMG/M metagenome (GOLD analysis project Ga0268261, IMG submission 190353) | Nasutitermes corniger P1 segment gut microbial community from laboratory colony in Florida, USA - Nc150 P1 (SPAdes) (version 2) | ecosystem: Host-associated > Arthropoda: Insects > Digestive... | reverse complement strand
CCTCATGCCCATCATCAGGAGCTACAACAACTGCAGTAGCAGCCTCTGGTTTACCGTCAGAGCTTGGTGATAGCAGTGCTGTTGGTCGTGGTCGGGCCGACCTGCCGGCCAGCCCGACCACAACCAACAGCACTGCTATCACCAAGCTCTGATGGTAAACCAGAGGCTGCTACTGCAGTTGTAGCTCCTGATGATGGGCATGAGGATGCCCAAAACATGTTGAGCTGTAGTTAAATGACAAGTAATAAACTTGAGAAGTTGCTGCATCTGGTTGGTTGATTCAGTTGGAAAAAAAAAATCTGTATCTATATTTGTTAAGGTGGCAGCTTACTGTGGCTGTATGTCGGTTTGTTAAAATTGTCAAATTAATTGAACATTCAAAACATTGTCAAACTAGTTGAAGATCATAAATCAAGTAGTATATTGGCAGTATAAATTATGAGTCTCTTGGCATAGTCACGTAGTTTATTTTATCATATGTTATCTTTGTACATGTTGTATGCTGCCTCATAGTTACTATGCAGCCTGATGACGGCTTGGATATGGCCGAAACATGCGGCCGTGTTTGCCCAAATAAATGCAAATATTAGTTGTACTTCACTGCACTTGTTGTTCAAATCTCTTCTCCCATTACTATGGCATGTAAGTTACTCACTTCATGGAGCAGAGTCCTTTGTGAGAAGCTGATAGTTCTCAGGTGTTTAGAAAGTTCCCTGCATGTAATGGAGACGGAGACATCAACACTGTATTCACAACAGCCTGCTACCTGTCCCTCTTCTAAGCCAGTTGAAGCCAATCTACATTTTCCTATTCTGTTTCTTTAAGAATAATTTTAGTAGTATTCTCCCATCTTTTCATAGGTCTTTGAAATAGTCTCTTTCCTTTAGGTGTCTCCATGAAAACCCTATGTGCATTTCTCTGCCTTCCCTCCTCCTTCATCTGACTGATATCAGTTTAAAATCCAGTGGACAGAAACCTGTTCGTCTGTGTAAATGGGTCTTATGACATACTGAACTGTGCAATTCCTCTTCTGTTGCAGGAGTCTGACCCATTGCGATCTCTGTGTTATCCAGATTCCGATGTGTTCCTTGTATGCTTTAGTGTCATTAACCCTATGTCATTCCAAAACATAACAAAAAAATGGCTCCCAGAAATTCGCCGTACGTGTCCAAAGGCACCCATAATTCTTGTAGGAACTCAGAGTGACAAACGGCGTGATGCCAGACAGCTGCAGGAACTTGCACGATATGGCCAAGAACCAGTATCAGAGGCACAAGCGTTGAATCTGGCTCGTCGTGTTAATGCTGCCACCTATGTGGAGACATCAGCTCTTACGCAACGGGACTTAAAAGAAGCCTTTGACCAAGCAATTGTTAGTGCACTTGCCCACAGAGGAACTGTTTTTGTGAATAGAAACCAAAACTTAAAATCAAGACATAAAAATGGACAGAAAAAACAGTCACTGTGGCAGAAGTTGTGCTGTTTTACTTAAGTTTGCAGAGAAAATCCATGACCCTTTTATTACCCTTATGTCTACAATAAAAATATTTTAAGAATTGTCATGTATTGTAGCCATAGTAATTACCGTAATGTGTTTTTTTCCATCTGTGATCAACTTTTTTACTTATTTAGACTGTACTCTGAGGTTGTGCATAATAATGGGGTTTTTTTCTATATGTATATATATGATGTCAGAGTTATCATGTACAAGTATATTTGTACTGTATATTGTTGAATTCAATTTTATAACACTCAGTGCTGTTACGTATATGTAAGGATTTGCTGTTATTCGTTGCATTGTGTTCAAGAAGAACCCGACCCTTCACAAGGCTATACAATGCAGCAAAACATATAAGTATTAACTACAATGATATTAATGAACAGTACAAGTTGCTACAAGTACCATAATAAATGTCTACAGAAGCATCCAAATGGCTGTAAATTTATTCTTCCCATCCAGTTGTTTATGTATGGTTGTGTTTCATTGTTTATTAGATATATGGTGTGGCCCAAGTCTAAAGGTCAGTATTGCAGAATCTAATTCCAGAGGTAATTCTCAGCCAGAAGTGACATTTGCACCTGGGTCCATTTCTCAACATTTACTGAGGCAGTAATAACTAAAGTGTAGGAGACCCGTGCAGGTGTGGATGTTTTCACGTAATCATAAGCACACCAGCAGGACATGAAATGGCAAACAGTGCAGTCAGTTCATCCTGTGATAAGTAACTAAACATGCTACTTTCTCATGAAAAATACACAAATATGGGTTTTATGTGCCAGTTTTGTAATGTCAGTACAACTGTTGCAGAATATCGGCAGTGATATCCTTGACCAGCATGTGTTCATGTGTGACTGCCAATATTTGCAATACTTGCAAGAAGAGCACTGCTCTCCAGGTTTAAGCCACTCTGCTGAATATTGCATGTAACAAGCTGTAGCAGAAGAAGACCACATGCCTGACATGGTACAGGAAGAAGGATTGTGTCTCTATTATATCCAGCACATTCAATAGTTAACCCCCAAATATTTCCAGTGAGGGTTGTTTCAGTTTAAGGTTTGTAAGTCCGTGCATCATCATACAATTCAAATAAATCACCAACCATATGCAGCAATTTTCCAGTTTATTATCCTGACGTTTATTTACAGCTCAACATGTTTCGGGCGTTCTCCTGCTGCCCATCATAAGGAGCTCAATAACTGCAGTGGCAGCCTCTGGTTTTACTTTCGTATCGTGGTGATAGTTGTGCTGTGTTTGTGGTCGGGCCGGCCAGCTGGCTGGCCTGACCGTGAACACAGCACGACTGCCACCACGATATGAAAGTAAAACCAGAGGCTGCCACTGCAGTCATTGAGCTCCTGATGATGGACGGGAAAACGCCCTGAAACATGTCGAGCTGTAAATGAACGTCAGGATAATAAACTGGAAAACTGTTGCATATGGTTGGTGATTTATTTGAATTGGGTTGTTTCAGTGTTCACAGGCCAGGAGACAATGCCTTTTGGGGGTGGGGGGGTATCTCTTTTGTGGTACAGGGAGTAATGACTATAGTGCAGAACAGGACTGCTAATGATGGAAGCACCAGACCATTGCACTACCCAAACTGAAAACGTACAGCATTTGGAGTAGCGTATAGTGAGCAGGTGCTTTGCGTGAATGTTTGCAGTATAGGCAATAGCAGTTCATCATTCTGCATGAAAACTTGCACGTGCACATCTATTGAATTCCTAGCAGGATCATCTCCTTGTTGGTTGTTATTGTGGTGGAGTCAGCAATTCCAGAAACTCCTGTTTATGGGATCATGGTGATCCACTTGAAACAGCTGAAAGTAACCATCAACAACACTCTGCCATAAACATGTGGTGTCGTGTCACTGGTGACCATCTGAGTGGACCATGTATCTACCTGCAATATATAGCAGGTGATATTTATGCCAACTGTTTTTGCAATATGAACTGCAAACCCTTTCACATGACATTCTCATATGAACCTCCATCAGATGCCTTAGCAGCATGACAGGGCATCCTGTCATTTCAGGTGGACTGTCATGCTGTATCTTAATCAGCATTTTCCTAATTCATGCATCAGTCAGTTGGTGCACTGAATTGGTCACTGTGGTCGCCAGATCATGAACCCGTTATGTTACCATGTGTGGGGTTAACATACAATAAAGTTTGTAGGCATGTGAGCTAAATATGGGAAAACTACTGCACTGAATTCTCAGTGCTGCAAGATGGTGTGTAAGGTCATGTGTTCTTTGGTCTCGCAGATGTAGCCCACTTGGAACAACTTGTGTAAGTGTCACTGTAACTATGCCATAAACACACAACACTCTTTCATACTTTGTTCACTTTACTCTAACAAATACTCATAGCTCCAGAGCCACTGTGAATTGCACCCTTGTGTATGTGACATTTCTGACTCTGAATTACCATTGGAGTTAGATATATATATATATATATATATGCATTATCGATTGTAATTTCTCAGACATTCTGTGTCATAGAGAAATGTACTAGTTTTGCTAACTGTTTATTACAAATAATGTATGTAACTAAATATGTAGTTTTATTCATGAAGCTGTACTTAGTGCATAACGAGTTTACTAGTTGTCAGGAATGGTATTTTAGTTGGAACTTTCAGTATGACTTTTAATCAGTCTATTTACAATTCAAGATGGCAAAATGGACAGTAAATATGGCACGTCTCTTTGTTTGCCACAGTAGACTTCCAAATGAAAGCTACTGGTTCAGAATATTGGCAACACAAGGTTCCAAAATTTGTAATTTATACTTTGTGGGTTTGTTGGTCATATATAAAATGCAAATGCAGCAGCCTTGAAATACTCATTCCAATTTCTTACAGATATTGATTAAATTGGCAGCAGCTGTTCGTACAGTTTTTTATAAATTATTCCCGATTAATTTGTAAGAATGCAGTAGGAATAAAAATGCAGTATCTTCTAGCTCATACCCACTCTCAAAATGTAAGCCCCTCTTTTTTCAGTATTCTGGATTTCCAAAATATGTCTGTGACTTCCTGCTGTGTTTCATAAAAGATGTGGAAGGGGGAATTTAGTTCAGTTTAGTTTAGTTTTTTGTTCATCCGTTTAAGACACACAGTACAGATCTGTTCAGTCAATCAGTTTACATTGAAATGAACATAGCCTGCTGAATTACACCAACCATATGTAAGTGAGTACAGGACAACTCATCAAATGTTCTATTCATAGGCAAATATCAACCTCATTCTGCAGGACAAAGATCCTCCCACTGAATGGAATGTATGTTGTAACAGCTGTTTTTCTTTAAATTGTTCTTGTCCATTTCTTTAATATTATTTTTAAAAATCTGTTATACACACTTGAACATGGATATTCAGTTTTTTCTTGGATTGTAATTGTGACCTGGTACATTCTGCTCCAGATTTTCTTTCTTTCAGTATAACACACTATTCCAATTGTGTAAGCTATGTACAAAACACTGGCAGTATATTCAAATCTGGCTACAAGAAGCCTTTTGCCCTACAACACTGCTTGTTCCCGTATCCCCCTTCCACAATTGCAAAATACCTTTAATTTCAGTATCCCTACCTCAAAAAATTAATCTATCTTCTCCTTGGGATCACACTCCAGATTTTCTGACCCATAATTATGCTGACTATATTATCCTGGGTCCACATCAACCATTTAGGAAATAGAACAGAAGAAAGTAATGTTCTATGTACATGACAAGGCCAGTGGAGCATGGAGAGTGCCATCAGCAACTTTTAGAAACTGTTACTTACTGTCACACAAGTTTTAGTAAATAGCTGCATGGTGCAGAAGGCACTACCGACCTAGATTCGTATGTTAAATGACATTTCTCCCACCAGTAATGAATTTTGATTCACCAGTTCACCAACTTGAGGGCTAAAGCTGACTTATGGATGAGTTAGTTGTATGGTATAGGCAGTCTTGTCGGTACCACTGAAATAGTTAAACCTGTCTAGTTGTCACGAATACAGTCTTCCATATTAAAAAACATGATGATGAAAATTTCATCTCCATAAGTTGAATGATACGTAAGCAAAGAGCAATATTGGGTCAAAAACTTGCATCAGCATACATCTTTTAAAAATGTGGATGGGAAAAGGTATGTCAGTAGGAATTGGAAATGTATTGGAGAGAACAGCAAAGCTTTAACCAGGGAGAGAAACATTGCTTCTTGAAGACTGCTCAAAATTATTAAGTCAAAATAGGGAGGCTGAATTGCGAAGGTTGTAGGATCGATGTGAATGAAATGGAGCTACTCTGAACAAGGCCAAATATGAAATAACTTTCAGGAACACAAATTTATAATGTCTGGAAACAAAATTAACAAGTTTAAACAAACAACAGGAATATTAGACACATGATGGAATATAAGAACTTTACATATTAGCTACTGATGAGACATTGCATTTGTCAGCTTCTAAAGTCAGAAAGTGGCTACTACAATAAGAATATATATATATATATATTATTGATTACTGAACACAGTGGGGATATCTCGGGCCAGGTAGCTCAGTCGGTATAACGACTGGCTACGGTCTGGACGGTCCGGGGATCGAATCCCGGTGGGGGCGAGATTTTCCGCACCTGTCCAGACCGGCCCTGGGGCCCACCCAGCCTCCTGTACAATGGGTACCGGATCTTTCCCGGGGGTAAAGAGTGGTGGGGGCGTGATGCTGACCCCTCACCCCCTTCTAGTGCCGTGGTCAAGAAAGGGTAGAGCTATACCTCTACTCCCCCAGTGGGCCGTATGGCCTGTACAGAGCCTCAGTGTCTGTACAAGGGTGCAGTGGGGATATCTCACCTGAAAATTAGAGACACTTCATAATTTGCTTTCAGCAGTATAGATCATGACATATTTTATTCGTGGTAATAGGGTTTCTTTTCAATGGATAAGACCTTTTTTTTAAGGTTTGATAAATGCACATTTGTCTGAAAAAATTAAGCCATCAGTCCAACACACAAAGGGTTGGTAGTCATTAATATTTTGGATGTCAAAAAATTGTTGCAGTAAAAGCTGCAGACAGTAATTCAATATAACCGATTTGCTCTCATTTCTTTACGCACTGCATTTTTTTAAGGGATTGGAAGTCCAACTTGAAATTTCTCTAAATAAAGGGCAATAGTAGTCCATTTTATACCAAAATGAAGTTGTCTGCCAGCTCATAACATGCCTATATATTAATTGAAAAGTATTGTAAGTGGTTTGAAATTTGTATCATAGAAGCTAATGGGAAAACATAGTCAACACCGTAATACATTTGGTTTTTTACGTTATGTTTCAATTTTCTACAATTTTAAACAAATGAAAGAAGGGAAAACAACAGCTCAAGAAGGGAATTTATTTGTTTTGGCCATACTGAACAAACTGAACAGCCAATAATATTACTTACCGATCTATGTTATGGAGTGTGGAAGCGGTTGTCAGATAATGTAATGTAATAGCTCTGTAATGTAGAAGGTAGAGAACATTTGATATGAGGTGTTATTTATGAATTGTGACCACTATAGAATAGTCGTATTGAACTCTGTATAAGGTGTAAAGGAATTACCAATAAATGCATGATATGAGTGATTTTAGGTTCATGTCAGAGATGATTGAACAGGATACCAGTCGAGACAGCGAAAGCGATTGTGATATTCCATCAGATTTTGGTACTTGTCCGTGCGAAGCTGAGTTAGAAAAGTTGCCGGAAGTTGTAATATTTATTAAACGCCTTCAGAGTTTCATATATAAGCAACAGTCGAAGTTGTGTAGACTACAGAAGGAGCTCAGGGAACATGTAAGTCAAGTTGGCTATGTTCATGTAGGAAAGTGCATGCCATTTTTATTCAGCCAGCGTTCTCGCTGTAAAGTATCCATTTTAAATGTGTTACTTATAGGTAGTGTTCTTTATTCGTTTCAATTTACAGCGTGTATTGAGTTCTTTCTTCTGCAACAGGACACAGTAGAATTTATTTACATTCTGTAGATCCGTTATAGGACCAAGCCAAGGATGTAGTTCATGTGATCTCAAGCTATGTAAGGACATTCATAAAGTGTTTCGTGGACTGTTACATATTTAGACTAATTTAATACTGTATATCTGCTGTTAGTGGTGTTTGTAAGTAGTTTTAAGTGTATATAGCTATGTGCATGTAAAGCATCAGTACTGTTGTTTTATGCTTGAAGTAACTTTTATATACCTGTGTTTGTGTCATGTTATATAGTGTATGTAAATAGACTTCACACCTACATATCTGTACTGATAATGCTGCCCGGCATGTCACTGAAAGTGCTTATGCTACTTTGCTTGTTAGTGTATGTGCTGATGCTGCACATGTGTTGCTGTAAGTGATGATACTGCTGTTAATGTTACTGTACGTGCTGATGCTGTTCTGCTTGTTACTGTAAGTGATAATGCTGCACTACATGTTACTCACACCCTGATGTTTTCAGTTCTGTTGCGTATCATGCTTCATGCAGCCTTTAATTTGTGCTTGTAATTCATCTCCTAACACATATTGTAATGTCTTTTTATGAACAGAATGAAATGTAGTTTGAAATTAAAATGGCTGCTAGTGTTTAATTTTTGAAAGTAAAACACCTTGCAGATTAAAACATTGAAGTATCAAATATCCAGAAATGAAAAGGAATCTGATAAATGAATGACGACAGGTGCAAGTTTGGCCTTAATAGTGTGAAAATGCAGCATGTGTTTCTTCAGGCTCACAATGTGGCATACATTCAATGCACCCTGAGTGGCATGCAATCATTAACATCCTTTTACCTGAACTATAATCAGAGAGTGCAGCAGGCAGCAAAATGTGAAACACAGGCAACATGTTGTGCACTGGAATCCTATGGTACATCAGTTATTTTAACGCTGTTATTTTATTATAAAGCAGTTATACGTTTTGACACTTAAACTTTTATTTACAAGTGGTACTTGCAACATCAATTTATTCAGCATAATCCAAACATCCATATGGGATTTTTTTTATATTACCAACTGTTTATTCTGTGTTATAAAAGTTTACTAAACTGGAATTAACCTACAAATTAAATTATAACTTCCAAGCCAGAGTTACGGAGGTATAATTATTCAAAATTAGGACAAACTTAAAGAAAAGTTCCTGATATCTAAAATTAAATTGTATAAAGAAGTAACATTTGTAAATTTAATATTCATGGATCCACACATCGTAGTATGACTCAGTAGAAATAACCAACAAGTGCAACCTTGTAATAGAATTTATTAATCCACCGTTCATTGACATTTGTATTTATCACTTATATACTTGTCACTCAACAAATTTGCCAAATTTCTTTAGAACTTAATGGTTCCTATGAGACTTCTGCCTACATACTGTGTTGACGTGACATACAGGCGGTCCTTGTTTAATGTTGCCCCAAACAAAGTTATTGCCTTTCAACATTGATAGATTTTGGTGACAGAGATTCAGTTAATGCTGTTTGTACTCAATTAACATTGCTTGTACTAGCCGCTGGTGGGAAATGATTTTCAGGAACATTAAATGGCAACTTCCTGCAACTCCAACTTTGTCTTCGCCTGCTCAGTACTTCCAAGTCCTGGATGAAGGAAAAGCCAAATTTTGTTCGAGCATGAAAACAGCAAAAATGATGCTTCAAGTGTATCTGTTTTACCCTTTGTGCTTTTATTTTCAGAAGTCAAAGAAGAGGAAAAGATGTAATGCAGCAACACAAACAGAAGATGAGTGTGAAGCCCAACCAGAAGCTGCACCAGCTTGGAGCAAGGAAAGGACTAATAAGGAGGTGGAAGAAACATGGAGTCTGGCAGAACAAGTGAAGGACGCTGCTCAGAATGCTATGCAGCTGACAGGTTTTGTTTATGAAGAGACATCTGGAATGTACTATGATTATAGCACAGGCTACTATTACAATGCAGTAAGCAAGTTATGCTGAGTCTGTTTAGTTTACAGCACAGTGGTTCTGTATGATACTTAAGGTTTGTAACTTTAGGAGTACAGTTTGTAAGGTTTAGTTATTGAGTGCAACTTCCACTAATGCACCTTCCCTACTGTGTTACTGGGCTTATGTCATACATTATTAATTTAAGTTTTTTAGGGCCAAATAACAGATACCTGCAGGAGGCAATAAAATGTTAATACACAGATGCAAATAATATAATATATGTGTAGTGTAATAATGTCCCATGGTAGTTGATTAATAAAACACAGTAGATCCGTGGTTCAGACTGTTAAGATGTGAACAAGAATATGACCATTCAGGAAAAATGAGTGAAACAAAACCCAAACAAAATGTTAAACAGTTTATCCCTGTGGACCACAAGGTAATGTACAAGGTTAAATTTGTCTCTGTCCACACCAAGAAGGTATAAAGAGGGAGTGGAAGTATAGCTCCTGTCATTCTTAACCTCAGTCCCAGATGAAGGTGACTGGTCAACTTCCTGTCCTAGCTGCTTTATCCCTGGGTGCAGAGACCCCTGTATCCATTGAACAGAAGGCTGATTGGACATCAGAGCAAGTGTGGACATCTTGGAGACGAGAAAAATCTGTTGCCTCTGCTGGAAATTAAACTCTGTACTGTGCTGTCTCTGGTCCATAATAGAAAATGTAACTGTGCAACATAGCAGGTGGAGATTACAAATTGTACCAGGCAGGTTCTTGTGCACTGACCTTTAATCCACAGATTGGACCCTTCTTTTAAATTGTCAGCAACTACTAAGACTGCAACACAACATTACATCCCAGACTGTACATGCTATGTGACCTGCCCAGACACTACTGCTACCATCACCACCACCATGACTACTTCTGCTTCTACTACTACTACTGTCTTATTTTTCAGGAGCTGGGATTGTACTATGATGGTAACTCAGGTACCTACTATTATTATGATGACAAAAGTAGAGCCTTCCAGTTTCACTCACAAGTTGAAGCAACACATCAGACTGTACCTACTAGTTCAGTTGGTGTCAATTATGAAGAACATGAAAGCAAACGAAGAAACAAGCATAGATGCAGTAAAGTGAGTGATAGAATTTTTATATGTTCTCTTTATCCTTCTTGTGTTTTTGAAGCAGTCTGTGAGTTTTCCTAGAACTTAGTATGCACACCATGTGCCCACTTTGCTTTTCTTCACATTTGCAGCCATGAACATCTATTGCAACTGACCCCAGTCTCCACATGAAACAGATCCAAGACCACTTTTTGGGTTTACATTAAATTTTAAAGTTCTGGCATTATTAGTTCTGTAAGTTCTGATGATGCTATATTACATCCATACTCATTAACTGTTTGGACTTCTTCCATCATCTGACATACTGAAACTAATAACATTAATAAAATACTGTGTTTTGGGATAGAATCTGCTTCTGTCTCCAGGCTTCTGAAGCATAACAGTGCTACAGAATTACTTACCTTCTTCTTTAACACTGAGTAGAGTTTGACTGTAAATAGTTCTGTACTAACATCATGTTTTAGAAGTAACCCCGAAGCAAGGGCTGATCCTGTCCCTGAAACACAGTGTTGTATTAATTTTATTAATTTTAGTGTATTAGATGATGGAAAAAGTGCATGAAGTTAATTAGTGCAGGTATGATAATACATGAGGTTCTCATTGTGGTGTTGCAATATTTGGAGTATTGTAGGGCATGGCAACATGTTGACTCGTAATTTGTTACTGATATTTCAGGTTAGCTTGCTGCCTCTGTTTTCAGAGCAGATGAACAAGAATAAGATGCTAGAAGTTGTGTTATATCAGGAGAGCAGATTAGCCAATACTGATAGTGAGCCAGTATGAAGGGATTTTCTGGGATGGGGGGGAGTTGTGTACATCCTCTAGAGGCAAGGAAAGGGGCTAGAGCAGTGTGATGAAGGAGCAAATGAATAAATGCTGGAAGAAGGAAAACAGAGGAATGACAAACTGAAGAGAGTGTGGGAGGTGAGCCTGGATTTGTTGGCATTAAAGAGCGTTGTAGTGCTACAGTTGTTTATCCTCACAGGGAAGTTTTCAGGATTTCTTAGAGAGTGAATGAGACATTTCTTTGACCTTCTCATGGTAAGCCTATTCTCCATGTTTATATTGCTGGAATGGAGCTCAGGCTTGACAACCACCCTACATGAATGGTACTGTGAACACCCTTAGAACAGCAAGCTTCCCCAGTTATTGTGCACAGTTCTGTCTACTACATATATATATTACACATTGAGGAATTTTTGGCAGTTCTGCTACATGCGGGTAATACATTTGTGTGCTGCCTGATGATGGGCCAGTAAGGCCTGAAACATTGGTGTTTTATAATACTGCAATTTTAATAAAATTGCTTTTGTTGGTCTCAATTGTAATAACTTCTCCAGTTTGTTATCTTTACTTAGTTTTCTTTCTCCTGCATTGCTTCATTTGCACTTTTCTCCCATTGCTCCATTCCCCTTACCTTGCCTCAACAGTTCTTCTTGTTGGCTCAGTACAGCTGTCACCTTAACAAACTCTCTCTGCTGTACAGTATATATAATGCTGCAACCATTTCTCCCAGGATCTTACTCTTGTTCAACTGCCCTTCTCTGACATGTCCATAACAAATTACCGATCAACACTGCGTCATATGCCAGAGAACTGGAGTCTCCAAAAGCAAAGAATACTTTGCACGACAGTGGTTGTGTCTTTGCAGAGACATTTCTAAGTGTTTCGCATTATTTTGTACCCAGCACACATTTTCCATGATCCCCCCCCCCCCCC
>Ga0268261_10003007_pt1 | contig 12253 bp, 7 predicted proteins | sample TergutNc150P1_FD_190353 | JGI IMG/M metagenome (GOLD analysis project Ga0268261, IMG submission 190353) | Nasutitermes corniger P1 segment gut microbial community from laboratory colony in Florida, USA - Nc150 P1 (SPAdes) (version 2) | ecosystem: Host-associated > Arthropoda: Insects > Digestive... | reverse complement strand
CCCCCCCAAAAAAATGTATCTTATGAGATAATGTGGAAAAATACTGTAGAGTCAGACAGTCTGCAGATGATAATATGGTACATGTGCACTGCACGCTGGATACCTAAGACTATGGACACACACTCATAATACATGATACATGATACTTAACACTTTTCCTCTGCAACAATGGTTGCACAAATGCACCTCAATGTTATGTTATATGTATACTGCCTGTCTTGTCTTTTATCTTTTGTATTATCTCCTGCTGCCAAACTTTGATACTAGCTGCACATACAGATGTAGTTGATACAGGTTCTGCGACTCAGAACTTCCTGTTGGGCCGACCGAACTATATGGCTCCCTGTCCTTGCACCTGAGGATGGGGATAGGCCCAGGTTTTGGAATGTATTCCTTTCCGAATACAAGACGATAGACTAAACGTGGATACCTAATAACCCCAACCACTCTCAAAACACCTGATACAATTTATTTGCTTTTCCTGCAGTCAATTTAGCTATTCTTTTCCCTTTTCAGGTAATTTTACCCAACACAAACTAAAATCAGCTCTTAGGCCTTCAAAAGCAATGTAACATACATGAAGTATTGATGGATTAAAGGAGCCACAGTGTCTGCTTGTGCCAACACTTCATTTTCACTCAAGGAGGTATTTGGAAATGGGAATGTTTTCCTGGGAACAACAATACACCACTTTGCTTTAATGACAAGCTTCTTTAATCTCGAGTGACAGTTTTCTTGCTCACCTTTTACGCCTGATAGTTTCTTGAACTGATCCAGGAAACTACCATCATTTGAGAATATGTTCACTGATCCTTGAACTTTAGTACTGCTACTATCTTCTGAATGGGAAGAATCTCGTTTCCATCGCTGGTCTTGATTGCTATTCAGGAATAACCAGTTGGAATAATGAACAGAATACAGGAGTGTCTCAATGTCTGTGATTTATTGGGACTGACAAAACTGAGATGAAGAACAATGGAATCCATTTCAATGTAAAATATGTAACTGGCTCCAGAACCTTATGAAATACCCATAATACAAATATATAATATCAAAAAGCATAAAAAGCATTGAGTTTCTTCTTAATAAAATACACGCACATTTTGGAAGCATAAAATACATAAAATTATTGAAAGAGCATTTCATTCCAGTAGGCAAGAGAGCACTCAACCTCACTTAATGGAGGACAGACACTGAGTGGGCTCAGCAGTCTGCCCAACAACATGAGGGTGAAGGAAGTTCACTTGCCAGCCATGTGGTCACATCCCAATTTGTTGGAACCAGTCACAAATTGTCAGAGCAATGCTATTAAACATGGGTGATTAAGAATGCTCAAAATCCTGAACAATGAGGTTCACGAACATTCAGACTAATGCCAATAAAAGTTCTATAAATGTACCTAAAGCAATTTCATCATGCATAACACTACTTATTACCTATGTAATAAACTGTGTTTTGCATGATGGAACTTCTTTAGATTCATTTATTGACCTCACCACAACAGGAATGTGTCACCTAAACATTGTAAGTGCCAGTCAAGCACCCATCCACAAGTTCACTTGGCAAAGGCAGCATTCGACAAGAAGAAGGCTCCTTTCGCAAGCAAACTGAACTTCAATTTAAGGAAGAAACTAGTAAAGTGCTACATATGGAGCATAGCTTTGTGTTGTGGTGAAACTTGGACACTTTGGAAAGTGGGTCAGAAATAACCAGAACATTTTTAAGTGCAGTGCTGGAGAAGGATGGAGAGGATCAGTTGGACAGATCATGTAACAAATGTAGAAGAATTACAAACAGTCAAGAAGGAGAGGAATAACCTACAAACAATAAAAAAGAAGGAAGGCTAATTGCACTGGTCACACCTTGCACAGAACTGCCTTCTAAGACATGATACTGAGGGAAGGATACAAGTGATGGGAAGATGAGGAAGAAAACTTAAGAAACTTCTGAATGACCTTAAGGAATGGCAGATACTGTGAACTGCAAGATAAAGCATTAGATCAAACTCTGTGAAGAACTTGCTTTGGACAAGGCTATGAACATGTCATAAAACAGACAATAAAGTGAATGAACATGAGAGAAGGACAGCACAAACATTAGTATACTTTATGATGACATTTGTATCTTAACTCATACACACCTTTCATTAACAAAATACACAAGCATTTCAAAGTGTAGTAAATGAAGGACTGTAGACAGTAAAGTCATTGACAGAAAAAGTGCTCCTTACTCAATGTTCATGCATTTCTTTTATGGATGGTTTATTTAACCACTTACTGCTGAATGATCCATACAGCGGTCACACAGTGAGCTCTTTAAACTTGCCGAACTACCCATAAAGGGGTTGCAAACAGGGTTTGTTTGGAGGAATTTTGTTCACTCCTATCTGATACACTGCAGAGGTCTGCTATGCTACAGGATCCTTGTCTTTGTGGAGCTCGAATAGACCACCTCCACCACCTAAACCCCTCCAACAACCCTGATTTATATGTCAAGGCATAGCAACTGCGCATTTGGACCTGATGACTAATACGGTTCCAGGCACAGCACGCTTATGTTTATCACTTGCACTGGAGTCTACTGTGGGTTGAATATCAACACTAGCCTATTAAACGAGCACTAATTGCTGCCCAGAAAGGGTTTCAGTGGCTTACTGTACACATAGTTCAGACAAAACTAATGCTCAAAAATTGGAGACATCCACAAAAATCGAAGTTTACAGCTACAGAATTGACCACAGACGTGCCTCTTGTAATGCCGGGGTACTCTGTAGGGGTTGTTGGGCAGTAACATGCAACATGCAGTCATCAATCTACTGAAAACATCTTGGACACCCTTGAATAGCTCTTATTTTATACAGTGGTTACATCATAGCTTTAGATCTGTTGCACTGTCACTGTAGAAGCTCACACCTTCGTGGCATTAGGTTTCTGCAACTGTGCCCAGTCATAAAAAGGAGTCTACATAAGGCAGACCACTGTATGCACTGAAAAATGGCTGCGAAAAAATCGAACTCAAGGAGGGAGCCATCAGTGAAATTCTAGTTGCTGACACTGACTCGGAGTCAGAAGCCGAGACTAGCAATCACTGAGAAATGGCTGCGAAAAAAATCAAACTCAAGGAGGAAGCCATCAGTGAAATTCTAGTTGCTGACACTGACTAGGAGTCAGGAGCCGAGGCTAGCAATGTTGAAGACAAATTTGAGAAAGATGAAGAAAAAACAGCAATAGCAGCAGCAAGCGTAAGCAGAAGACGAACCATAGGCTGCAACATAAGGTGGAGGATTACCAACCTGGGGACCGCCTCAAGGAAGGAACACAAATATTCATCCCGTCCTTGGACAAGCAAAACGTATGAAAAAAAAGTGAGGTTCCACACATCAATAAAGACAGCTCACCACTGTGTGTTGGTGTTGTTTTTCACAGAAAATTTACATCTGCTGGTGGAAGAGACCAACTTATACTACCAGCAACACTTAGACAAGCCGGACCTTGCTGCCGACTGCCTGACATTACGCTGCTGGACACAATGACTTTCACTGCCTTTGGTCTGCAGATGGGGCACAAATTGAAAGACACACTACATGATTACTGGTCGAGACTTATGGCTGCACGCTCCATTTTACAGCGAGACCATGACATAAGACAGATTTTTACACATACTGCATATTGCAGAAAATGCAGTATGTGGGTTTGTGTGTGTATAAACCACAGTCAGGCACTGAATTCATGTGCATAAACCTGGGTTTCACTTCGGATCTGCGTGCATAAACGAAAACGACACAAATGATACTTCACTTTTAGGCATATATTCCCAACATCTCTAATTACAACACATGCATCTACAATTACTGCAATGGTGTGATAAAATTGGCGACAGATACTTCGAAGATGGTTTCCAACAGAAGAGAGAATATAGCTTATGACTCTACTGTGCATTACAACCGTTACCTACAATAGGTCAAATCAAACGTGTAAAATGTCTCGCTCAGTAAATCAATCCTAAAGAAATACTTGTTTCATTTAACTCCACCAAAATACTCATAATACAACATGCAGTGATCTGGGTCTGAAGCCGTACAACGTACCTCTTCCAAAACTGTTTTCTGTTCCCCTTGTGTTGCCCACTCTGAGAGTTCGACTTGTTTCCTGAGCCTAGTCGGGAATTACCAGATACACCTTGCAGTTTTTTCAGTGCCTCTTCAGTTTCTTTCTTCTTCTGATCTTCCAGTTTTGCTTGTATTTCCCGTTTCTTTTGTTCAATAAGTTGTTCTTGTTTCGACATTTGCGCAAACCTTTCATTTCGTGTTGTTTTTGATGCAAATGGATCAGATCCTCTTATACCGCGGTACGCCATTTTGGAACGAATGCGTCTGCCTCTCTCACAACCACAGATTAACTCTTGTTGCCACCATGGATTAGGGTGGCATCGCAGTACCAATATATTCTGCGCGTAGGCTACAACATTGTGGCATATATGGTCTGTGATACGAGTCATATGGGAATGTGGGAGTTGTTTGTTGCGAGTTGACGCCGCGCGTATGTTGCACACGTCGGGATTGGATAAATGTTCAAAACGTGGCAGTTCCCCCCCCCCAGATTATACAGCCATCCTTAAAGTCCCCATAGCTAATGAAGGACCAGACCATTAAGCATGAAGGCGGGGAGGTAATTTCCACACATTCTTAATCTTGGCTCTAAAACAGAGATGGGTGAGACTCAGAGTTGGTTTGGACAGTACACTGAAGAGAAATACCTGCCCCTACCCCATATTGAACCACAACTCCATAGTCATCCAGCATGTAGCTTAGTCATTACCAAGTGAGCTCTCCCAGCTCATTTTTGAAAGCATGGGTATAAAAATGCACAAGTTCTAGAACTTCCCAACAGAAGGCAGGTGGAGAGTAGACCTCCATTTATGAGCAAGTTTTAAGAAACGTTACAATTACTGACATTCATCCACCATGACAGCCTTATTCCTGGAAAAGTTACCCAGTTTCACCTTCAGCAATATAGAAACGAAATTATATTTTAAATTCTGATTTCCTATCTTATTCTAAAAATACTATGCAACAAATATTCCTTTACCACCCAGCATCCTGTGGTCTGGCAACTGCCATAGCTCAGGAAGATTCTGGATGTGTGATCTGGGAAAAGTTATATTGACGGCAGCACTTGTTGAAACCACCACCCAAATTAGGTAGTATCCGAGTTTTCATATCCAGCAGAATCCTTTGTTTTCAGTTGATTATGATGTCAAACACGTGAATGGTAAGTAATGTTAAAATCACAAAGGCATTTACATAACTACTGAGGAACTTACTATCAGTAGCATGGCACTGGATTTCAAAAATTCTGAATGCCAAAGTACAAAATCTAAACTACATTAATATACAGAAAGGAACAATAAACAGATAACCTCATGTAGGAGCTTTTAATTTTGCTAGCATGTAATTTATATATTTCCTTATAACTTTGTTTTAAACACAACTAGTATTATGTCCAGTACCTTGTGGGTATGAAAACTGAGAAGGCAAGTGTATCTCTCATGTCAAAGATGCCTCCCACATGGAAATTCCACACCCACAACCACAGACTGTAATATTAAAAAGATTAAATAATAGTACTAATGTGCTCTTGTTTGTTCCTTTTTGCATATACTGGACCACGAAACCTTAGTCAGGGTCAAGATTTCAGTATATGTCAGATACTGTGAGTGCTCTGAATACTGGGGGGAGATGGTGAAATCCAACATGCGACAGATGACGAGTAACATCATCATCATCATCCCCCTTCTCTAGAGTAATAATGCAGTGGTTCAAGAGCAACAAACGATTAGACATGAATTTACTAGGTGTTGCAGCACTTCATCTTTTAGTGTACAGCCTTTTACACATTAGTCTTCTGGTGCTGGCCAAAACACTAATCAATTTAAATGCCCATTGCAGGACAGAGTTTTCCCATTCAGGTAAAAAGGGTGTACATTTACAGAAACAATATCATGCCATTTGTCTGTTATAGACTAAGGGACTGCTACAGCATTTGCCTGGAGAAGTAGAGCAATCAGGATAGCCTGTCCCCAAACCAAATTTCAAATCAGTGAACTTCTGAATGTGAGCATGATTGTTACTAGCACCACCATATTATTTGTTTATTAGAATAAAAAACTTGCACACAGGAAGAGGACGACACCCATGTCACAATTTCCAGCATTCCCAGACAGCATGCCTACAAAAATAACATTATATGCAGCAGAAGTTACAGTACATAAAGAGAAATTCTAAGTTCACAGATTTGGAATATTCTCAGTCATTAAGTCCAAATACACTTGTAATGTCACTCTTAAAGAAGGAAGAATAATATTATCCTGTCCTAAATATTTACAGCAAAACATAAATAATCCAGCATCACATATAATTCAGTCAGTCCTAGCTTGGTCTGCACTGCACATTTATGCTAGCGTACTTGTGTTAACATCCATACAGCAAGGAACTCTTGCATGGGCATTTTGAAATGGTTAATTCTTCGTGCATGGTTATGGTAGCTCACTTGTTTGTTAACATCCAAATGGCAATCTTCAAAGAGTTACTTTTTCATGTCCTAGAAGACCTATTTTCTAAGCCTTTCCTGACTCCAAGAATTGTCAGTTTGAACACAATCATCTATACCTTACAGTTCCCACATTGGCTTTGGAGGTATATCATATCGTGAACCACACTCAGAAATCACAGAAGTAATTCTACATGACCCTTACATGCTCTAAGTATTGTAGATTTAATAGTACATAATAGGGGAAAGCTGCCTAATATGGGGAGGTTTTTTTAAACTGCTATTAAACTTAGGAAAATGCTGTAAAACTTTCCAAAACACAAGAATAACTTAATCTGATTAATGAACAGCCACTTGCTACATAAACATCGTAACTTATGAAAAGAAAAACATGTGTAAAATTCGTTCCCGTAAAAGCTTCATCTCCCCATATTAGGCGCATACGTGTTCCTAATATGGGGAGGTGAGTGTGCCTAATTTGGGGAGGTGAATAATTTACAAAGAAAGTAAAAGAATAATTACAAAATACAAATACAAAGGATACAAACTAAGAACAAAACAGCGTTTGTCACCGACAAGGCTCACAAACAAACTCTTCCTCCATACCAGAACAAAATGTGTGCGTGCGTCTGAAACATTTTGCACATCGAATCTAGTCTTCTCCACTGTGGTCTTCTGAGAAACGACCAGTACAGAACACACATTCAGCGTCTTGTTACTCGTCTTCTGTCAAATCGTCAGCAAAAGGAACAGCCAGGTCAGTGTCCGAATCTGATGGAGTGTCAGACGGAGTTGGATCCCGGCAAACCCTTTTCTTCCATCTTTTTGAAGAACCAAGAAGAACATTCGACGCAAGCTGACTGGTTTTGGATTTAGTGGCCTGTTGTATTTTCCATTTCTGAGTTGCCTCAACAAATGTTTTGTAAAGGTGAACTAGTTATTTCCTTTGCTGCTCCAATTCGAGGATTTGGCTTTAGGTTCAGGCTTGGCACAGGACTGATATCTGATGATTGGAGAGCCTCAGCAGAAGTGAATGGCAAAAAGTTAGCAGAACTGAATGATGGCTGATCGATGGTCTTTATCGAAGCAGGATGGTTCACAGGAGCAGCATTTTTGTCCTCTGAGGACAGAGGGAAATCATATGGTCTGAAGATGTTCTTGTCACAAGGAAAGAGGCCTGTTGCCCGGAAGCCACTAGCCGCAATTTCACCTGTTGTAGCTCGCTTGCACGCATTACCGAATAGTTCGCCAATTTGGTAGATGTTGACAACTTGCTCTGGACGTGAACAAAGCCATTTTTTAATTTCTTGACAGCAGAATGTTTTCAGGGGCCCCATGAAAGCTTTATCCAAGGTTTGCATTTTGTGGCTGCTGTGAGGTGGGAGGCAAATGATGTCAACATGATTCTGTCAAGCTAAAGTAATGACCTTCAGGTTCCTGGTGTGTGAATAGTGCCCGTCCAGTACTAAGATAACAGGATCTTCTTTTGTCGGCTATGTATGTTTGATGAAATGAAGAAACCACTGGGAAAAAAATCTCGCTCTGTATCCACCCCGAGGGATGGCACGTGTGGTTTGATCCAGGTGGTGAGCCACTCATCAGTTCTTCTTTAACATTTTTTCTTGGAAATACAAGTAATGGAGGAATGAAGGGTCCAATTGGACTCATACAGGTGACGACTGTCACAAGGGATCCCCGTTCTGTGGACTGAAGAGAAGTTATCTGACGCTTGCCTTTCAATGCTAATATTTTTGTGCCTTTGTGCTGTACAATTTTGATGCCGGTTTCGTCACAGTTGTAAAGTCTTGCAGGATTATGTTGAATGGTGTCCATTGCGGGTTCATAGATTTAAAAAAACTGAACTACTGATTCAGGAGTGAAACCCCTCGCTCTTGAGAGTGAAAAACCTTGAATTTGTGGATGACGATGTAGGAAATTTTTCAACCACTTCCTTCCAGCCTTTTCAGTTCTCTTGCAACATCAGTTTTTAATTTCGTCTCTTACAGCAAGTTGGTAAGTGAGACGCATGACGTCTGCCATTGTCAAGCCAAAAATCTTTTTCCATCAAAAGACAGTGCTCAGCCAGATCATTTTCTGCTTCACAATGAAGAACTTGCTTCCTACCCAGTTTTGTTTTTTACTGTTTCACTTGAGCTTTTCTGCTGGTCCTTAACGTAACGCTCTAGAGTTGTCTGTGATACGTCGAAAAATCTGGATGCCTTGTAGCTGCCCATTTCCCTGTTCCTTATAGCCTTAATAGCTGCCTTCATTCTTTCAAGGTCCCATTTTTTTCCTTTGAGGCATCTGTAATATTATATAAGCCAGAAGCAATAATTCACCAAGTACTGTTCCTAATATGGGGAGCCCCATATTAGGCTCATCAAACCTCCCCATAATAGGTGCAAACGGGTGCTCAAGAAAATGGGTGAATAAAAGAGAAGGTCATAAAATCCTACCAATGAACCAAAGCAAGTGTTTAAGATTACACTTAATAGAGAATTTTGCACCAAACTAATTCAGAAAAATAGCTTACCTTCAACAGCTCACGAGTCACAGTTTAGCGATAAGCAAAAATTTCACAGCGCACCAAAACAAAGACGCCCAGTCAGCACCGAAGTCCTGAGCAACTGTCCGTTTATACTGTGATTACAAGGACCAGCCTGATCTGCTTGATGATTTACATTCTTGAGCAACGAGCTCAGCACCTCCTGGTATGAAATAATGCACCTCCCCATATTAGGCGACTTTCCCCTACCATGACAAGAGACAGGTTTTTACACATATTGCATTTTTTGCAGTTTGCAGAAAATGCAGTATGTGGGTTTGTGTGTGTATAAACCACAGTCGGGCACACATTTAATCTGCATAAACCTGGGTTTCACTTCGGATCTGCGTGCATAAACGAAAACGACACAAGCGATACTTCACTTTTAGGCGTATGTTCCCAACATCTTATTACAACACGCGCATCTACAATGACTGCAATGGTGTAATAAAACTGGCGACAGATATTTGGAAGATGGTTTTCAATACGAGAGAGAAAATAACTTATGACCCTACTGTGCATTAGAACCGTTGCCTAAAATGGGTCAAATCAAATGTGTAATATGCCTCGTACTGTAAATCAATCCTAAAGAAATACTCGCATCATTTAACTCCACCAAAATACTCATAATAATACATGACGTCGTACAACGTACCTCTTCCAAAACTGTTTTCTGTTCCCCTTGTGTTGCCCACTCTGAGAGTTCAATTTGTTTCCTGAGCCTACTCGGGAATTACCAGATACACCTTGCAGTTTTTTTAGTGCCTCTTCAGTTTCCTTCTTCTTTTGATCTTCCAGTTTTGCTTGTATTTCCCGTTTCTTTTCTTCAATAAGTTGTTCTTGTTTTGACATTTGCGCAAACCTTTCAGTTCGTGTTGTTTTTGAAGCAAAGGGATCAGACCATCTTGCGCCGCGATATGCCATTCCGGATAAAATGCGTCTGCTTCTCACACAACCACGGATTAGCTCTTGTTGCCACCATAGATTAGGGTGGCATCGACGTACCAACTTATTCTGCGCGGAGGAAACATTTTGGCATATATAATCTGTGATACGAGAAGTCATATGGGAGTGGTCACAGATCATCTAGTGTAGATTAAGTAATACGTAATGATTGCTAGAATTTTCTTTTATCACATTTTAATCCAATCACCACTTAATCCCCACCACCCTTCCCTCCACACAGTACACCCTGGGGAGATATTCTAGCAAACGCCATGAAAAATGTTTTCACTTTTTAAGTCATAAATGGTGGGAGGGGGAATTAGATGCTAACAGTCTGCTTATAACAACACATCTCCCTCATTCTTGGCCACTATGCTGTTACACACATGGCAGCAGAACCTGCTAACTCTGGAAAATCAATATGATGTTTGCAGTACTGCTGACGTTATGTGCCTCAGTACACAACTATTACTATTACAGGAATTACCCATCCTATTACTATTACAGGAATTACCCATCCTATTACTATTACAGGAATTACCCATCACATTATAGATGTACATAATCCAGTAACAACAGAAGTACAATGCATCAGATCATACAAAAGGGCTAAATTCATGACAGTGCTAGTCAACCTTTCCTACTGTCAACATATGGTAGTACACACAAAACAAAAATGACATTTTGGCTGTTAACTTGTGATATGAATGACCTAACATAAATCTGCAAGCAGAAAATGGCTTATTAAATTAATTAATTAAATAAATATTCAAATAAAGGTTATAGTCAGCACTGTCTAGAGAAAAGAATTTCATTTTGGTGATCCCATAAATATTGGGTGTAAGAGACAGATTCTGGAAGTGTACTGTATGCTGATTACTATGTGAAACTACACTGTGGCTTGATTAAAATGTGTAATGAAAACTCTGAAGGTGACAGGATGACAAGCCATCTTCATTACTAACTTTATTCCAACTGTTTTGATAAATCTCTCAATCAGTACAGCCCAATAACATTTCCTTTAACAATACAATAATAATTCTTGCAACAAATACAGATCACACAAAAAATGTAAAATAAATAAACAATAAATAAACTGTCTAAGGAAAGTGCATTTGTCTAAGAGTTTTAGTATCTATATCCACCTGTCATAGAGTCATGGACTGTTGATAATCTTATTTATAATCACTTGGAAATAAGAAGGTAAGTCTCAAACTCCTGTAAAAACTGTAATTTAACCTCTACACATGGACAGGAGAGATTTATATATGTCTGCAGCACATATACTGCTTGTAACCTCTAATTTTTCTATCTGGTGTTCATAAAAGTATGCACTTCAACTGAATTCACTGTTGTTGGAATAATTTATTCAAAAATCTGAATTATTTAAAAAAGAATGACTTCCAATAATTGTAGGACAGACATTAACAGAAAATACTGCCTTTTAGTGAAAATACATTTGATATGGATGTAGGATGAGCATATACGAGGAATGATCAGGCAGTTCAGAAGAGCAATCATGCAAAATACTTATATCATTGCCCATTATTACCATGTTGTCCATAGACACAGAAGAGTGTTCTTGAAACAATGACCTAGTAGTATTCCATGCTCCATTTTATATATATATATATATATATATCGTCACAATGCATGGCAAAAACACATACCAAAAACTGCACTTCCGTTTTGTTCAATGAATAGCAAAAACAATTCCTCTAAAGAGTTCATCCATCAACTTGTAACTCAGTTCATTCCTCTGACACACAATTATTGTACCACTGTATATTATGTATTGTCACAATTAAAATTTATAAAACAGTTAATCAAAATTATAACATGAAAGGAATGCCAATAACAGAACCATATTATCTTCAGTTACTCCATTCAGACAACCAAAATTAATTCATACAAGAAACAACACCACAAACACTATCATCAATAATACTCCATTCAACCATAATTAATTCATACACACGACAAAACAGACACTTCACCACAAACATCACCAGTAATTATTCCATTCAGACAACCGGACTTAATTCATACATGAAACAAAACAGACATTTTGCCTCACACACTATCACCAGCAATTATATCATTCAGACACCCCATAATTAATTCATACATGCAACAAAACAGACACTTTACCACAAACATCACCAGTAATTATTCCATTCAGACAATCGGATTTAATTCATACATGCAACAAAAC
>Ga0268261_10003006_pt1 | contig 12255 bp, 7 predicted proteins | sample TergutNc150P1_FD_190353 | JGI IMG/M metagenome (GOLD analysis project Ga0268261, IMG submission 190353) | Nasutitermes corniger P1 segment gut microbial community from laboratory colony in Florida, USA - Nc150 P1 (SPAdes) (version 2) | ecosystem: Host-associated > Arthropoda: Insects > Digestive... | reverse complement strand
GTTTCAACTCTTCCACGATAGCAGTAGACAACAGTATGGTGTGACGGTTACCAGATGCTGTAGTTACAGTTGTTTTGTGCTCCTGAAGATGGGTGATAGTGACGCCCGAAACACGTAGAGCAGTTATCAGATAAAATAAACTCTGTAACACGTGCATCTTGTTGGGATTTATATATTAGAATAATCATCGTATTAGTGTTGTATGATAAGCGTGTGTGCTGTTTACACATTAATGTTGTCCAGTTTCTTGCAGCTGTGAGGGGGGATTCCTGCAGCTGGTCGATGGAGCTGAACCCCGTCCTCGACAAGGGGACTCCCAAATCTGCGGCAGCAACGAGCGGTATGCTCCACCCGTGGTGCTTTTCGCTGATCGCGGATCCGCCACACTGCTCTTCCAGTAAGCAGGCGAAACTAATTGGCCTCTAATTCTTTTATAAATAAAAATAAAAAATGTTCCCACTTCTACCATTTATTTTTATTTTTCTCCTGAGAGCACAGAAATTACATCACGAAGAAGCTAATAGCGCGTTTATCTTTTCTCTGCCACCGGCCTATGCTATACAAACGTGACGCTGCGATTTCGCTCTCTGGTAATTTTAGGGATAGGGTAAATAAGTGGAAGATCTTTGTGAAGGAAGCTTTCAGAGTTCATGTGATACTAATTGAATTTAGTTTTAAGCCAACGTGAGGTGATATATCGCAACTCTATTCTGCAAAAGCAAATGGCTCGTAGTGATAGCCTTTTTATAACGCCTCTGCAAGTTTGTTTTTTTCCGAAAGTTATTAACAGATTTGTGTCAAAAAGTATTTCTGTGAGCCTAGGCTCTTTGCGTTCGTTTGCCAAGTAAATAATGTCAGGGATCATACATTAGGTATCTTTCTGTCATGCGACAAAAATTTCACTCGTTTATGCTCACAGTTGTAACATAATGAGAAAGAGGTCAAAGAATTACTTTTGTAACTTTCACGTCTTTTATATAAATTTTCCATCATCAGTTCTGTTTCAAATTTTTATCATGAGTAAAAACTCGTGACATTCAAAATTTTCAAGATTTCTGAACAAAGAGTGCCCTATAAGGAACGGTCCCTATTTGGAACATTGTCATAAATATGGTACGTGGTTTTGTGCATGCAAGGAAATAACCCAAAAATGCATAACTGATTAGTAACATATACTTTATTGAATAGCACAAAAGTAATGTAAGTTCTGTCATTAACCTCAAACAAAGTGAGTAAACATATTAAAACTTTCTGTCCCAGCAAGGTTTGGACTTAATACATGTCATGTCAGAAGAAACAGTGTTAGCTGCTAATTGTCATCTTTGCTACATGTTGTCCCTTCTATTTATTGTGCGTATCATACAGTTTAAAGTGGAACCTGCCCATAGAATCTGCACAACTCTCTGCATCATTGCTGGATTACATTACATTATATTACATTACATATTCTTTCCATCAATCCATTTTCCGCATAAATCGCGTCTGGATATAAAACATGTCAACAAAACATCTATACACACTTCACAACTCAAAAACATTCATAGAAGTAGTCCCAACTACTACTCCATGTCATCAACCACAATAGTAAAATTACGTTCATGTTTACACTATCAATATTTCAATAATCCAGTATAAAATTTAGACATATTAGTTATTTTAAGCATTTACAACTGAAGTGGTCTGTCTTTGTACACAATAAAATATAAAAGTCACTATCATGCCATAGGCAGCAGGTTGTACCCTTATCCAGTATTAATAAAATGTCTTACATCAATATTTCTTAGGCTTGTATAAACACTTCTACAGAATAAAAAGGGTTGTCAATTAAATATTTTTTTTAGTTGTATTAAAAAGTGTTTCCTACTTGATACCAATCGGGCAGGATTGTAGCCAGTAGCCAGTGCTGCCACCCACTCTGCTGTAGTCAGTCCTGCAAGTACCACATTAGTACAGGACTGCATGCTGTAGAATAGAAGACGTCAATTGTTGCATAGCTACCAATGATGCTATTTGCCCTGAGTATTCAGTTCCACATTCAAAGAATTCTCTGCAATATTTGCATTAATCTTGTGTTTAACATTGTATTTTAGCATTGGAGAACACACCCTCCGCTCCCAGTTCCTTGCCTACTTCAGCTTTACTGCTTCAAGTAGCATTCAAGGAGCTGGATTCCAGGCACGAGGGGGCAGACGTATTGAACACACAGGTAATTTTTAGGAGCGTTTGCATAACTGCTAAAAGCAACTGTTAGCCTTGTCATGTCTTTCCGCCCGTCTGTCTGCATGAAACAACTTGGCTCTCAATGGGCAGATTTTCATAAAATGTGATATTTGAGGATTCTTGGAAAATATCTCCAGAAAATTCAAGTGCCATTAAAATTTGGGAAGAATAACATGTACTCTACATACACCCATATTTTTAGAACAAAATGTCACTGAATTCCTCTTGGAGTGCGAAATGTTTCACACAAAAATTGTAAGGAAATTCAGAACACACATGTTATGTTCAGTAACTTTTTCCCCAAATATCATGCCATTTTTTTAAATCATATGGGAAAATATGGTACAGCCAGATAGGCCACAGGTAACAGTACAATGCAGCACAGAAAAAGTGCAATTTGCATGCAAATAACTAAAGCTAGAACACAGACACGCGCTCATTTCTCAGAAGCCTTGAATCTTCAAAATGTCTTCTGTTGCTCAAGACAGTCCACACTCTAAACTTTTTTATTCCAGAATGTGACTGGCTATACCAGGACTTCTCATGTCGAGAGCCTGGATCCTGTGTGCTAGCGAGTCCAGGTTACCCGGGGCTGTATCCTCCAAACAGACAATGCAAATATGTTATTACCACGAGTTCAATCCACACCCAGATCCACATCACCTTCACAGCTTTGCTCCTACCACACAAGTAAGTAGAGCTGTTTCAGAGAAGCTGAGACCATGCTACCTGAATGGCATATATGAGACTCACATGGCTTGTTCAGCAATATCAAATGCAAAAGCTGGACTTATCAGCAGATATTTGTGTCTAAAAAAGCTTTGGAGAAAAAGCACTATAATTCAGAAATGACAAGGTCTTCACTTTTTTGGGGGTGTGATGGAGCATTATACCCCAGAAAAGCACGACCTCATGCTGCACCAGATGCCTGAAATCACACACAGAAATAACATGTCTTAGTATCCATGCTGATAGATTTTCTACTTTGAGCAACTTTTTTTTTTGGCCATGTGATATTAAAACAGTGTATAAAAGTAATCAATCAACACACTTCCATAGTTTCTTTATGACACTACACTGATGAATAATTACAGAATGTTATACAAACAAAACAAAGAAGGATCAGTTCTACATAGTCTGTCATTACCTTGAACCAGTGTATTGAGATCTGACTCACCTGCTTTTCCACCACAGCACACACAGTATAATAACCCTTCAAGGATACGATGTGCTTACTACCATTAAAATTGCTACTTTAAAAATTTAATTTCTAATTATTAATACAAAACTAACTTGTATGAGTCTTGTATTATTTATAGTACATTTAGCACTTTCTTTTAGCCCTCATGTTCCAGAAGTAATAGGAGAACTGGCATGTTCAGTTTTTGGCTTCTGTTTATATGATTTAATTCTGGCAGTGCTTGTATGTTACAGCCACTGCAGCACAGATTACATAGCCGTTTACCAGGGATCAACACCGTCCAGTCACCTTTTGACTACACTATGTGGCAACAGAAAAACACAACTGCAGTATTCTGGGCCAAATCTCCTCCTTGAGTTCAGGTAATATTTGCCTGTATAACAAGCATACTTTCTGTATATACATAAGGTATGTAGTGGTATAGGTATTAATTACCAAACACACACACACGCACGCAGTTATATGTGCACACAACACTTTATTTCTATCCGTGCGTACAATTTCTGCAGCCGGCTGTGTGCTCGCTGCTTGTCTGTCCCCGTCTCACTGTATACTTTTTCAGTTCTTACTTGCACTCATAACTGCTGTGTCAGGGTTTCTGAGGTTGTGGTGCTTGGCTGTTAAATATCCTGGCTGGGTGGGTGGGCTAGTCAGTGGCATCCGCCACAGGTACATAAAGGAATAAGACTCATATCTTATTTGTTAATGTACTTGATTAACAGGTTAGCCTCATTTATACATAGTTAATTGATGGGAGGAGCAGGTTTGTCCACAGCATTGATACTTGTTTCCCAAACTACATGGTGTTACATCACATACAACCATAATGTTAATGTTTACTGACACAAGAACCTCACATCTAGTACAGAATTATTTTATACGAATTTTAGTTTTTAGTTATCTGGTTATTAGGATAAAGTGTAAAAATGTTAAGAGTTACACAGTTGTTCATAGGTTAACTTGTGCATGTGGAAGCTCATGAACAAAACACAAGTATAATTTGTGTTTAACTTTTAATGTATGTGATTATCAATTTGTAGAATACATGTACCCTCGATTTTAAGATAGCATTGAATAAACTTTTATTTTGTTGAAGAACTTTGGTTTAGGATAAATATATATATTATATTTATGCACCACAGCAACTGTTTGCGGGAACTGTGTTGGATGTAGAAGTTGAGGTTAACAGACACTCTATCAAGACTATTATAAGAGGCTGATGGCAAGTAAAAGGCACACAAATTTGAAGAATATACCCTATGATAACGATATAAGAAAGTTCTTGCACAAATAAGTTCCTAAAACTTACACAGACATTTTATTTTCAAAAATGAAATATTGCTGAAGATTTCATAATGGGCGATACACATTTTGCATCAAAACTCTTCAGTAGTGTCAGAATATAATCTCAACATTCTGCATTTTAGAGCACATAATGTTAAAATACAAAAAAAAAAAAAAAAAAAAAAAAAATATTTACTTTATATAACATTGGTTGTACATTGTGAGAAATGAATTTCTTACCAGATGTGTGTTATATACAGCAATAACATATCTTCCATAGTCAGCACAGACTGTTCATTATCATTATTAGTAGTAGTAGCAGTGGTGGTGGTGGTGGTGGTGGTGGTGGTGGTGGTGGCGGCGGTGGCGGCGGAGCGGCGGTGGCGGTGGGGGGGCTAAGCATTTTTTCCTTGTGGCTGTTATTGACAATAAAGTGTCTGTGTTGACTGTTGAAAATATTTTATTGCCCTTTTATCAAATCATTATTTCCTCCTATCATTTCAGGAACTTTTAAATGATAAAATTAAGGGAGATGTGTGGCATATTTCTTAATTGGCATGATCTTTTTGTGTCGGGTAATAATAGAATGAAACAGTCTCAGAGTTTAAGAGGGTGAGTTGTTTTAGAGTCAGTGGGTCAAGTCCAGGGTATGTTTAAAACACTGTTTCTTATTGTTTTCTCAATTTCTCTGCTTTATTCACATTTCATTGTAAGTTCCCATCATAGCAACCATTTTACTTCTTGGCAATTACTCTGACTCCATTAAATAGCCAGCAAAACTCACCAACGAAACATAAAAACCTCAATGGTAAAAGAGTGTCATGTGACGTCCATGCACTATAAAGACCCAGATGTCAGTGGCCTGATCTTTCACATTCCTCTGTTGGACATTTGGACATTGCAACTGAGCAAGTAACACTTTTGCTTCATGTCCAACAAGGTCCTGGTTCAAATCTCAGTCATTCCAGACAAATAACCCCTATAATACTTCAAACTCAGCTACAATTGCTTACTTGTGCACTGTTTCAGATTCACTATATGCTTTTCATCCTACCATACAGTGATATATAGTTTGAACTACTGACAGAATTGTTAAGTATACCACAAGTCACTTAACAAAATTATTCATGCACATATCTATTTTAATGAGATATGCATAACTAAAACCGGTTTACAGCGTTGCTGTGATAGTGTAGATAGCACAGAGGCACATTGTACTCAGTAAACACACTAACAAACCCTTGTGTAGAACAGTACATTTGACTGGTTGATCAGTTCATACAGATGACATCATAACACAGCTTAAAGATGTCATACCAGGTGATGATTCCATCTTGAGAAGACCAGAAGGACATCGAGGGCCCCCTGTTCCTGGACTTAAAGTCATGTAATGACACAGTCAGTGCAGGCACACTGTCAGACGATTCAAAAGCTGCGTACCTCGATCAAGAAAAACTTCATTATAAAATCACGGATAGCATCATCCTGTTTCACAACAATGCCCATTCCTGTGTAGCCCACAGCTTTGGACCATGCAGCAGGAGTTGCTCCAAGAATCTGTATACAGCCCAGACTTGTTGCCATGTGATTTTCACATCTCTTGACCAGTAAAGAAAGCTGTCCAAAGCCATAAGGCCATATGTTCATATTGTATGACATTGTGCAGGGGATTGTGGTCCAATAATAACATGTAACAGCAAGACCATGCTGCAGCACAATCACCAAGTAGTCTTCTGCATAACGTACATTGCTATCATATTAACTGCGACTCTACGTGTCCATGCAATTTCCCAGACACTTTTATGTTCCATACCAAACAGATTTTAAAGACAGAGTATTCTGTGTGAGATTTGGAATTCTCACATCTGTGTTCCTCAAGGTTCATCTCCTCTGGGATGCAATGCCATACCAACTGGTAAGCAGTAATGTTTTGTGGTATCACAATGCTGCGCTCATCGTAAGGGTAACTGCTTACTGATCAACATGTCATAACATCCCAGAGAACTTAATTTTTTAAAATATTTTGTGTTTGCCAAATAACATTAAATATTTTTAATGTGTTTCGTTTCCAGTTCAGGGCCCCCCGTGCCACCTTATGATTATAATGGATTCTTGGCATCCCTGGAATTTGTTGAGAAATCTTCAAGTACAGAATCATCTAATATTATACCAATAAAGACAACTGAGCCTGGTGTTTTGAGTAAGTAACATGCTGTACATACCTTAGTTCATAATTTATAGATGTCCAGAAATTAGACAACCATATTCTATATCATGAAACTTCCATGGTGATGTAATTAAATATAATCTTCTCAGGCTGACAGCTTAGTCAGATGGTTGAAATTAACCTGATGTCTGATATCAGAAACCTGCTGATGAAAATGGGATCAGTCCCTGGAACGTCAGTTTGAATTAAACAACCTGGCATGGCTTGTGGCTTGAGAAGATTTTATGTAACTGTGTTCTGGCTAGGTAGTGTACAGTACAGTTTGTCATTGCGCATTAACTGTCCCACAGTTAAAAAAATAGCTAACCAATTATTAAGCCTTTTGTGGTATGAAACATTTATTTTTCACTTTAAAATGTTTAAATAAGGAACTGTGTGAGGATCTTATCATACACAAGAGCCAACAATACCGTATTCAATTGTCTTTTAGACTTGATGTTTGTGGATCCGTGCATCATAGTACAATTCATAAAGAAAGATCCAACAAGATGCAACAATGTAACAAAATTTTATTATTCCATATTTATATGAAGCTCAACATGTTTCGGGCGACACACCGCCCATCATCAGGAGCCAAGAACTGCACTGGCAGCCTCTGGTTTTTCATACATGTCAGGCACAGTGTGTCTGACAACATCCACCAACTACACGTCCAGCAACCTTCCACGTATGAAAAACCAGAGGCTGCGAGTGCAGTTTTCGGCTCTTGATGATGGGCGGTGTGTCGCCCTAAACATGTTGAGCTTCATATAAATATGGAATAATAAAATTTTGATACATTTTTGCATCTTGTCGGATTTTTCTTTATGAATTGTCTTTTAGACTGTTTAATAATTATCCTGTTACCAATTTTATGTATATACAGAGAGAGAAGTCATACATAATATAACCATGCAATGTGGCTGGCTGGCTGGCTTGCAAGGAACAAAAAACTTTAAGTTATAGAGGCATATCTTTCAGTCATCACAGAAAAAGTTATGGAGCCAAACCAAGTGAAAGTTTTGTTTCAACTGAATGTGTGTGTAATATAAAAGATACATATCAGAGGTATAAATGTGAGGAAAAATCATACCTGTGAGTGTAAACCATAATATTGTACACCACCCAATAACAAGGTAAAGCAATCCCATTACAGGCCTGGACAGGCCCTGAGGGTTCCAGAAGGCTGAGGCTCCCAGATTTCATGACAGTCGGCACATGAAAGTGGTAAGGTTGTCATCCCTATGCACCGGCTGCCTTTACCCCCAGGAAACATTCTTGGTACTCATTTCTGTTAGAGGCTGAGTCAACCCCAGGGCCATAGTGTGACCGGAAGGATTATGTCAATGAAAAAATCCAGTGACACCATCGGGAATTAAACCCGCGACCTTCCGGCTTGTAGCGCAGTGCCTCAACCAACTGCGCCACCACATGCCCCACCCAATAACAACTTGGCCTTTATTACTGTATTCACTTCATGCATGGCCACGTCAATGTCTCATACTTTATTCTGCATAAAATTTAAGCCCAGCTTTCTCAGACTGTCTATTTTTCTGTGTTTCAGTGGATGGAACAAGTGCTCCTCGTCATGTAACATCAAAACCAGGATGTGATGTCATATACTATGGCAATGACACAAGATCTGGACACTTCAACAGCCGTTCATTTTCATGGAAACCTTCATGCAACATGACATTTATAGGGAGACCTACCGATATAGTACATGTGTCACTTTTCAACTACATGCTCAGGTTGTTGGTTTGTATCTGTCAATCTAGTGCTGCTGATGAACTGGCTTATTGCACATGTCTAACTTACAAGTGTCTCACAATTCAGTGGCCACATAATTTTTTGCTGTCAAAAATTACTGACTCAAGCCAATATCGAACTCAAAAGGCACAGGAACTGAGGATGTTTCCATATGGACTAACTGCACAACAGTAGACCTTACTGATTTATCCACACTGTGTCCACAGATATCATGATATCAATATGTAAAAAATTGTGCTTCAGTATGCTTCATGCAATGCTGGGTAGTCTGAGCTGCTGAAAACATCAGTAAATAAAGTACAGTAAAAGCTGGTTTATCATGAACGTGGATAGCATAGTTGTTACAGCGTCTCACTCCATGCTGGCCATTCGGGGGACTGAATCCTGGTGGGGGCAACGTTTTCTGCACCTGTCTGGACCGGCCCTGGTTCCCAACCAGCCTCCTATACAGTGGGTACTGTGTCACTCCCAGGGGTAAAGCAGCATTAACCACTCCTTCCAATCTAGCACCAAGGTTAAAGAAAGAGTAGAGTTATACCTCTACTTGCCATTTGTTCCTTCATGGCAGGTTATGGGGTAAACTTTGCCTTTACTTTACCTTTTACTATTAAAAGCTGGTTTGTCAGGCACCTCCCTTCGCTGTTAAAAGCTGGTTTGTCAGGCACCTCCCTTTACTGTTAAAAGGTGGTTTGTCAGGCACCTCCCTTTGCTGTTAAAAGCTGGTTTGTCAGGCACCTCCCTTTACTGTTAAAAGGTGGTTTGTCAGGCACCTCCCTTTACTGTTAAAAGCTGGTTTGTCAGGCACCTCCCTTTGCTGTTAAAAGCTGGTTTTTCAGGCACCTCCAGGACCAAAGGGTTGTCAGATCTCACAATTCTCCAAATATATGAACATTATACATAATATGTATGTTCCTGTACGTAGCAACCTCACAGATTGACCTAACCAGTGTCTTTGTCTCTTATACATCAGTGTCAATACTAACTTTAACCAGGACTTCATCAGCATGTCAGCAGTGCAACCAAGTAACTCAGTAAACCAAAGTGATAAAAATAAACCTAATTCTAATAATATGCACTTGCATTACGGATCTGTTGTGTTCTTCTAGACAGCCACAATTTCTCACTGTACATAGTGACTGGGCTGTGGTCTGAACAACCAGCATTGTGATTTCTGGCAAGGGCAGAGATTTTTCTCATCACCACTACATTCACTTTAGCTCTGGGACACTACCAGCCTCCTGTCCAATGGGCAACAGAATGTCTTTCATCAGTATAAGGTAGCCAGAGCATGGATCTTGCCACTGACCTCCATCTAAATCCAAGACTTGAATGCATGGTATTTTACCTCTGCTCCGTCATATGTCTTCCAAGGTGTGGTGTTGAATTAGGCACAGGCACAGTATGAGGTACTGAAAACTTCAGTAATGTTTATTCCTTGTTTCAGGGCACCATCTTGTCAGTCTGTTGTGGAAATATATGATGGTGAAGCTAAGGAAGGTGTAAAACCATCTGAACGATTATGTAGCCCTCTTACAAAACGTGCTCGGGATCCTAGTGGGAGGTGAGAGAGAAACAGTCACAAAATGCATATGTTCAGATTAAAGCTTTAGTAGAAAGGTGCCACATTGAGTCACTTCATTCATTCTGTAGTCAGTATTAAAACAGGTCCACAACCTCTTTCAAAGCCATTCCTCTACAGAGTGTGATCTACTGCCTCCTCTCTCAATTTCCCCATCACTTCTATTCTTCCCTCTCTCTTTCCTTCAGTAATGTGTTTTTGAAGGAAGTTCCTATGCAAAACATGAACAATCCAGTTAGCCTTCCTTCTTTTTATTGGTTGTAGGATATTCCTCTCCCCCTGTACTCTTTGTAATACTTATTGAGTCATTTATCTTAATTGTATTTCTCTTAATGGTATTCTGATTAATCCATTATACATGTGAATTCAGTCATTTGCCATATTGTGTTTCCTGCTCCACTAACCTGACTAATCCATTATATAACATATATATGGATATCTTTATCCGAAATAGCATTTGTATATAGTTGATGTCTACCTATACCTATATTGAGGACAAATTGTTTATATTTATATTTATATTTTGCTGACAAATTCCACATCTGTATGATCTATGGAATATAAATAAATGAATAAATGAATGAATGAATGAATGAATGAATAACATATGCATTTTCACACACAAAAAAAAATGCATGTGTAACTCCTAAATAATAATAAGTTAGAATTGCTAGACTTCATGCTTTTGCAGATTATTATATTGCCAATTAATATAATCTTTAAACAAATCTGCTTTTATGATCGTTTATTGAACACATTTCAGTTTTAATAAATTGGGCCATTCTGTTTTGCCGCAGTAAAATACAAATGACAGGTGTGCTCATGTCTTCTTTTGCTGCCTACATTGCACCACTCTTTGATGTGAGCATTTACTGAACTTCCTTTGATAAGACCTGCCTTCTTATGCATGAATGTGTTTGTTATTTATTAAAATAATGCAGGTTCTTGGAGCAAAAGACCCATGTGTCTTCAAACAACGTACTGATCCTGGTGTTCAGACGCCTTAGTCCACCAGCATCATCCACAGAAACTGATCCAGAATTTCTAGATGGAGCTTTCCTGTTTAATGACGGTATGTTTCTGCATGAATACTGCAATATCTGAAAGCAAAACTGACATTTCTAAATGCAACTGACAAAGCAACATTGAAAGCCACACTTAAAAAATTTTATACAATTTTAAGTGATATATTCTAGACACAAGTATATGATTTAGGTGTCCCAATAAGCAATAACAGGTCACTTTCTTGTGGCTTGTGATCTAATGCTGCAAGTTCATAGTTTCACTCTACAAGTGTGAAAAGAAGCATCTCCTTTTTGAAGTGTACCATAAATGTTAACGGACCATATGAAAAGTCCAGTTGCATGTTAGTATAAACAAAGTTAAGAAATATTTTTCTTGAATTATTTTAATTAAATTTGCTTGTAAACTCAGATATATGTTAGTAGCATTTGTGACTCCATGAATAATATTTTATATCGCTGTTGATTCAGGGTTCATTAAACTGTGTCAATATGTCATCCAATCATCTTCCATCAAAATGCTTGGTTTTTACTGTGAAATATTTGTCATCTTAAAATATTGCATGAAGATCTTTCTTACTTGATTACTTAGCATTTACACAAAGAGGTGTTATTATTGTGTCCCTGAGGGTAAGAGCTGTCACAGAAACTGTATTATATACCAAGCACGAAGCTGCATGGAATTTAGAATACATTTTTCTCCTGCAATTTCAACATACCTTATTTCATAGCACAGTCTGGAACTGCTGAACTCCAGCTTCTATGCAGGCATTAACACCTTCTGAAAATTATTTCTCAATAAAATATAAAGCTCAGTCTTGAAATGTTAACAGTATTGCTTTGAAATTAGCCTTTCTGCTGTTAACCCTTTAAACACTGAATTAAATCCCATCTGCTATTTGCTGGCATTATTAGGAGCTCACCATTTTCTCCATGTTAGCAGGATAAGGGTTAAATTATTAACCCTTAGGCT